>OFCV01000257.1_pt1 | contig 17077 bp, 13 predicted proteins | sample 1520931 | NCBI WGS metagenome assembly OFCV01 (sample SAMEA2699033, study PRJEB24076) | metagenome | biome: Human gut stool | place: Spain | collected 2012-10-21
ATCCATCTAAGGAAGTTGCTACCCTTTAGATGGATTTTTTATGCGTTTGCCCTGAAAAGACAGCCAACTTGACTGTCTTCTCCAAAATGTATTTCTATAAAGAATGGTGAACAACAACTATTATGCTTCCCATTTTTTGTAGATTCCTTCTAATGCATCTACAACTCCGTCAATTCCCATAAGACTTGAATTGAACATCATTTGATGTGCTTCTATGCTTCCCCATTCACGATCTGTATGTTCTTCATAGTATGATTTTCTTGTGCGGTCTACTCGTTTGATTTTTTCCCATGCTTTTTTCTCATTCAAATCATACAGTTTCATGATTCTTCGGATACGATCTTCTTTGTATGCGTAGATAAATGTATTAATGCAATTTGAGTAATCACCTAATATGTAATCTGCACATCGTCCCACAAATATACACGGACTTTGTTCTGCGAGTTTTTCGATTAATTTGGACTGCATCTCAAATATCTGTTCTGATAATGGCTGTTCATATTCTGTCCCGTTCATAAAGAGTATATATGCTCCTGAGCCTGTGCCGGATACTGCGGAAGCCATGTATCTTCCAAGAATTGTTTCATCTACTTCCTGGGCTTTTTGGGGATCAATCTTCAGTTCTTGTGCCGCCATACGGATTAGGTTGTAATCATAAAGTGGAATTCCAAGTCGTTCTGATAATCGATTCCCGATTTCATGTCCGCCACTTCCAAATTGTCTGCCGATTGTAATGATTGTGTTGTTCGTCATAATTGTCACTCCCATCTGCTCGTATTATTGTATTTCACATTTTAAATACACGTTGATTATATACAGATATTATAACGTAATTCTATTGTTTTTTCTATCAATTTTCACATTATTTCTATTTCAAATTTCATCAGCACTTCTATTTTGACTTATTTCATCTCACTTGCTTTCATCACTGCACTATCTCCAAATTTTTTTCTGATTTCTTCCATTGCTTTATTAAGCTTCTGATGTTTTTCATCTGGTTTTTCCGGTATTTTGATATCAAACAGAGATAGTTGCTCTGGTTCCGATGCATCGACCAGTTTTGCTGTCCTGATTCCAAGAAGCCGCACGGGCTCTCCGTTCCATGATTCTAAAAACAACTGACATGCAGCATCATATATTTCTTCTTCTTTGTCTGTCGGTTTTGAAAGCTGTCTTTGATGCGACATTGTTTGAAAGTTGTGATATTTTACTTCCATACTGACCATCATTGCTTTCTGACCGGCTTTTTTTAACCTGCCTCCAACACTTTGTGCAAGGCTTTTGAATACTTTTTGAACTTCTTCATAAGTTGCTGCATCTTCTGAAAGCGTCGTTGAATTTCCGATTCCTTTTGCCTCTGAAGGTTTTGATTGTACTTGTGAATCATCGATTCCATTTGCGAAGTTCCACAACATACGACCATGACTTTTTAAATGAAGTTCGATCAATGCCGGATCTGCTTTTGCCAAATCTCCAATCGTATTGATTTCCAGTTTTTTCATTGTATCCACACTTGATTTCCCAGCCATAAATAATTCATTTATCGGCAGCGGCCACATTTTCAACGGAACTTCTTCCGGAAACAATGTATGTACTTTGTCAGGCTTTTCAAAATCGGATGCCATCTTTGCCAGAAGTTTATTTGAGGAAATACCAATGTTTACGGTGAAACCAAATTTGTTTTTTACTCCATCTTTTATTTCACATGCTGCTGCCACCGGCGATGTAAATTTGTCTGCGATTTTCGTAAAGTCCATATAACATTCGTCCACGCTGACCTGCTCGATTTCTGTTGTGTATGTTCTAAGATAATCCATCAACTGACGGCTTTTTTCCCGATACATCTTGTGATTGGGGGCTGCTGTTACGAGATTTGGACACTTACGAAAGGCATTCGCCACCGGTTCCCCTGTACGAATGCCATATTTTTTTGCAGAAATAGACTTGGCAAGTACAATTCCGTGGCGGGATTTTTGATCACCGCCGATAATCGCAGGTATTGTACGCAAGTCTACTTCTGCTCCATTTTTCAATTGTTCTACTGCTGTCCAACTCAAGTATGCTGAATTTACATCAATATGAAATATGATCGTCGCCATGCCTTCCTCCCAGTGTTTTGATAAGGCTATCATTACACACTTTTATATAGCCGTCAAGGTTGGCATAGCGTCTTTCTAATTATCTACATCCATTATTTTTCCAATAAGAACATCTCTCCCATTTGTCTCTCCAGATGTACAGGTGCTAAGCACAAGCAAGTGTTCGGAAGCTGTCACCTCACATTTTCTTTTTTGTATTGCATATTGCTCAATATACTCCAACAATGCTGTTTTTTCGCCTTCCTCTTTCACCTCCGGATTATAAATTGTATAATCATAAGCATCCGTTTCAAGAAATGCGAAGAATTCTACTTTTTTATATTTTCCTTCATAATACAGCTTTCCCCAGCGGTGATTTTGAAAATATTTTTTCCCCGAGAAATATTCCAGCTCTCCAAACATTTTTTCTTTTGCCATATGATGTCCATATATAATGTTATTAAAATCCGAAAAATCCGGATGATTTCGGCAGTCTAAAAAGAGACTCCCCGACAATGAAGCATTTCCTTTTGCATCCGTATTTACATACTTTGAATTATCGGTCCCTTGTGTCAACGGGTAATTGATATTCGTGTCCTCAACCTCCAGCCAGCCAATCACTTCCGGATTCATTTTTACAAGTTCTTCAAACGACTCCTGTTTTTTCGGATTATAAATCAAATAGCTTGTGCTGGATGCATTTTCATAAATCTGCTGTGTGTCCCACCACGTATAGCAGGCATAAAGGAGCAGAAACAGTCCGATCACACCTGCTATGCAATTTAATATTTTATCTACAATCTCAAATACATAATTTTCCAACTGCATTCGTCTTTACATTTTCATTATTTTTCTTTTTTAAATCTTTTTACAAATGTTCCCATTGCCAGAAGCACTGCTGCAGCTCCGATCAGAATTGTAAATGGCAGGTTTTCAAGAATAACACCTGTGATTGGAACATCATCAAACGTGTTTGTAAAGTCTGCGCTATTATTTCCTTCTCCAACAAGATTTGTTGCTCCCGCTTCTGCAGATGACAAACTCTGTCCTTTGACTGCCTTTACATCTACCGTTTTGACTCCATTTTCAACTACTTCTACAGAAGGTGTATAATATGCTGTTCCTGTTTCTGTTACGGCATAGCGTGTTCCGGCCGGAATGTTTGTGAATACAATTTTTTCTCCGTCATGAAGTTCAAATGTCTTTGCTTCTCCTGCCTTGAATTCTACTTTTTCATTTCCAATCATTCCTTCATAAGTATCATCCGTTGCTGTACCTGATTTTGTAAATGTTAATGTAAATGCAAAATCTTTTGTTCGGTCTGCATTCTTTCCTGCTGTTGTTTTTGAAATAGTAAGTGAGGCGTCATTTTTAATATAAATGTTTTCGAAATTCATTTCACTTACTTTGTCCCCTGCCGTGTTTGAAGCTGTAATTTTTTCAACTTCTGTTCCGCCATTCTCTGTATTAATGACATATACATGCATCGTGTATGTCTCTGTGGAATATGTCATAACTTCGCCGGAAGCAGTATCGTAGGTGTCTGCTGTTTCCTGAACATGATACTGGTACTCACCGGCATGTGGAAATTCGCCAAATGTAATCTTGCCTGCTTTGTTGATTTTGTAAACTCCTTCTGACAAGTCACCTTTTAAATCTTCTGCACTATAACTTACACTCTCGATTTCTGCCTCTGGTGCGTCTTCAGTAATTTTGTCGGCTGTAAAATGAAATGTCGCTCTTGGAATTGTAATACCTTCGGCAAGCTTTAATTCTTTTGTAATCTGCGCTACTGTTTCCGGCACATTGCTCGCATCACCTGCAACATCATTTACCGAAGGCTGATTTTTCGTGCCATTAACAGCACCATTTCCTACAAATACATTTGTATCTGCTGCCAATGCGGTTGCTCCCATACAGATTGTCATTGTAGCCACCGTGCACCCTACCATTGATTTCCAATTGTTCTTTTTCATAGTCTTTTACTCCTTTTGACTTACTTACATTTTTTATAATCTGTTTCGCCGAATTAATGTGACGACTTTTCCTAACGTGTCTTTTTTATTTACTGCCCCGTAAATGCGGCTGTCTGTTGCATGTTCTCTCGCATCTTTTAAGAGAAATATTTCTCCTTTTTTTAAGGTGACCGGAAATGAAATTCCTTCGGCATATCGTTCTGTTTTTTCCGGGATGTCAGATTCTTGAACATACATCCCATTGATTTTTAACCCTTCGCCATCTATATCTACAATGTCCCCTTCCACCGCTACGACTCTTCCTACTTGCTTTTTTCCATCTTGTACGATTGCCACCAGATCGTGAAATACATAATTTTTATTCAACTGATAGCTTACAATCAAATCCCCTTGCCGTATGGCCGGCTTCATTTCCTCATCATTATTTTGAAAAATGGAAAAGCAGACGCCAAATAACAGCCACAATATTAAAATCAGTACGCCAGCTTTTGTAATCAGAAATATTATTTTTCTTTTCAATTACTTATCCTGCTTTTTATCTTTTTTTCCATAAAACAATTTTGAAATTGCAGCCAATACAAATAGTGCCACTGTTGCAAGAAGGATTCCTGGTATCATATTTGTGCCATATGTGACTACATTTGTCAGTGGAATATTTTCTTTTTCATTTGTAACATTAATCCTCTCATCTTCATTTAATATTCCATCTACTGATTTTTTATGGATTCCATTGAAACTGACCCGGTACCCTTCTGCATCGTTTACTTTTTCTGTTATGTTATAAGATGTTCCAAGTGAAAGCTGCTGAAGCTCTATCCCTTGTCCATGAGATAACCAGATTTCTGCAACGCCTTGCTCAAATGTTAATGTTCCGTCTTTTGGAGCCGTGACATTTTTTACATCGTCTAAAATGAATCCTCGATAAGAATATGTTCCGTTGATTGGATTTCCTGACGCATCTTTCAATATAATCCGGAATGGGAATTTTTTTGTAATATCCCCCATTTCACCGGTCACTTTTTTGCTGATAGAAAGACTAGGCAGCTTCGTGTTTGTCACTGTAAATCCGCTTGTCGAATCACCGGACACTGCACTGACAAATCCCTCTAAAGCCTGTTCCTTAATCTGATACTGATGATGCTTTGCCACATGTTGAAAATCTGCTCTCCACTGATTGTCTGCATTCAATGTCAACGTTTTGTATGGTGCAAGCTTTCCATCCTGATACAATTCAACTTTTACCGGAACTTGTTCACTCTTTGCTGTGTTTTTCCACTCTTTATTCACCGGAATGGTCAGAGAATTCACCTGGAGTACCGGTTTTTCCACATAATCCACTGTCTCAGCTTGTGCCTCCCCTGTTCCATAAACATATGTCAAGGTTGCTGCATCGTTTGTGTAAAATCCAGCTTTACCTGAGCTTGTATCATTATCCCATGCATCACTGTTCATGCTACCCACAACTCCACCATAACTATCTTCATTTGCCGCATATTCATCATATGCCTTTGCTGTAGGTTTGACATTGAAGCTGACAGCGTAAGTCACATCTTTCTGTAATTTATAATCTGTTGGAAATGTTGCTGTTACTGTGCGTGTCCCTTCATTGTATGTCACCTGAATATCAACGCCGGATAAATCTACCTCACTTCCGTCACTTGCTGTTGCTTTTATTGTCGGATTAAGATGTGCTGCGTTTTCCAGTTCTGCATAGTCACTCAATGTATCAGTAAGCACTACATTTCTACAAGTGTATTCCGTCAGATTACCAGTAATCTGTTTAAATGCCTCCGCTAATTTATCTGCGTCCGCTGCGGAATAATATTTTTTAGTAGAAGTTGTATTTACTTTTGTCGCCAGCGTACTCAAAAATGTGCTGTCTGCACTATCAGAAAATCCGATGGTGTAAAATTGATCCAAGCCTTTCATCGCAGCTGCTTCATTGTAAGCCGCATTCGCATTGTAATTCTTAGAATCTGTCTTTCCGTTTCCTATCGTATAACCATCGTTGTCATACCTGTACGTTGGAAGTCCGTCCGATAGAAAAATTACAATCTTACGTGCACTGCTATCTGCCTTTGCCAAAGCCTCCTTCGCGGTACGCAAACCAGCCTGACAGTTTGTTCCGGATTTTTCTTCATTTACACGAATTCCATTTACAATCTGATCTACTTCTGACTTTGTTGTCGCCCATGCTCCATTTACCCAGGTTGCATCATCCCATGGTGAGTTATACCAATAAGAATCCTCTAACCCATAATATGTTACAACTGTCATTCTCGCATCGATTTGATCATTGTTGAAAATAGAATCACTCAAGCCGCCTTTTTCTGTAACTACATCCTGCAGAGCCTTTAATCTTGACTTTTCTCCCATCGGCTCATTCATACTTCCAGATGTGTCAACGATAAGAACAACATCGATTTTCGGTTTGTTCAATGTTGAATCATATTTTCCTGTTACATCCAAAGTCAGCGTGTAAGAATCTTCTCCATTGTACTTGATATACTTACGATGCGCAGGTGCCGTATTCTCGTCAGACGATAATACAAGTGCAGAAGGCTTGGCCGTGGTGGTATCAAGCTCTGCATCTTGTGGTGTATCTGTATTTGTTGTTATAGCAATATCCGGAATTGTCGTTGCATCTGTTTGCGTGGTGGTATCTGATGTGGTTACATCTTCTATTTCAGCTTCTGTTGTGTCTGTATCTGGTATGGTTATATCTTCTGTTAAGTTGGTATCTGTGCTTGTCGTTATCTCTTCTGTTTGCTTTGCGTCTGATGTTACGTCTGCTGCTTCTTCAATTGCATTTGCGTCTGGTGTTACATCTGTTGCTTTTTCAATTGTGTTTTCTTCGACATTAAAATCAGATTGTTCAGCTGCATTAGATACACTTGTCCAGATTCCTAAAATCATTGTCAGGACAAGTGCATATGCAAGAATTTTCTTCAATATCAAATGTCGTTTTCCTTCTCCTCGCATATTTCTCCCTCCTTCATCACAGTTTGATTGGATTTAAAATCCATAATTCAAGTCGAACGTGCTTTGACACATTCTATTAACAGTCCTTGCATAAACCTATAACCGAACTGTTACTATCTTTTATATGCTTGTCCGAAGGGATGTATGTAACATTTTAAGACAAAAATTTTGCGGTTTTTCTTGGATTTTTGACATAATATTGAGTTGGTGACATAGAGGGTGCTGGTCACAGTAGCAAAATTATGATTATACAATTAGAGAAAATGTGATAATATATGATTATGTAGGTAATTATATTTCTATGGATTTTGAATGCAGTTACGTAAAGACGAAGAAAGAAATATAATGAAGAATTCAAGTCGAGCAGTTACTCACCGCCTGAAAGAGTTGGGAGTCTTCTCGACTGAGATAATAAGATGAAGGGAGCAGTAAGATGAAACAATTGCAAAAACACCGGAAAAAGATAATGACTTTTTTGCTGACATTTGGGATAGTCTTCGGATTATTGGGAGCAATGCCGGTACATGCACAGGATGAGAATGCATCCGAAAGTACAACATTTGATGTAAAAATCGTACATACCAATGATATTCATGCACGAGTAGAAGAGGATGATTACAATCAAGTGATTGGAATGGAACGACTAAGCACAATTGCACAGACATTTACGGCAGGCGCCGACGGTTCATTGATGCTTGATTCCGGAGATATTTTTCACGGACAGCCGATTGCAACACTGGTACAGGGAGAATCGGTAGCTAAACTGATGAAAGCCTGTGGGTATGATGCAATGACCACCGGAAATCATGATTGGAGCTACGGAAAAGATCGTTTGAAAGAGCTTGGCGGAATTGCCAATGTCAAAATTTTATCTGGAAATATCAAAAACGCTGATGGAACCTCCTTTTTTGATACAGATGCACTTGTAAAGGAAATTACTAAAAATGGAAAAACATTAAAAATCGGTGTATTTGGTGTAAGTGACCCAAATATGAAAGATAAAACGACACCATCCAATGTGGAGGGACTGGAATTTCAGGATGCAATCGCTTATGCAAATATGGAAGCGGCCGCATTAAAGGCAGATGGATGTAATGTAGTGATTGCACTGTCACACACACTTAATCCGAAAAATATGGCTGCACAGGTGGATGGTGTAGATTTGTGGCTGTGCGGACATGAGCATATTGAACTTAGCGAAACCGTGACAACACCAAATGGATCAAAGGCCTATGTATCGGAAAGTGGATATTATCTGAATACCGTGGGGCTAATTGATTTGAACTGTACAATGGATGCTGAAGGCAGCGTACATGTAGATTATAATAAGACATCTGTTGATTATGAAGCGGCACAGAACTATCCGAAGGACGCTTCTGTAACAGCCCTATTGGATGCGATTAAAGCAGAAAACGAGACAGCACTAAATCGTGTCATCGGTTCTTCTCCGGTGGAATTAGATGGTGTCTGGGAACATATCCGTATTGGGCAGACAAACCTTGGAAATGTCATAACAGATGCATATCTGCTTGCCACAGGTGCCGATATAGCCTTTGAAAATGCCGGTGGCATCCGTGCTTCTGTCGCAGCCGGAACGATTACATACGGAGATGTCATTAATGTCAGCCCTTATGGAAACTATGTGGTGACAAAAAAACTAACCGGTGCACAGATTAAAAATATGCTTGAGGCCAGTCTTACTATCCAGAAAAACTGTATTGCTGCAAATGATAGCGGCGAGTGGGATGCCTGGCCAAATGACAGTGGAAGTTATCTGCAGGTTGGTGGAATTACCGTCAGCTTCGATCCGGCACAGCCGGAGGGTTCACGCGTGCTTTCTGTAAAAAAAGATGGGCAGGAACTGGATAATACAAAAGAATACATCGTAGCAGTTAATAATTATCTAGCAGGTTCTGACAGCTATCCGGCACTTGCCGAGGCAGCGGAAATCGGAGAATATTCTTGTTGTGAGGAGTTGTTGATCCGTTTCTTTGAACAGGGTTCCGATGCAATTGCCACAAGCGCATCAAAACAAAATATGATCCAGACAACCAAAGAGTCCACAGAACCGGTGCCACCAGCTACACCAGAAATACCAGCTGTACCAGAGCAACCTGCAAAAGAACAGCCGAAATCCCCAAAAACAGAGATTAAAAAAGATGATGCAGGCGGAACAAAAGCTTCGGCAAAAAATCCAAAAACGAGCGACGACAATACTCTGCTCTGCTGGATATTGCTTCTGTTACTCAGTGGAAGTGTAGGAAGTATCTGCCTGGTTCAGAAAAATAAAAAGTAAGATTAAACAGAGGTGTCACGAGTAAAGAAAACAAAATAGAGAGATTGAAATAGAATAGAAAATAAGTTGGTCACTCAAATGACCAACTTATTCGAAGTAACTATGTTTTTCTTCTATGCTTTTGGTAATCCCAATTCCAATTTGCAGGGAAGACATAGTTGCTTCTTTTATGATAATGTCTCTGCCTGTTTCACTTTGCATCGTTTCATATAACATGCAATCCCATATTTTAAAATTTTATTCACTCCGTTCTCCCGGAGTTCTTCATCATATTTCTTTTCCTCTATCTGCTGTAGTGCCCGCTCACAAGCCTGATCAAGATTTCCATCATTGGCATACTTAACTTCGATAAGAATAACCGTGTCACTGTTTTCAGTTTCAACGAGAATATCGCTATATCCTTCGCCGCTTTCCTGATTGGACGATACATACCATTCTTCCTTCACGCCCAAGATTCCAAGCAGTATCCCATGATAAAAGTTCTCCTTGCTTGCTTTTCTCACAAACGTATCCCGAATACTGATGGTCTTTTTCAGGTAGCTTTCAAAAATTTTCCCTACCTTCGTTTCCTCACCGTTTTTCAGGGCATCACAGAATCGGCTTAATGTATCGCCGTCCTTTGCAACGCTCTCTTTAAAGTATTCCATGATCTGTGTTTCAAAAATATCCCGGATTTCCAAATTCGGTATCGCAAGTTTATACCGTTTTGCATCCACCCTTCCACGTTGCGTTAAATATCCCGTCATAAACAACAAACTCCAGACGTTCTCTAACGACTGATACATTTCCGGATAGACAAGCTCCTGATGAATCTCTTTTATGATTTCCTCTCCGGCAAGCAGAGTTTCAATCTCACGCTTAGTTTTAAAATTCCCGGACATTTGAATGAATTTCTTGACGGCATCATTACCGCTGGTGTTAATCCAATAGTTTTCTGGAAACGAATCCGCATGGTCTTTTAATTTATCACAGTAATTTAATACATCCCATGGACAGTACACTTCTACACTGCCAAACTGATACCCGTCATACCAGCTCTTGGCCTCTTCATAATGCTCCTCCATCCCATAATACTCCAGCATGTTCTTTACTTCCATATCTGTAAAGCCAAAATATTCATCATACCGTTCATCTGTAATGGACAATACTTTCAGGTTATTAAGCCCCGTAAAGATACTTTCTTTGGAAATGCGCATGCATCCTGTCATCACTGCAAATTTCAGGCTGTTATTCGTTTTTAATGCCTGTTCCAATAAACTACGGATTAAAAAGATCATCTGATCATAATACCCGTTTTCAAATGCTTTTGCTAATGGAACATCATACTCATCAATCAAAAGAACTACTTTTGTTCCATAATGTTTCTCTAATAATATGGACAACTTTTTCAGACTACCACAAAATACAGCTTCACTCATATTATCATCCAAAAGTTTCTGGTATTCTGATTTGTCATACTCACTCAGTTGTTTGCTTTCTAGAAGAAACTGCATTGTAGCTGCTACTTCTTTCATAATCTGAACTGCAAAATCAAATGCATCTTTATAAGTGGCTGCATTGATTCCTTTCAGGGAAATTGAAATGACCGGATATTTCCCCATATACTCTTCACACAGTTTTGTATCTTTTGAAATTTCCAATCCATCAAAAATACTCTGATCCCACTCTATGGAAAAAAAGTGTTCAATCATACTCATATTTAAGGTTTTTCCAAAACGTCTTGGTCTGGTAAAAAGATTCACCATTCCGCCATTGCGGAGCAGCTCTGAAATCAGTCCTGTTTTATCCACATAATAATAATTATCGTTAATAATCTGCTCAAAATTTTCCACTCCCACCGGAAGGCGTTTTTTTTCTTTAACCATGTCATTCACACTCCTTCTCTATTAATCATAGTATAACAAAGATACGCTCAAAAACCTATATCTAACTTTTTTCATAATTCCCTTAAATAAATTTCTTTTTTAAAAAAGAACCGCCTCTCGGCCATTATAACCAAGAGGCAGTTTTTTGCTTAACAGTTATTGAGCATCCCTTAATTGCTCTACAACGCTGCATTTCGTTGCGTTGTCATACATCATGCAGGGGATCAGCCATCCCAGCAGAAGAAATACCGGAATTGTCAGCAGGACAGGCAGAATGGTAAACCGATACTCAAAGAACCAGAACATACTGCCCAGCATTTTCCCCGCAAGAGGTCCCACCGCCAGCGACAGAATAAAGGCCGCCGCTACGGAAGACATTGCGTAAAACACCCCCTCGTAGATCAGCATGGTTTTGAGCTGCCGGTTTGTCATTCCTACAGCCTGAAGCACAGCAAATTCACGGCGGCGGGAAAGAATACCGGTCATCATGGCGTTGAAGAAATTTAAGAGTCCCACCAGCCCAATGATAGCACAGAGGATACCACCTATCAGAAGGAACATCTGCCGGAACTGAGCAAATTCAGAGCGAGCCGTAGCCTTGCTTTCATACATCAAGGGCGAAAACTCACCGGAAGTGAGCTTCGATAGATATTGCTCTGCTTCGGTCTCGTCAGCGTCGTCCGCTGTGTCGAACAGGTAGAGCATCGGAATGGCTGCACCACCGCTGTCCCTCTGTGCAGTGTCTACAGACAAAACTACGTCATATCCAATACCACCATAACGATAACTCATGGAATTCGGAAGTTCTACCAAGGCGCAGACCGTGTACTCTACATCTCTGGCTCCATACAATTTTGCCTGAAAGTACTCCTCCGGTGTATCTTCGGTGCAGAGTTCCCCGGTGCGGCTGTTGATATATTTCACATCGTCCGCATAGGTAACGGTGATCGTGTCTCCCACCTTGGGGTAGTATTCAAGATTGGGCAGATTACCGTAATCATCCAAAGAAACCGCAATGGCAATGGCGTTATTGTCCGACTCCAACATGGGAGAAATATCTCCGTCGAACACTTGCAGCTTGTCAAACAGACTGTTATCCAGAGCCTCGATTCTGGTATCTCCCATCACCATATTGCCCCGGTGCTCCAGACGGCTCATATGGCTGTCCAACTGCTCGGCGCTTTCGTACCTTGCATAGTCCTGCCGCAGAGCATCCTCCGCCATCCACAGATATGCGGGTTTTCGCACAGCATATCCCGTGCCGGAAAGACTGGCCTTTGTGTTTGCGGAGATATCCTCTATTTGTTCCTGGGTGATAAATTCATCTGCACTCGAGTTATAACGAAAATAGTCGGGCGTGCTGACGATAAAATCGGCGCAGGTCATGGTGGATACATACTTCTCCATGCTGAAGCCGCCCACAAAGGCACACAGCGCATTGAACAGTGTCACCGACAGTGCCAGAGACAACACCACCAGTACCGTCTTTTTCTTGTTTCGTCCCAGATTGGCAAAGGCCATCTGATGGAGCTTTGCTCCCCGGGTGCTGCGCCGTTTTTTCTTGGTCTGCATTGCATCCGTATATTTGATAGCCTCCACCGGAGAGACCTTAGCTGCCATTTTTCCGGGCTTGGAACAAGACAAGAGCACCGTCAACAAGGCGAACAGCATAGAACCAAGGAAGATCACAGGCGATGTGCTGATGGTGGTGATGCCTGCATCCAACTGGGTGGAGCTCAAGACAACAGGAACCAAAACAGCGCCAATGCCGTAGCCCAGCAGCAGCCCCGCCGGAATACCGATCAGACAAAGCAGAAGTGCCTGCTGGCGAATGATGCGTTTGAGCTGCCGGGGCGTTGTGCCAATGGTTTTCAGAAGTCCGTAAAACCGGATATCCCCTGCAACAGAGATCTGAAAAATGTTATAGATGATAAGATACCCCGTGAAAATCACCAGCAGCAAAAAAGCTGCTATGGCGATCATCAGCTCTGGATTGAGCTGTGACTCCAGCTGGGATGAGGTATATCCCCAATTGACGCCGATTCGGACGCTGTTGGGATCGGTATAGCTGTCCCATGTGTAACCAAGATCGGTATCCACCTGCTCCATCTGCCCTTGAATGTTTGTGCCGGAGGCCAGCATGACATTCAAATCGGTGCGGAAAGGCTGTAAACCTGTTTTCACTGCCTGCGCTTCGATGTCATCTGCGTAATCACGGCTGATGTTGATGTAATGAACAGGCATTAGTTCATCATAGTCCCAATAGCCCACCAGCGTAAAGGTATCTGTTACAGTAAAGGCGGTTTGATCCTTGTCCGTAATGGAATAGGAAACCGTGACCTCGGCGCCCAGCTCCGGCGTTACGCCAAGCAGCTGCAACGCTGCCGTATCCATGGCTATCTCTTTGCCGCTTTCGGGCATCCGTCCGGTAGTAGGGGTTGCATAGCTCCATTTAGTGCAGTTGGCATCCATGTAGCTGATCTCTGCCGGTATTTTGGCAAAGACCCCCTCCGCAGTGATACCGATTACCTTCCGTGCCCCCGTAGCCTTCACCTTTGGGTGGGCAGCGATGCGTTCCGCCTGCTCGGGGGAAACATCCTTAAAGGTGCCATGCGCATAGCCGCCTACCTGCCGAAACTGGTAGGTTTCATAACTGGCGTTCAACGACAAGACAATGGTGAACATGGACGTAAATAGCAGCGTTGTCAGCGCAATGGCAAAAATGGCGATCAGATTGCGACGACGGTTCGCATAAAGAGATTTTAAGCTGAGTTTTCGAATACATTTTCGATTTTTGACATTCATCGTAGCCACCTCCTGTTAGTTCTGGGAGACGATCCGACCGTCTTCGATACGGATAATGCGGTCTGCCATCTGCGCAATTTCTTCGTTGTGAGTGATCATTACGATTGTCTGGGCGAACTTTTGACTGGTGACTTTCAAAAGGCTCAATACATCCTGGCTGGTTTTGGAATCCAGATTGCCGGTGGGTACATCTGCCAGAATGATAGCGGGTGCTGCCGCCAGCGCACGGGCAATGGCTACTCGCTGCTGTTGACCGCCTGAGAGCTGATTGGGCAGCGCATCCAGACGATCATCCAGCCCAAGTGTCTGTACAATTTGCTGTACGAAATCCTTATTGACCTTGCCACCGTCCAGCTCAATGGGTAGAACAATATTTTCATACACATTCAGCACCGGAACAAGATTATATGCTTGGAACACAAAGCCGATTTTCCTGCGGCGGAAGATTGTCAGCGCTTCCTCCTTCAGGGAGAAAATATCCTGTCCATCCACCATGACCGTACCGCTTGTAGGGCGATCCAGCCCGCCCAGCATGTGCAGCAGCGTGGATTTGCCGGAGCCGGATGTGCCGACAATTGCAACAAATTCGCCCTTCTTTACACTTAAATCAACTCCATCCAACGCATGAACTGCGTTATTGCCGGAGCCATAAATCTTTTTCAGGTTTTTTGCCTGTAAAACTTCCATAAATGAGTACCTCCATGAAAAAATCTGTATGTATGAAAGGAAATGATCCTTTGATACATACAGATTATCGCATAGGAATCTTTCCACATTCTTTCCGGCGGAAAATGAAATCTAACAGTTTTGATAGAATTGTTGTTATTTCGGCAGAAATATGGAAAACGTACTTCCTTTTCCCTGAACGGAAGCAACCTTGATATAACCGCCCTCGCCGGATATGATCTGTCGGGCAAGGTATAAGCCGATGCCGACCCCTTCTTGTTTCTGCACACTATTTGAGCGGTAAAAGCGAGCAAATATCTTCGCTTGCTCACTTTCCGGGATGCCTGAACCGGTATCCGATATATCGATCCTTGCAAACATTTCATAGCTTACGGCAGAAATAGTAATGGTGCCATGCTCTGTATATTTGATGGCGTTGTCTACGATATTAGCCAGCGCTTCCGCTGTCCATTTGAAGTCGAATACAGCAAAAGCATCTGTATCCTGCATTTGCAAAGACAATCCTTTTTCAGAAGCCTTGGCAATATATTGTTCTACCACACTTTCAAGCAGCGGCTGCAGCACTGATTGCTGAGGGGAGAGTGAAATGATTCCGTTTTCCAGTCTGGAAAGCTTTACGAGAGAATCGATCAGAAATCGCAGCTTTTCCGATTGTTTGTACAGCGCCTCCACATTTGCCTTCGCCGATGCAGGCAGAGTTTCCTCCATCAAAAGCTCGCTGTATAACAGCAGATTTGCAATCGGCGTTTTCGTCTGGTGGGAAATGTCCGCAATCAAGGTTTTGATTTTGTCTTTTTCCTGCGCTACATTTCGAGAAGATGCTTCTGCGGCAGAAAGATAGTGTGCAAACTTTGTTTCCAAAGCAGACTGCCGGCTTTCATCAAAATTGGTTTCAGAAAAAGAGCCTGTCATGGCAGCGTCCAGCATTCTTTCGATTTCTTCCATCGTTTTTCTGGCCTTTCTCCGCTCCCATAACACAACAGCTGCCGCCGCCAGAAAACACAGCAGTATGATCACAATGCCGGTTTTATTCATCTTTTGTCACCCAGCTATAACCGATTCCATAGACGGTTTTAATATATTTCTGTGCGCCAAGCTTATCCCTCAGTCGCTTGATCGTAACAGACAAAGCATTTTCATCCACATATTCTGCGCCATCTGTCCAGATCCGGTCTACAAGGTCTCCACGGGTCATGGTTCGGCCTCGGTTTTCAACAAGCAGACGCAGTAATTTTTGTTCTGTTTTACTCAATTCCACTTTTGAATCTTCCACATAAAAGGTCATAGCCTCAAAGTCAAAGTGAAATAGATCAATATGGATCGGCGCATTTTTATGGCTTGACGTCTGCTTTCGCAGTTGGGTATTCACCCTTGCACGCAAAACCGAAAGAGAAAAGGGCTTGGTAATGTAATCATCAGCACCTCTCTCCAGTCCGTCTACGATGTCAAGATCGGTGTCGTTGGCAGTCAGCAGAATAACAGGAACTCCGGGCATGTTTTCCTTGACCTCCCGGAGCAGCTCAAGCCCACTACCATCCGGCAGATTGATATCCAACAGGATCAGGGACACACCGCCGCAAAGCAGCTGTTCCTTCGCCGTTTTTAGGTCTTGGCAGGAAATGATCTGCCGAGCATCTGCTTTCAGTGCTTTGCATAACCCTTGATTCAAACCAATATCATCTTCAACAATCAGTAATTGCTCCATATATCTCACTCCCATTTTTTGAAATCTTATAGCTTTGCTATTAATGATAGCTTCCGGAAGGTCCGTAAAGTACCTGTTTTTATCCGAATACTTCGTCCACAGTTCATTCAGCATTTCTTCTACTGCTTCTTCATTTCGTTCATCTGCATCTTCTCTCAATGCCAATTAAAAGGATCTGACCTCAGTAACTTTTGAAGAATTTAGTTGTTGTCACAACGATATAATAGCGGAAGTTTTCAATCCATAATTACATCCCTTTCCAACATCTTTTATTCATAAAACCATATTAAAAGCAAGATGAACGTTAATTAATCAAACATACTGCTTTATCAAAGTCCTTCTTACGAACATAAATCTTATACTCATAGGAATAGTCTTGATTGATTCCATAGTTACCTGTATAAGCTCTTTGGCTTCCAACTACAGTTGCACTCTGTAGATTTGTTGTTTTTACTACATACTCAATGTTATTTGCAGATAAAATTTCACGTATCTCCGATTGCTTTTTCATATCTAAAGTAATCAATAATTCTTTTCTGTTAAAAATAGTAATCATCTTTACCTCCCCTACTGTTCATATCCCGGATATTTTTACAAGATTATTAAATCACAAAGATATTTTTATTCAAAAAACCCCTCACACCATAATTGATGTAAGGGGTTTTCTATATAGACTAATTAAC
>OFCV01000281.1_pt1 | contig 16205 bp, 19 predicted proteins | sample 1520931 | NCBI WGS metagenome assembly OFCV01 (sample SAMEA2699033, study PRJEB24076) | metagenome | biome: Human gut stool | place: Spain | collected 2012-10-21
AAAGAAAGCTGTGCCACAGCCTTGGCAGGCCATCGCGCAGCGATTTTGTTCAATTAGAAGTTATAAGTGGACTTTTGCGAAGTTGTATGATACTATTATTTTACAAAGATTTGAAAATTCGTGGATTATTTAACAAATTAGAAGGAGGTATTTTATATGTTTAAAAAGGCTTTTTGGGTTCCTTATGAGGATAGTACCAATTACCCAACTCTTGCAAAAACTATGGAAGCAATTTCAAAATATTGTGAAGAAAATGGCGAGTCTTATACATTTATTAACGATGACGAAGTGGAGATAAATGGAAAAAGATATGAAATATATCGGGGCTACGAAAATGGTAGTAGGGGAAATTACGGTATAAAATGCAAAGAAAAATAATTTCCAGTTTTTCATTCCCTACACATCGGGTCAACTTGCCCCGAACTTTCACAACTAAATACCCGCCGCCTACACAGTGGCACACCAAGCAGGAAATCTGAAAAGGTCTCCTGCTTTTTTTCTGCCCAAGGTGGGGTGGCAAAACGCCACCCCATCAGTCAATCACAGGAAGGAGGGACACGAAATGCCCTGTCCACACAACGAAATTTCTATTGTGCAGCGCAGCCAGCGGCAGTCTGCTGTTGCCGCCGCTGCTTACCAGAGCGGCGAAAAGCTGTTCTGTGAATACGACCAGGAAGTGAAGCACTACCCGGAAAAGCGTGGTATCGTCCACAATGAAATCCTGCTCCCGGCAAATGCCCCGCCGGAGTACGCAGATCGCAATACTTTATGGAACGCCGCCGAAGCTGTGGAGAAGCAATGGAACTCCCAGCTTGCAAGGAGGTGGGTGCTTACCATCCCCAGAGAGATACCGCCTTACCAGTACGCCGCCCTTGTCCGGGAGTTCTGTAAACAGCAATTTGTTTCTAAAGGCATGATTGTTGATTTTGCCATCCATGACCCAAATCCTCCGGGACACAATCCTCACGCCCATGTCATGCTGACTATGCGGGCAATGGACGGGCATGGGAAATGGCTTCCCAAGAGCCGCAAGGTCTATGACCTTGACGAGAATGGGGAACGGATAAAACTTCCGTCCGGCAGGTGGAAAAGCCACAAGGAAGATACGGTTGACTGGAACGACAGAAAGTATTGTGAAATCTGGCGGCATGAATGGGAGGTCATTCAGAACCGCTATCTGGAAGCCAATAACCGCCCGGAGCGTGTGGATTTGCGTTCCTATGCCAGACAGGGGCTTGATATTGTCCCCACTGTCCATGAGGGTGCTGCTGTCCGGCAGATGGAAAAGCGTGGTATCCAGACGAATATCGGCAATCTGAACCGGGAAATCAAGGCTGCCAACCGCCTGATGCAGTCCATCCGGCAGCTCATTAAAAACCTCAAAAGCTGGATTACCGAACTGGGAGAAAAACGGAAAGAGCTGCTTGCGGAAAAAGCTGCGGAGGAAGCGGTCTTTCTTCCCAATCTGCTGATGAAATATATGGAGATACGCAAGGCAGAACGAAGCGGCTGGACACGGGCAGGACAGAACCGGGGGACTTCACAGGACTTAAAGGCAGTCAGCGAAGCCCTGTCTTATCTCCGGCAAAAGGGGCTTTCCACCGTGGAGGATTTAGAAAACTTTCTGGAAGCTTCCGGGCAATCTGCCGCTGACTACCGCAGCCAGATGAAGCCAAAGGAATCCCGCAGCAAAGTGATTGACGGGATTCTTGCCGCCCGGACAGACTGTAAGGAATGTAAGCCCGTCTATGAGAAGTACCAGAAGATATTTTTCAAGAAAACAAAGGAAAAATTCAAACAGGAACACCCGGAGGTTGCCCGGTATGCGAAAGCCGCCGCCTACCTTGCCAAGCACCCGGACGATAAGGATAAAACGAAAAATGAGTTACAACAGGAGCAGGAAACGCTTCTCAGCGAAATCGCAGAGCTGAAAGTACCGCTGACTGAAGTACAGGAGGATTTGAAGAAGCTGCGGGACATCCGCTACTGGGTACGGAAAGCCACACCCGGCACAGAGGAAAGCAAAGAGCCGCCCAAGAAGCAGCCCATCAAGGAAGTCTTGCAGGATAAGGCGGACGAGAAAAAGGCTCAAAGAACTACTCCGGCACAGGCGAAACACAGACAACAGGATATGGAACTTTAACAGGCACTTGCCATTTTCAATCAGAGAATGTCAGGTGCTTTTTTCTTTTTAAGGAGGGATAGATTTGAATGTATTTGAAGCTGTGAAGCAGTCCGTCACAACAAGACAGGCTGCGGAGCATTATGGAATCCATGTAAACAGGAACGGGATGGCTTGCTGCCCGTTCCATAACGATAAAACCCCAAGTATGAAGCTGGATCGGCGTTATCACTGCTTCGGCTGCGGTGCAGATGGGGATGTGATTGATTTTACCGCCACCCTGTATGGGCTGGGAAAGAAAGAAGCCGCCGTACAACTGGCACAGGACTTTGGGCTTTCCTATGAGGACTGGAAGCCGTCGGGAAAGGCAAAAAAGCCCAAGCCCCGGCAGAAATCCCCGGAGGAACAGTTTCAGGAGGCAAAGAACCGATGTTTCCGTATTCTTGCCGATTATCTCCACTTACTCCGAGCATGGAGAAAGGAATATGCCCCGCACTCCCCGGAGGAAGCCTTTCATCCCCGGTTTGTGGAAGCCTTACAGAAGCAAGCCAAAGTGGAATATCTGCTGGATATATTGCTGTTCGGGGAGACAGAGGAAAAAGCGGCTTTGATTACGGACTACGGAAAGGATGTGATACAGCTTGAACAGCGAATGGCAGAGCTTGCAGCCGCAGACGCAGCAAGAACTAAAAAACACCATGAATGCCATGCAGCCGCCCCAGAGCATTGAGGAAATCAAGGCGGGGCTGGAAACCACCGAGAAAGGCGGCGTCCGGCAGAGCATACGGAACTGCCTGACCGTATTCCAGCGTGACCCGCTGCTTTCCGGGGCTATCGCATACAACATCCTGACCGACCGCAAGGACATCATAAAGCCCATCGGTTTCCACAGGGAAAGCACCGCCCTGAATGATACGGACATGAAGTATCTGCTTCTCTATCTGGAAGAAACCTACGGGCTTACCAGTGAGAAAAAGATTGATAACGCCATCGGTATTGTGGCGAATGAAAACAAGTACCATCCCATCCGGGATTATTTAAGTTCCCTTGTGTGGGACGGGACGGAAAGAATCCGCTTCTGCCTGCGGCACTTTCTGGGGGCTGACGCAGACGATTACACCTATGAAGCGTTGAAGCTGTTCCTGATGGGCGCTATCTCACGAGCCTTTCAGCCGGGGTGCAAGTTTGAAATCATGCTCTGTCTGGTCGGCGGTCAGGGGGCTGGCAAGTCCACCTTCTTCCGTCTGCTGGCAGTCCGGGACGAGTGGTTCTCCGATGATTTGCGGAAGCTGGACGATGACAATGTGTATCGCAAGCTGCAAGGTCACTGGATTATCGAAATGTCGGAAATGATGGCAACCGCCAACGCCAAGAGCATTGAGGAAATCAAGTCATTTTTAAGTCGGCAGAAAGAGGTTTACAAGATACCCTATGAAACCCACCCGGCAGACCGCCCCCGTCAGTGCGTATTTGGCGGCACTTCCAATGCCCTTGACTTCCTGCCCCTTGACCGTTCCGGCAACCGCCGCTTTATCCCGGTCATGGTGTACCCGGAGCAAGCCGAGGTTCACATTTTGGAGGACGAAGCTGCTTCCAGAGCCTATATCGAGCAGATGTGGGCGGAAGCGATGGAGATTTACCGAAGCGGCAGGTTCAAGCTGGCTTTCAGCCCCGCCATGCAGCGGTATCTCAAAGAACACCAGCGGGATTTTATGCCGGAGGACACCAAAGCCGGAATGATACAGGCGTATCTTGATAAGTACACCGGGAGCATGGTCTGTTCCAAGCAGCTCTACAAGGAAGCCTTGAACCATGCCTTTGACGAACCGAAGCAATGGGAAATCCGGGAAATCAACGAGATAATGAACCAGTGCATTTCCGGCTGGCGGTACTTCCCAAATCCAAGAATGTTTTCCGAATATGGCAGACAAAAGGGCTGGGAGCGTGAAAATCCGGCAACGGACTTATGCAACCCGTCTGAAAAAACGATGGACGGTTTTGTGGAGGTCACAGAACAGATGGAGCTTCCATTCTGAAAATGACAGCCCGTTGCACCCCCTGTTGCTATCCCGTTGCCGAGCCGGTTGCCGGGGAAAATCCCTTATTTCCGGGCTTTTCTCCCCTATAACAACCAAAACAACAGAAAAATAAAAGAAAAGTATAAATAGTAACTAATGCCAGACTGAGATTGTTTGCAAGGTCTTTTGAAGCCCGTTGCCGGACTTCGTTGCCGACACCCTCTGTCTGGCTATTTTCATGTATGGAGGATAACTGCCTATGGCAAAAAACAAAACAGAGATTCATGTGACCACTGTATTTGACGGGGAGCTGGACGCAACCGATGTGTTCGTCAGCCTGATTTCCCAGAAATACGGAAAAACAAATACAAAAGAATATCTTGCTAAAAAGAAAGATATTGACTATAATGAAGATGAGGTTCAAAAGAGCCAGATACCGTCTGGATTGTGTGGGTAAATGGCTATGATGAACGAAATGGAATACAGAACAATCGGTTCGGCACTTGCCGGGGGCTATCGTGCGGCGGTCTATTGCAGGCTGTCAAAGGACGATGACCTGCAAGGCGAAAGTGCCAGTATCGCAAACCAGCGAGATATGCTGGAAAAATACTGCGAAAAGCAGGGATGGGAGGTTGTGGCAGTCTATCAGGACGATGGCTTCACAGGTCTTAACATGGAGCGTCCTGATTTACAGAGAATGTTGAGAGCCATTGAGCGCAGGCAAATCAACCTTGTTATCACGAAAGACCTCAGCCGACTGGGGCGTAACTATCTGCAAACCGGGCATTTGATTGAGGACTTTTTCCCAAGAAACGGTGTCCGCTATATCGCCATGAATGACGGTATCGACACCCTGCGGGATAACAACGACATCGCCCCGTTCAAGAATATCCTGAACGAGATGTACAGCAAGGATATTTCCAAGAAAGTCCATTCCTCTTATCTTCTGAAAGCGCAGAAAGGACAGTTTACCGGGTGTCTTGCCCCGTTTGGGTATCGGAAAGACCCGGAGGACAAAAACCATCTGCTCATTGACGAGGAAACCGCCCCGATTGTGCGGCTGATTTTCGGGTATGCCTTAAACGGTCATGGTCCCAACTATATCCGCAGACGGCTGGAGGAAGAAAAAATCCCCTGCCCCACATGGTGGAACCGGGAACGGGGGCTTCGCAATACCCGCACCAAATGGGAAAAGAAAGACCCGGAAAATGGGCGGTATATGTGGGACTTCTCCGTTATCAAAGACCTTTTGATGAATCCCGTCTACACCGGGGCGATTGCTTCCCAGAAAAAGGACTACCGTTTCAAAATCGGCACGATTGGGGAAAAGAAGCCGGAGGACTGGATTGTGGTGGAGGGACAGCATGAACCGCTGATTGATCGCATGAGCTTTGATATTGTGCAGAACAAGCTGAAATCCCGCCAGCGTCCGGGGCAGACCAATGAAATCAGCCTGTTTGCCGGACTGATAAAATGCGGCGAGTGTGGGAAGTCGCTGACGATACGCTACACAAACGCAAAACATCCCCAGCGGATTTACTCCTGCAAGACCTACAATGCCTTTGGAAAGAACCACTGCACCCAGCACCGGATTGACTATGACACCCTTTACAGCCATGTGCTGCGGAAAATCCGGGAATGTGCCAGAGCTGCCCTGATGGACGGGGAAGCGGTTGCTGACCGCCTGACCAATACCTGTGAAGCCGAGCAGCGGGAACAGCGGGAAGCAATGGAACGCTCCCTTACAAGGGACGAGGAACGGATTGAGGTTCTGGACAAAATGGTAATGCGGCTTTATGAGGATATGATTGCAGGGCGTATCAGTGAGCAGAACTTCAACACCATGCTGGAAAGGACACAGACCGAGCAGACGGAGCTTAAAACAAAAGTGTCCGAGGGCAGAAAGCGGCTGTCCGATGAAGTCCAGCTTGCCAATGACGCAAAACAATGGGTGGAAGCCATTCAGGAATACGCCAACATCACAGAGCTGGACGCAGCCACCCTCAACCGCTTAATCAAAGAAATCGTCGTGCATGAGCGCATTGACGAAGATAAAACAAGACACATTTCTATCGAAATTCATTTTAATCTCAAACCCATCCCGGAGGTGGAACAGGTCACTGCCTGACCTGTCCCGCCGGGACGGTTCTCTTAAAAACACCATATGGATTTTTTGTACGCCGCCGCCCGCCATCGAGCAGAGTTTTACACCTAATTGGGGATAAAACAGTTCATGCAGTGCGGTGGAATCATATGCATAAGGGGAATCAAAGTATTGCGGAAGCGGCAAATGAATCTTATCTTCCATCGGTCTGTAAAATGCCCGATCACCACCATCATGAACAATGTCTACTTCCATATTTTGGGACAATCTATGAATCAGTTCATCCGGTTGGATTTCATTTTCTTCTGGTTCCGGAAGTTTGGGAATTCCTTCAATCAAGGATCCATTAAATACCGTTGCATATTTTGCACGCAGTTGGTAGCGTTCTCCCAATACTGCGCCTTCCCTTTGCAGTTGATGAAACGCTTGCCACGTCAGTACTTTTTTGTCTTCTGTATCAAATGGAAACCAATATTCCACCTTGATTCCTTGTCCTTTTGCATCCTGCAAGCGCCATCCCTGTTCCTGAATCTGCTTGAACGTTGCCCACCGACAATCTGTATACCCTCGCTGCATTGCGATTAGCGTCAAATACAAGCGATTGATTCCTCGATAAGCATTTCCGGTTTTAACATTCACCGGCGTCTGTCCTCCAGCCCCTTTCCATTCCTTTTTCCAATCCAGCTGCTTCTCTTCTAACACCTGCAAAAATGCTTCTGCCAACTGTTCTCTATACTCTTTCGTCCTCGTCATCTTCCACCTCTTCCCGCTCTATCGTATCTTCATCAATAAAAATAATCATTCACTTCACCACCTGTCCTTCTTTTCACTAGCTCTTATGTTCTAAAAACTTGGGCTGAGTTCCGGAGTAGTTTTTTTCGGATAACTCGGAGCTTTTGCCTCTGCCTGTTTTTCCTGTTCCTTTTGCAGCGTTTCCATTCGCTCCATTCGTTCAATAGCGTTCTCTAAAACATGCGTTGTTGTATCGTAAAACTGCACTTTGTCTGATAATAGATCTGCTGTATCTACTTGCGTCTCATTGATTTCATGCACCATCTCTTGTAATGTCCGCACATCTTTCTCTTCTGCTATCGTAATTAGCACCTCATGAAGCGATGACGGTAATACATAATAATCCTGACCCAGCAATTCACCAATTTTATCCAATACATCCTGATGCATCATCATTGCGGCACCATTTAGTGTATTTTCATTGGTCAAAACCAATAACTGTATTCCGCTCTCACCCAGTTCTGGCAGTTTATCTTCCTGCAGATAATTCCTCGGTTCTTCCGAACGCATGCCCATAGTTTTCATAACAATTTCTTCTACCATTCGAAGGGTTGGTTTGTTTTCAGAAATTTGCGCCTGCAATGCGTCCTGATGAAGTTCTTCCGCTGTTTTTCCCCAATTTTCTAACATGCGTGTTGTAACTGGTGCGGTAAATGTACCATCTTCCATTTCAGCAACTTTCACATGATAGGTCACAGCGAAATCATTTTTTCGTGTATAAACATGATCCTGTAAATATTCTTGATTCGATTCAAAGTCACAAATCTTCATCGCTAAGTTCTGCTTTGCGAATTCATAATTTTCCAGTGAATGCACGGTGCTTTTTACATCCATCGGCATCATACGATCTCGTTCTCGAACAATCATATCTGCCACATGTTCCATAATCGGGAAGATGTCCTCTCCATCTCGATCGAAACTCTCATAGAGATTATCAAGATAGAAGGTTGGAGCCACATTTTCTCCCTTCCAGGATAAATTAATCCCATGTACCTCTCCTAAATTTGTTTTCGTTACACTAACTAATCGAATGTCAGCATCCTGATACTCCATCGGAAGATGTGATTTGATATTCTGTTCCACATATTTAAAAAATTCTTCTCTATTCATATAATCTGTCCTCTCTACACCTCTTGGTGCCTTTCTTCTATGTAATTTTCTTGTTTCTGTATTCCCTGATTATATTGGGCAATTATCATGTGCCTCTGTTGTCATTTCTTTCCATTGCCCTGTGTATGCTGCTCATAATATCTCCGTAATCTACGCATGATATCCACAGGCAGATCTGCAGAAGCAAATGCTTCAATTTCCTTTAGCGTCAGCCCCTCTTCTAGGCACTGCAGCAAATACTCCTTCTGTTCCTCGTTCATTCGATCATTCTGAATGTATTCCTCGATAAATTTCTTCGTATCTGTTGTTTTCCGCTTATATGCAAGCATACGCTTTAACCCCTGTTTTGGTTCCGGTCTTCTCTGCAGCTCCATACCATTCATCATTGTTCCTTTCATTGTTTCATTTCTCCTTTCCATTTCTGATGCCCTTTCTTTCATATTCGCAGTTTTCTGCAATTTGTTTTCAGTCTTCTGCGATGCATCCTCCGGCATTTTTTGATTCTGTTTTGTCTGTTCCTCTTTCAGTTTCCGTTGTTGGCGTTCCATATCCACCAGTTGTTTTCGCAGCATTCCAATCATGTCATCCTTGGATGCGATCAGCTCTGCCTGCGTCTGCATCTGTTGCTTCCATGCTTCATCCAATCCCTGCTCAATGGAGTTCCGGACAGCCCGGCTCTCCTTCAATTCCTCGGCAACCTGTTTCTTCAGATTTCCAACGGTTTGGTACAGCACATCGGATTTCATGTACTTCTCTTTCAGATATTCATTCCGTTCGATTTGTACCTTGGAAATATTGACTCCTGCCAGTTCCAGCATCTTATCTTTATCCATCCCATCCACAAGACATACAAGCAGCCACATGCGTGTTAAATCATCCGGTATCTGCTGCAGTAGGTTCACAATCTCCGGTTCCGTCCGCAGTGATTTGGCAAATTTTATATGAAACTCTTTCACTTCATTTTTCTTCAACTCTTCTTCCATAAGCTGTCATCTCCTTTTCTTTCTTCGGATACTTCCTTTGCAATGAAATCTCGATCCGGCTCCATAGACTTTGCGGAGCTTCTATTCCATTGTGTTACCATCAAATCCCCACTCTGCTCTTCCTTTTTGATGTGCCGGATGATTCTCTTTTCTTCCCGGATCCGCTGTAATTTCTCTTCGATCTCTGCAATATGTTCATTCTCCTGAAACATCGCTTCCGGAAGCTCTTTCTCTAATACTTCCAGTCGATCCAGAACCGACTCAAACCGATCATCCCACGCAGGAATGTGATCCAATTGCTTTTTCAGTTGGATGTACTCCTGATACTGCTCATCCTCTTTGAGAAATGTGGTGCTGTACTTTTGATTTTTTAGTTCCTTTTCTGATGCAAGTACTTCTGTTTCTCTCCAGCAAAGTGCCTCATAGCTCTGTATTCCACTACGCAGCAGATAATTCACATCTTCCATCAATCGGTCAATATGAAGCAGACTCTTTCGAACTGCCTGTTGATCTAGCACATACGGATTCTTTGCATTCCATCTGCGATACGTGATAAAGTAAATTTTTCGAATACGCTTTTTCTGAAATGCCGAAACGCTTCGATACACGGATTGTCTTTTCATACTGCAGCCTTTGATTCTCGGAGTTTGCGGGTAAGCATAGAAATATTTTTCTTTCTGCATCCGGGATTGGATTGCCGCATAGGAATATCCATCTCCTAAGTTATAGCTTCTCCATCCTCTGCTTTGCCCCGGGGCACAAAAGGTATAGTAGGTTCCATGGATACTGGATGTTCCTTTTTTAACGGTATATCCTGCTGACTTCATCATCTGCAGAAACTGTTCTTCACTCTTTGCATTTCCAATCGCATAATCAATATCCGCCCGGATGATTTTCTTCCAGCTTGGTTTTCCTCCCTTCTCCGCTTTCCACTCTGCGTAAGAACGCCCCACCTTCTTTTCATTTTCAAATTGTAGGGGTTGCAGTCCATGCCTGATACAGATTCTGTCTGTAATCGGTTGAATATACTTCTCCCAGTCTCCTTTCTCGTACCGGTACTTGTAACCATCCACACGATTCACCGAATTGAATACAATGTGCCCATGCAGATGGTCGTGATCGTTATGGATTGAAAATACATATTCGTAATTATCACCTAGATATTCCTCACAGAATTCCCGCACCACATCATATGCCGTCTGCTCATCTGTTTCTCCCGGCTTAAAGCTTAAGACAAAATGATACCCTTGTCTGCCGTCTGGTTTATCCCAATCGGCTTTGGTATCCATCATCACTCGATGCACATCTTCTGGTTCGGTTCCCGCGTTTCCTCCGACCAGAAGACCATCTCTTGTCTTCTTTTTATTCAAGACATACCGTATGGAATTATACAGATGTCTTCCCCCTCCCCGCTTCCCCTGCTTGATATGCATCAGTTTTGTTACGGCCATGTTCTTCCTCCAGTTTCTTTAATAAATCCTTCAACCTCTGCTCAATCTGATTTTGATTCTCCTGCAGTATCCGGACATCATCCAATTCTCGGTATCCGCTGTTGATTTTCGCAGTTACCTGGTTGATATTTACACCGACCTTCCGGATCTGATACGTTAGTTCCCTCACCTCCTTTGCATACGTTTCCCTTTTCCATCCGGACTGCTCTAAAATGCAGCTTCGGATATATCCGGGAAGATTCGCACTGCCGTTTCGGAAACAATACTTCTTCTCCTGCAGAGCCTTTTTCTTCAAAAAATCCAGTTCCTTCTCGTCAAACCGGACACCGACAATGCACTCCCGCTTCGCCATTTTTCTCATCACCTCCTTAAAATGGGTAACAAAAAAAGAATGCCACAGCGACACTCTTTTTTCGTTTCCCATATTTTTTTCTAATTATAGTATAGCAAACCGGCTTTTTCCTATCTAGGTTACTTTAGGTACACATATCATCTCACTTTGACCTATATAGAAAATTTATGTATCTGACTCTATCTTTTCTCGTTCTATGTACAAATCATACCAGAACTCCATTTCCATCAGATTGTTTTTCACACTGAAACTGACATCCTTAGCACTTATCAACATTTCTGAAAAGGTTGTTCTATGCTCTTGAAAAATGTGAAAGAATGTTGTTGATAGCCTAATATGCCCCTCCAGTGTATCTGTTGTCTCTGCCACTACATTCACGCAGGACACTTCTGCCATTTTAAGAACCTTTGGTATCAGTTTCTCAAATTTCCGGACTTTATTCTGATCCACGATACGTTCGACTTTTTCCGCACGTTTTTTTACGGTTTCACAAATTTGGTTTGCCTCTTTTCTTTTTTGTTCTCTGTCAATGCAGCGTTCCTCTTTAGTCATAGATGCAAGGACCGTTTCATATTCTTGATTATATTCCTGTATAATTTTGTTCAGTTCATCAAAATATAGTTTTTCAATTCTCATAATTTCCATTATGCCTTTCATTAGTTGTCTCACTTTTACAACCGATTATATTCTCTTAATTATGTAAAATCAATATAACTGGTGCAAAAACTGAGACAAACTGTAAGATACATTTCAGCGGAAAGGAAACGCTTATGCCAAAACCACGTACAACTTCTGGAGCTAAAAATCTCATCAGTAAAAATCTGATTGAACTGCGAAGCCTTCATCATCTCTCGCAGCGTGATTTAGCGCAACGCCTTCAGCTTGCCGGATATGACATGGATAAAAATGTAATCACCCGGATTGAAACCAATCAACGTTATGTTACGGATATTGAAATCAAAGCTCTTTGTGAAATCTTTGATGTAACGTTCGAAGACTTAATTAAAAATTCGTAAAAGAGAAGTATCCATCATTTTTCAAAGCAGATGCTTCTCTTTTATTTTAAGATTTTTGCAACATGATTTTTCATATATCACGCCATCCAATCTCCACTTTCTTTCAAAATTCAAATGTATGATCCTGATTTTCATAACCTTCAAAATATTCCACTTTTTCGGCATTCTCTTTTCTGGCACGTTGTTGATATTCCGAATGTCTGCGTCTCAACGTTGAAACACTGATTTCCAGTTCCTCCGCTACACTCTTTATTGTCATTCCCTCGTCCAGTTTTTGATACACCCACTCCATATCAATCTCTTTCCTATGACGCTTGTTTGATGCAAGCTGTGCTCTTTCTGTTTTCATTCTATTTTCCTTTCGTACAAAAATACAGAAAATCCAAATGTGTCAGCAACGCTTCACAAATGTGTCATGAGCAGTTCATCCATGCGCCATGGATGTGCCACGAGTAGTTCATCCATGCATCATGACTGTGTCATGAGTAGTTCATTTATGCGTCACAACAGTTCATCTATGCGTCATTTCTGCATCATTTATGTTTCATTTTTATGTCATTCCACCGGAATTTCACATCTGCAATTTGCAAGATACGCAAAATGTTAACATTTCACATCCTTGTTAGGGAAATTCCCTAAGACCCTTTTTCGGTATGGTATCCGTTATTATCTGCATATTATAATCTACCGCATTCTCCACAGAAAACAGAAAGAGCAGCACATATATGCCACTCTTTGTCATCTGTATTTATAATTTCGGACCCATTTCTTTTTTGATCTTCTTCACACTTTTTTCTGTTGTTCTGCTGACATTCTCTGGCAATGCAATCAGCCTTTCGAACGCAACCTTCTTGTCCAGTTTCATTTCATGAATTCGGCATAAAAATGTTTCTGCATTCAGATATTTGACACCAAATGCTTCTGCATCTGCTCCATTGTAAATTACAGTTTTTGATTTTACTTTTCCAAAATTCTGATCTACATAAGCTATAAATTCCGAATTCTGTAAATGTTTTGTCTGCTCCTCCACCTGCTGGTCAGAAAACTTGATTTCAAACAGATGTGCCTCCTCTGTTTCTGTATCAACGATAATCAAATCTGCTTCCACTTGCTGCATACTTTCCGGGAGAATTGTACTCAGCTGCGAAACATAATATCTCTCAGCATCAATACTCTGCAGCCAAATATATGTCTCAGAAAGAATAATATTTTCCAGAAGAATTCCTTTCACAAAATTGTCTGCCCGCTTTTTAAATTCTTTCCGATCATCAATCTCACATGTCTCGCTCCAATATTCATCTGCAGATAAAACTTTCATCAGTTCAGATGCATGTGCGTAAATCATTCCCGGCTGGGTAACAATTTCCAAATCTCTGTCTCGCTGCATTTTCGATAAGGACTTATAGCAAGGAATCTGAAGGAACAAATCCAATTCCTTCAGATATGTTTTCAACTCGTCCAAATCGTCCGGTTTCAAACTTGTTTCCATCTCATCCAGATCTCTTATATGAAGAGCCTTCTTTGTTGCCAGATTTGCCTTCCCAGCATCAATGTTTTCTACTGCAAACTGCCCATCCATATTATGAATGGTAGAATATAACGGTGCACTCTTAAAACATTTATTGATTGCCTTTAATGTAACATAATAACTGTACTTATTAATCATTTTATTAAGCACAGACACCAGTTCCTTATTCTCGTATAGCTCTGTCAATGCCGGATGGTAATTACGAACCTCTTCATTCTTTTCCAGTGAATGTAAAATATTAGTCACAATTGCTGTATTCACATAATCGTCTCTTGCCTGCATCGTCTTATACTGACTATCTGTTAAGGTTCCGCCATACTCGATATACTGCTCAATTCCCTTACCATCTAGCAACCGTGAAAATTCAGCATAAGAAATCTGTGACGTATGAATGATTACCATCCGGTCATACAGAATATCCATCCCGGCAAGTCGGATTCCCAAAGAATCCGTTCCCGCAATTGCAATTTTAGCTCCCTTCAATGTATAACCATCTGACAGTATGTTTCCATATACTTGAAAATCTTCTACTTCTGTTATTTCATCGATAAAGAAATTCCGAATACCTTCTTTCAGCAATGAATCCAGAATCAATCGCAGTTGATACATGTCACATCCCTGCTGACACAACAAGTATACACTCTTACTTCTTTGTACTTCTGACATTTCATCAATACACTGCAGCATCATGACCGATTTTCCAGTTCTTCTTAATCCATAAATTGCACAGATTTTTCCAATTGGAGGAGTTTCCTGCAGCATATAATCATTTAATTGCTGATAGCAATCTCTTTTCTTCTTGTAGGGCGTTTTGGGAATTTCATCGCCTCGATAAACAGTAATACAATTTGTATAGGTCATTTGCACGCTCCTTTTTTTGCTTCTATTCTTATAATTCTTTCTCAAAAATTAGATCCATCTCTTGAATGTGTCCTGTTCCTCGTTGCTTTGTAGGTATACATCCAACATATCTCCATCCATCTTTAGCTCTTTCGCTTATAATTGAGCGGTAATCCTCGATGCTGTAAATATATCCAGAACCAAATCCCCATCCTTCCAAATTACAGCTTACTGTTTCATATTCATATTGATACATGGCTCGTTCTCCCTTCGGAAATTCATAATTGTTTACACTCTCAAACTGGAATTTGTCAATGTGATTATTTTCTGCCTGTTTACTATCCCTAGGGAAATTATTTTAGTGCAAACAGAAATAATTATTCAATACGAACATTAACTGGTCTTATTGTAAGTTCTCCAGCACCTTCTACGCTATACCACTTTCCTTTTTCAAGTTGAATTGTTTCTGACATGCCATGTGTAATGTAACCTATAGTATATTGTTTTCGACTTTCAATATCCGTAAAAATAACATCCGTATTGATAGGCTGTATCTGCTCATTTTTTACGACTCCCCCAGAAAGCGTAAAAGTATGCGTTCTGATATATCCGTTATAGTTAATACCAGTGATAATAAGAGCCATAGGAATTGCTATTCCAACCATTCGCTTCATCAGCTTTTTGTCCATTTGAACCTCCTCGTTAAATTCTTATTTATCTCGTTATTTATTTACTTCTACAAACTGGGATTTGCCTTACTCTTTAGGAGTGCACAAGCGCCACTCATTTTCATATAATACAGCAATTCCATTATCTACTTTTGCATATGGCATTTCTAATTCACGATTAAAATTTGTTTCACCGTCTTTTGTAGGAAAAGTATCTGAATAAGATGATGTATAGCCGATAATGGCGCTATCATCAATTTCTCCTGTTATAGGTTCAAGTTCTAATAAGTAAATCTCATTGTCAACCATAATTGCAGCTGGGTAATCTGCTATAGCCCCATATGACACATCGCTATTTTCTTTAGGGTCTGATGATTCGCATCCAACCAATCCTAATAAACAAATCATTGTCAATACAAATATTAAAGTCTTTTTCATATCAATAACCTCCCCGTAAACTTCAAAGCTTCACGTGTTCCAGACTCACCAGAAGTCTGAAATTTTCCGAAGTTTACTTTATACTGTTAAATACTATAAATTCATCCCACAATTCATCATAATTATCAAACTCATAATATTTGTCTGCAACTTTAAAATATTTACCTGGACTAATTGTCAGCGTTTCATCTGGCGCAAGATGGATAGTATAATAAGAAACAGCACCATTTGATAATGCTTTGTTTTCGTCTACTTCGTCACCAAGTTTTACTTGATTCAACAAATTTATAAACTCGATAACTTCATCATCTGAAAAAGAATACGAATAATCACCGTCTTTCCCGCCTGTAGTTCCTATATGTTCTATTTGTTTGATTTCCGACGCCTCAATGCTCTCCAAGTCCTTATTCACATCTTGTTTTCCGCATCCTAACAATGTACCTGTAAGGGAAATAAGTATAAGTAAAACTATTCCAATTTTTTTCATTTACAGGAAGCTCCATTTACATTTCAGTTTGACAACTTCCAGCTCGACAAGCTGGAAGTTATACAATAATTAACAATCAAACAAATTAAATTCTCGTTGTAAGAAACATTCTATAAATAATGCCATCTCATTATCACTTTCTTTATTATTGGTTGGAATGTGTTCAATAATAATAATGGTATCATCCCAATTTAAATCTTTAGCACTTAAAAACTTTCTTGCAAAAGACGTCAGTGAATTTCCATAGTCCCTACTGAAATCTAAATCTGGAGAGGTGTAATTTGTTTTACTTATAC
>OFCV01000304.1_pt1 | contig 15167 bp, 14 predicted proteins | sample 1520931 | NCBI WGS metagenome assembly OFCV01 (sample SAMEA2699033, study PRJEB24076) | metagenome | biome: Human gut stool | place: Spain | collected 2012-10-21
GACGAGGCCAGCGTGATGGCGGTCTTCGGCGTCGATATCGCCGGGCAGATCCAAAAACTGCGCCGCGAGCGGCGATTTGGCCTCGGACTGATCAAACTCCTCTATCCTGGCGTGAAAGGGGATGAGAATCTGGGACGCGAAGTGTGCCGCGATATGGCCTTCACCACGCTGGGCTATGTGGTGATGCAGGCCCAGCAGCGGGTAGGACAGCCGTGCTGGCGCTACTGGTTTGACTACGTTCCCCGGGCCGCCGATGAAACCTGCCCGCACGGGGCGTGGCACGGCGATGAAGTGCCTTATGTGTTTGACACGCTCACCCTGGCCGAGCCGGTGCGTACCTACGCCAGCGAGGAGGACCGCGCGTTTGCCGCCCAGGTCGCCGATTACTGGGTGAACTTCGCCCGCCTTGCCGGGCATCGCTGTAGCGAACTGCCGGGAGCAGTACGCTGGCCCGCCAGCCTGCGCGGGCGCGATCGCCTGCTGCGCATCGGGCTCCATAAACGGGTCGGGTTTAAGCTGGAAAACCGCTTTATGCGCGCCCGGCTGGCGCTGTTTCGCCGGGTCATGCGCCACCAAGTTACGCTGGATTAACCAGCTCCTCCCGAAACCGCGCCAGACCGTCGGCTTTGCTCTGCGAACTGCGGACCACCAGCCGATAGCTGGCGCCGGTTTTTACGCTGAGGGTGAAAGGGCGCACCAAGCGGCCGGCGCGGACATCTTCAGCCACCAGGGTGGCGTCAGCCATGGCAACGCCCAGCCCCTGCATGGCGGCGGTGATCGCCAGATCCATGGTGTCGAAGTGCTGATTTTTGCGCATCAGTAGCGGGGCATCGGGTGAGAATGCCGCCAGCCATAGCGACCAGTCGGTCTTATCCCGGGTCGGGTGCAAAAACGTGACGTCATTGAGCATGTTGTCCCGCGCAAGGGCACCGTTACAGACCGGCGTCAGCGCCTCTTCAAACAGCAGATCGCCGACGCTGTGGTGAGTTCCGAAGACGATGGCGGCGTCATAGGGTTCGGTCCTGAAATTGACGCCATGTTCCGTGGTGGTGGTCAGGGCGATTTGCAGTTCCGGGTGACGTTGCTCAATCGCCACCAGCCGGGGAACCAGCCAGCGAATGGCGCAGGTCGGCGCCTTCAGACGCACCACGGTCTGCTGCTGACGAGCCTGCTCGGCCACCGCGATCAGACGGCCAAATGCCGACTGGAGCTCCGGGTAGAGGGCGCTGCCCTGCGGTGAAAGATGCAGTCCGCGCGCGTGGCGGGCAAAAAGCGGGAAACCAAACCACGCCTCCAGCGCCGCAATCTGGCGGCTGACGGCGCCCTGAGTCAGGCAGAGTTCGCGCGCGGCATGGGTTAAGTTAAGGTGTCTGGCGGTGACCAGAAAGGTTTCCACGGCATGAAAAGGCAGGGCGCTTCGCGACATCTCATCTCCAGCTATGCATTTTGATCATGGACAGTATGCCCACTTTGTTCAGCGAATGGGACACTGCGTTCCACTTTTGCCGGCTAATCCTCAGGCCACGAGTAAACTATGATCTGCCTGTAGAGTAAACATCTGCCGGTGCGGGAAGGCTGGCGGGGATAACCTGATGTTTAAATGAGGAGTCAAGCATGGCAAAACCCTACGTACGTCTGGATAAGAGCGAGGCGGCGGTGCTGCTGGTGGATCATCAGGCAGGACTGTTATCTCTGGTTCGCGACATCGACCCGGATAAATTCAAGAACAACGTGCTGGCGCTGGGGGATATGGCGAAATATTTCGGCCTGCCGACCATCCTGACCACCAGCTTTGAGAACGGCCCCAACGGCCCGCTGGTGCCGGAACTAAAAGCGCAGTTCCCGGACGCGCCCTATATTGCGCGTCCGGGAAATATCAATGCCTGGGATAACGAAGATTTCGTCAATGCGGTGAAGGCCACGGGGAAAAAGCAGCTGATTATCGCCGGGGTGGTGACCGAGGTCTGCGTGGCGTTTCCGGCGCTGTCGGCGATTGAAGAGGGATATGAGGTCTTCGTGATCACCGATGCATCCGGCACCTTTAACCCGATTACCCGCGATGCTGCCTGGGATCGCATGTCACAGGCCGGTGTGCAGCTGATGTCGTGGTTTGGCGCCGCGTGTGAGCTACATCGCGACTGGCGCAATGATGTTGAGGGACTGGCAACGCTGTTTTCCAACCATATTCCCGATTACCGCAATCTGATGACCAGCTTTAACACCTTAACCCGCAAGTAGTTTTCCGCTCCGGCCAGCCTGGGCTGGCCGTCTCTTTTCTCAAGGCATGATCAGAATGCATGGCTACTATGATAACAATTCGGTTGTCGCCGGGTAGCGCATTGGATTGAATGGTTATGCAAATAAAATGAGAAAGGATTAACTATGAGTCTCAGTTCCCCGGTGACGACGCGCTCCAAACTGCCGGATGTCGGCACGACAATTTTTACCGTGATCGGTCAACTTTCCGCTCAGCATAATGCCATCAACCTTTCTCAGGGCGCGCCGAATTTTGCCTGCGATGCCCGGCTGGTTGCCGGGGTCACGCGGGCGATGGCGGAGGGGCATAACCAGTATGCGCCGATGACCGGCCTGCCCGCGCTGAAGGAGCGAATTGCCGGGAAGGTTGCGGCCCTGTACGGTACGCGTTATGACGTAGACCACGAAGTCCTGATTACCGCCAGCGCCAGCCAGGGGATCTACTCGGCTATCGGTGGGCTGGTGCATCCGGGCGATGAGGTTATCTACTTCGAACCCTCTTTTGACAGCTATGCGCCGATTGTCCGCTTGCAGGGGGCGACGCCGGTAGCCATTAAGCTGACGGTGCCTGATTTTAACGTTAACTGGGATGAAGTTCGCGCCGCCATCACCCCGCGGACGCGGATGATTATTGTCAATACGCCGCATAACCCCAGCGGCCAGGTATTTTCCCGTGCAGATTTAGACCAGCTGGCGGCGTTGACGCGCCATACCGATATCGTGATTTTGTCGGACGAGGTGTATGAGCACGTGGTTTTTGACGGTGAACACCACCATGGGATGGCGACCCATCCCCAGCTGGCTGAGCGCAGCGTCATCATCTCATCGTTCGGCAAGACCTACCACGTGACCGGCTGGCGCGTGGGCTACTGCGTTGCGCCGGCGGCGCTGATGGACGAGATCTGCAAGGTTCACCAGTTCCTGATGTTCTCTGCCGACACGCCGATGCAATATGCCTTTGCTGAGCATATGACCGATCCCCAGTCCTGGCTTTCGCTGGCACCATTCTACCAGCAGAAGCGGGATTTACTCCGCCAGCTGCTGGCTGACTCACCGTTCCGCCTGTTGCCGAGCGCCGGCTCTTTCTTCATGCTGGCGGACTACAGCCATTTCAGCGACGAAAGCGACAGCGAAATGGTGAAGCGGCTGATAACCGACTACGGCGTAGCGACGATCCCGCTGTCGGCGTTTTATACGGATGGTACTGATAACAAACTGATTCGCCTCTCTTTTGCTAAAGATGAAGCCACATTGCGGGCCGGTGCGCAGGCACTGTGTCACGTTAAGCCGCGTTAAGGAGCCCCACGATGAAGATGAAAATAACAGCCCTTACCCTTGCTTTAGGGATGATGTGCACCTTCTCTGCGTTTGCCGCCGGCGAACTGCGCTACGGCGTAGAAGCGGAATACCCGCCGTTTGAAAGTCGCAATACGGCAGGGGAGCTGGAGGGTTTTGATATCGACCTCGGCAACGCCATCTGCAAGGCGGCCCAGCTGAAATGCAGCTGGGTGGAAACCTCGTTTGATGCGCTGATCCCGGGGCTGGTGGCGAAGAAGTTCGACGCCATTAACTCGGCGATGAATATCACCGAACAGCGGCGCAAAAGCATTGATTTCACCCAGCCGATTTATCGCATTCCCTCGCAGCTGGTCGGTAAAGCCGATAGCGGCATGGAGACCACCCCGGAAGGCCTGAAAGGCAAAACCATCGGCGTGCTGCAAGGTTCGATTCAGGAAACCTTTGCCAAAGAGCACTGGGAGAAGCATGGCGTGACGGTGGTCTCCTATAAAGATCAAAATATGGCGTGGGCAGATCTGCTGAATGGCCGTATCGATGCTTCGCTGGTGATGTCTGCCGCCGGGCAGGCCGGTTTCCTCAGCAAGCCGCAGGGCAAAGGCTTTGGCTTTATCGGCAAACCGGTGGCTGACGATACTATTCTCGGCAGCGGGATCGGCTACGGCCTGCGCAAAGGCGACGAGGCGAGCAAAAAACAGCTCGATGCGGCAATCGACAAGGTTCGCGCTGACGGCACCATCACCCGTCTGGCGGCCAAATACTTCCCGGGTATCGACGTCAGCGTCAAATAACCCGTCTGCCTCCGCAGGGCAAACCTGCGGAGGGATTCAGTCTGCTCCGATGGCGAGAATTTTTTCACGCTTTTTCTGTCGCCAACAATTGGATTATCAATCGTTTTTGTCTAGAGTGGGCGAAATTCACGACGCATCTGTTTGTCGCGTTGTCGACCAATTGGCATAACAGAAGGACGCTTTCTCAGGCATGAATCGCAGACGTTTTCTCAAATCTTCCATGGCTGTTGCCGCCGTATGCGGAACATCAGGAGTCGCTTCACTTTTTTCTAACGCCGCGCTTGCCGAGGAATCGGGCATTGCTGATGGGATGACGCGCCGTTTTGACTTTACCGTTTTGCAATCGATGGCCCACGATCTGTCGCGTCAGCCGTGGGGCGGCGCCCCGCGCGACCTGCCGCCCACGCTGGCCAATCTGACTCCGCAGGCCTACAACAGCATTCAGTACGATGCGGGACATTCGCTGTGGAATAACATCGACGACCGCAAGCTGGACATCCAGTTTTTCCACGTCGGCATGGGTTTTCGCCGCCGCGTGCGCATGTTCTCGCTGGATTCGCAAACTCAGCAGGCGCGGGAGATTCACTTCCGTCCGGAACTGTTTAACTACAATAACGCCGGCGTAGACACCAAACAGCTGGTAGGGCAAACCGACCTCGGTTTTGCCGGTTTCCGCGCGTTTAAAGCGCCGGAGCTGGCGCGTCGCGATATCGTGGCGTTCCTCGGCGCGAGCTACTTCCGCGCGGTGGACAGCACCTACCAGTACGGGCTCTCCGCCCGCGGTCTGGCAGTGGATACCTTTACCGACACCCCGGAAGAGTTCCCGGACTTTACCTCGTTCTGGTTTGAAACCGTCAAGCCGGGCGCCACCGTCTTTACCGTTTACGCGCTGCTCGACAGCCCGAGCGTCACCGGCGCCTATAAATTTGTGATCAACTGCCAGGAGACGCAGGTGATTATGGATGTGGAAAACCACATCTACGCCCGCAAAGATATCAAACAGCTGGGTATCGCGCCGATGACCAGTATGTTCAGCTGCGGCAACAACGAGCGCCGGATGTGCGACACCATCCACCCGCAAATTCACGACTCCGACCGCCTCGCCATGTGGCTCGGTAACGGCGAGTGGGTCTGTCGCCCGCTGAACAACCCGCAAAAACTGCAGTTCAACGCCTTCCAGGACAAGAACCCGCGCGGCTTTGGTCTGCTGCAGCTTGACCGCGATTTCAGCCATTACCAGGACATCATGGGCTGGTACAACAAGCGTCCGAGTCTGTGGGTCGAGCCGCGTAACCAGTGGGGCAAAGGGGCGGTCAGCCTGATGGAGATCCCCACCACCGGTGAGACGCTGGATAACATCGTCTGCTTCTGGCAGCCGGAAAAAGCGATCAAGGCCGGTGATGAGCTGGACTTTAGCTATCGCCTGTACTGGAGCGCACAGCCGCCGGTGCGTTCTCCGCTGGCTCGCGTGATGGCCACCCGCACCGGAATGGGCGGTTTCCCGGAAGGCTGGGCGCCGGGCGAACACTATCCGGACAAATGGGCGCGCCGCTTTGCCATTGATTTCGTCGGTGGCGACCTGAAGGCCGCTGCGCCAAAAGGCATCGAACCGGTGATTACCCTGTCTAACGGTGAAGCGAAGCAGATCGAGATTCTGTACGTTGAGCCGTTCGATGGCTATCGCATCCAGTTTGACTGGTACCCGACCAACGATTCCACCGACCCGGTGGAAATGCGCATGTTCCTGCGCTGCCAGGGCGAGGCCATCAGTGAGACCTGGCTGTATCAGTATTTCCCGCCGGCTCCGGATAAACGCAACTACGTTGATGACCGGGTCATGAAGTAACCGTCGCGGTTGCCCGTCTGCGTGCCGTGGACGGGTTTTCCTGCAGTGAGAGATAGTCATGTCCGCAGAAAAGATCCCCGTTCCTGAAATAATCCCGGTGTCCGGGCAACTGACGCTGCGCGCGGTGGATGAGCGCTACGTTACCGACTTACATCAGTTGGTGGAGAAGAATAAACACTGGCTACAGCATTCGCTCAGCTGGCCCGCCGCGGTTGACAGTGAAGATGAAACCCGTCGCCACGTACAGGGGAACGTCATGCTGCACCAGCGCGGTTACGCTAAAATGTTTTTACTGTTTTTGCGCGATGAGATGGTGGGTGTGCTGTCGTTCAACCAGATTGAACCGCTGAATAAAACGGGTTATATCGGCTACTGGATTGATGAACATCACCAGGGACAAGGGCTGCTTTCCCAGGCGCTGCAGGCGTTTATGCACTACTACGCTCGCCGCGGCGAAGTCCGGCGCTTCGTGATTAAATGTCGGGTGGCTAACCACAAGAGTAACCAGGTGGCGCTGCGCAATGGCTTTACCCTCGAAGGCTGTCTGAAACAGGCCGAGTACCTGAACGGCGCTTATGACGATCAGAATATCTACGGGCGGATTATCGATAGCCCCGCGTCCTGATAATAAGGTATCCCGGCGTGCGGCGTCGTGCCTGAGCCGGAATACCGCGCTACAGCGATCCCAGCAGCGGCGTGCGGGTAATCTGCTGCGCGCCGTTGATCACTTTGCGGCCGCGCAGATGTATCGCGTCGCCGTTCAGCGCCTCAATCCGCGCGTTGTCGGTAATTTCAACCCGATGTTCGATCACCACATCGCCACTGATGTGGGCGTGGCCTTGCACCAGCACGTCGTCATCCAGCAGGATCGGGCCGCCGCATAGCCGGGCGTGGCCGCCCACCATCACCCGATGTTTAAGCACGCAGTTGCCCTCAACCACGGCATTTTCTGCCACCTGCGAACTGTAGCGTAGCGTCGGTATCGCATCCTCAGCGCGTCCGGCAATCAGCCGCGCATGGTCGTAGACTCTGGCGTTATCGCAGACCCAGACATCGTTTTCTTCGTTGCCTTCCAGCCGGGCATAGTCAAATATCTCCGCCCGATGCTCAACAAAGGCGTGCTCCACGAAGGCATCACCGTAAATCTGCGCCTGATGAACGATTCGTGAGGCGCTGACCGTCGCCCGCTGGTAGATTTGCAAAAATTTGTCGCGGTCGGCGGTCAATCCCTGGGCGGCGATAATCAGGCAGTGGGGGAGAATGCGCGCCCGGTCGGCGAGGCGGCAGAAGCCGCGAACGCGGGAATCCTGAAGCGTGACATTGTCACAAATGAGGGCGTGATGGCTGATGGTACCGCTGTCGATCCATGCATCATCGCGGATGATCGCGAAGTGGCTGACGATGCAGGTCCCCGTCAGCCGCGCATTGCCTTCGATCCGCGCACCGGCAAACACCGCGCTGTTGGGGTCGTAAATCCAGCAGGTGCCCGCCTGACTCAGCGCCGACTCATCGTCCAGCCAGCCGCCTTCGCTGCCGGCCGGCACATCGGCGAAATCACGCAGGGCCACAATTTGCCGCAGATTTACGCTATGTTTAATCCCGTCCTCTTCATAGTGAAACAGGCGAACCTTGTCGCTCAGACGATATTTGTTCATCAGGACTTCTCTTATCAAGGCTTTATTTTACTTTTGGTTAACATAAACATAGCAAAAATCTCCGTAGCGTGTTTTATAAGGTTCTTTTAAAATGCAACTTAAAGATAAATTGAAAAAATAAATAAAATGAATAAAAACCCGCTTGAACGGCAGGTTCTGAATTTACCTGCGGGCTATTTTGGTATGGTGCTGGGCACGATCGGCATGGGGTTCGCGTGGCGCTATGCCAGCACCCTCTGGCCGGTGAGTCGGGCTATCGGCGATGGTCTGGTGGCGCTGGCGGCGATGATTTGGGCGCTGCTGACGATAGCGTTTATCTCCCGGGCCATTCGCTTTCCGTGGAGCGTGCTGCAGGAGATGCGCCATCCGGTTGCCAGCAGTTTTGTCAGCCTGTTTCCCGCCACCACGATGCTGGTGGCTATCGGCTTCGTGCCGTGGTTTCGTCCGCTCTCGCTGCTGCTGTTCGGCATTGGCGTGGTACTCCAGCTGAGCTATTCCGCCTGGCAGAGCGCCGGATTGTGGCGCGGAAAACATCCGAGCGACGCCACCACGCCGGGACTCTATTTACCAACCGTGGCGAACAATTTCATCAGCGCGATGGCCTGCGGGGCGCTCGGCTTTAACGACGCCGGGCTGGTGTTTCTCGGCGCCGGGATCTTCTCATGGCTGAGCCTGGAGCCGGTGATTCTGCAACGATTACGCAGCCACGGCGAACTGCCCGCGGCTATGAGGACCTCGCTGGGTATCCAGCTGGCGCCAGCGCTGGTAGCGTGCAGCGCCTGGCTCAGCGTCAACGGCGCAGAGGCGGATACCTTTGCCAAACTGCTGTTTGGCTACGGCCTTTTACAACTGCTGTTTATGTTACGTCTGATGCCGTGGTACCTGCGGCAGCCGTTCAATGCGTCCTTCTGGAGCTTTTCGTTTGGGATTTCCGCATTGGCCAGCACCGGATTGCATCTCGGACACAGCCAGCCGAACGGCTTCTTCCATTACTTATCGATCCCGTTGTTTATCTTTACCAATCTGATTATTGGACTGTTGTTGCTGCGCACGTTTCTGCTGTTGCTGCGGGGGAAATTGCTGATTCGCGTCGACCGGGCCACATTATTAAACAATAAGGACTTATCATGACTATCCGTGACGAAAACTACTTTACTGATAAATACGGGCTGACCCGTACCCACTCGGAAGTGGTCTATGCCGCGACCCAGATGCCGCCGGGAAAAGCGCTGGATCTGGGGTGTGGCAACGGACGCAATAGCCTCTATCTGGCGGCAAACGGCTTTGATGTGACGGCGTGGGACAAAAACCCGATGAGCATCAATAATCTGGAGAGTATTCGTGCGCAGGAAGAACTGACCAATCTCCAGGCGGCGGTCAAGGATCTGAATAGCTTAAGCTTCGACGGTGAATATGACTTTATTCTCTCCACCGTAGTACTGATGTTCCTTGAAGCGAAAACTATTCCGGGGCTTATCGCCAACATGCAGCGTTGCACCAGACCGGGCGGCTACAACCTGATCGTTGCGGCAATGGACACCGACGATTATCCCTGCACCGTTGGCTTCCCGTTTGCCTTTAAACCTGAGGAACTGCGACGCTACTACGCCGGCTGGTCGTTCCTCAGGTACAACGAAGAGGTGGGCGAGCTGCACCGCACCGATGCCAACGGCAATCGTATCAAACTGCGTTTTGCCACCATGCTGGCGCAAAAACCGGCTTAACGGGCCGCCAGCAGGCAGAGCTGGAACGCGGTGTGGTACGACGCTTCAAAGGCGCGCAGCGGCAAAAACTCAAATTTCGAGTGGAAGTTGTGCGCGCCGGTGAAGAAGTTGGGCGTTAACAGGCCTTTTGCCGAGAGCGCCGCACCATCGGTACCGCCGCGCATCGGCGTAGGCTTTGGCGTTACGCCAATGCTCTCCATGGCTTCGAACATCAGGTCAATAGCCCGGCGATCGTCGCCAATGGCATTGCTGATGTTGCTGTAGGTGTCGCCGATCGAAAATTCGACGCTGGCCGTCGGGTATTGTGCGGCAATTTTTTCAGCGACGTCGCCAATCTGCTGTTTACGGCGTAAAAAGCTCTCGCTGTCGAAATCGCGAATGCTGGCCTGCAGCAGGGTGCTGTTTTGATCGCCCTGAATGCCATTAAACCAGACATAACCTTCGCGTCCGGCGGTGTGTTCCGGGGTCTGCAGCCGGTCGAAATGGCTGATGTAATCGGCGGCCATCAACAGCGGGTTGACCAGCACGCCTTTGGCGGACATCGGATGGGCGGTCACGCCGGTGAAGCGAATCTCCGCCGCCGCGGCGTTAAAGTTCTCATACACGATCTCGCCCAGCTCGCAGCAGTCGATAGTCCAGGCAAAATCGACGGCAAAACGGCTGAGGTCCAGCGCTTTTGCCCCCCGCAGGCCCACCTCTTCATCGGGGACAAAGGCCACCACGATATCGCCGTGGCGATGTTCCGGCGTCAGGTTTTCCAGCACCGTCATCACCACCGTGACCGCCGATTTGTTGTCGGCGCCGAGCACGCTGGTGCCATCGCTGAAAATAATCTCTTCGTCCGGGTAGGCGAGAATCTCCGGGTGCTCGGCAACCCGCAGCCAGATCTGCTTTTCACTATTCAGGCACAGATCATCGCCGGTAAAACGCAAAATTTGTGGATGAATGTCCGGGGACAGGCCGACGTCCACGGTGTCGATATGGGTGATAAATCCAATCAGCGGCGCGCCCGGGACATTCCCTCTTTTTACCGCGGTGACGGTGGCATGGTCATCAATCACGATATCGTCCAGCCCAAGGCGGCTTAACTCGTCGGCAAGTTCGCGGGCCATCTCATGTTGTCCCGGCGTGGTTGGCAGCGTGGTGGCGCGCGGATCGCTTTGGCTGCTGATGGCAAGGTAGCGGAAGAAACGCTGGGTCAATTGACTGGCGAGTGGAGATGACATAGTGATTCCTTCTTTATTTATTTTTTCAGGTGTTTGCAATCTGGCTTTAGTGTTATGTATGGGCAGGAAAACAACAAGCTATTCATTAGCTGACAAATTAAAAAAGGAAAACGTTATGCAACGCAAACTCAGCACGCTTGCTCTGACAATAACGGCACTCACGTTCGGTTCCGCCGTGAGCGCAAAAACGCTGGTTTACTGCTCCGAAGGATCGCCGGAGAATTTCAATCCTCAGCTCTACACCTCAGGCACCAGCGTGGACGCCAGCGCGGTACCTGTTTATAACCGGCTGGTTGATTTTAAGGTGGGCACCACCGAATTGCAGCCGAGTCTCGCGGAAAGCTGGGAGGTGAGCGATGACGGAAAAGTGTATACCTTCCATTTACGCAAAGGGGTGAAGTTTCAAAGTAATAAATATTTCACCCCCACCCGCGACTTTAATGCCGATGATGTGATTTTCTCCTTCATGCGGCAAAAAGATCCGCAGCATCCTTATCACAACGTCTCCGGCGGCAGCTACTCTAACTTTGAAAGCCTGGAGTTTGGCCAGTTAATTACCGCTATTGATAAACCTGATGAGTATACGGTGCGCTTTACTTTGGCCCGCGCCGAAGCGCCGTTTGTGGCAGACCTGGCGTGGTATTTTGCCTCTGTTTTATCGGCGGAATATGCGGATGCGATGCTGAAGGCCGGTACCCCGCAGCGCGTCGATTCCGATCCGCTTGGCACCGGTCCCTTTAAGCTGGCGCAGTATCAGAAAGATTCGCGTATTCTTTATACCGCCTTCCCGGACTACTGGCAGGGGAAAGCAAAAATCGATCGTCTGGTTTTTAGCATCACCCCGGATGCTTCGGTGCGCTATGCCAAACTGGAAAAGAATGAATGCCAGGTGATGCCATTCCCTAATCCGGCCGATTTACCGAGGATGAAGGAAAATAAAAACATTCAATTACTGAATAAGGCCGGATTGAACACCGGGTTCCTTGCTTTTAATACGCAAAAACCCCCGCTGGACAATGTCAAAGTACGTCAGGCCCTGGCGATGGCGATTAATAAACCGGCGATTATTGAAGCGGTGTTCCACGGTACCGGTACGCAGGCGAAAAACCTGCTGCCGCCGGGCGTCTGGAGCGCGGACGCGGAGCTGAAAGATTATGACTTTGACCCGCAAAAAGCCAAAGCGCTGCTGCAGGAGGCGGGCATTAGCGGTCCGCTAACGATCGATCTGTGGGCGATGCCGGTGCAGCGTCCTTATAACCCTAACGCCAAACGGATGGCCGAGATGATTCAGGCCGACTGGGCCAAAATCGGCGTGCAGACTAAAATCACCACCTATGAATGGGGTGAATATCTGAAGCGGGTAAAAGATGGCGAACATCAGGCGGCGCTGATGGGCTGGACCACGGCGACCGGCGATCCCGACAACTTCTTCGGGCCGCTATTTACCTGTCAGTCGGCCAACGGCGGTTCGAACTCGGCGAAATGGTGCTATCAGCCGTTTGATAAAATTATTGCCGAGGCAAAATCGATTACCGATCGTCCAAAACGCGAAGCGCTGTATAAACAGGCGCAGCAGATGATGCATGACCAAATGCCGGCGGTGATGATTGCCCACTCGACTATTTTTGAACCGGTGCGTAAAGACGTTTCTGACTATGAAATTGATCCTTTTGGCAAGCATATTTTCTATCAGGTCGATATAAAATAAACAGCAAATGTAAATCCGCCCGTCGTGGCGGATTTATTTTCTCAAAGGTTTGACGTTCCCTTTTTTTGTCACAAAACTTATCCTGGTATTTTGCTATAAATCGCGCCGACAACTGCATTTACAGGGATTCACTCATGCGTACTCATTTCATTTTTAAAGTGGCAGCACTTGCTGGTCTGTTGGCTCTTACGGGCTGCGCCTCAAAAATTGCCGCGCCGGAAAAATATTCTGGTTTCTTAAAAGACTATTCAAACTTAAAAGAAACGACGTCAGCGTCTGGTAAAGCAGAACTGCGCTGGATCTCTGCGGATTACAATCCGCAAAACTACGACAGTATTGTCTATAACCCGATCACCTATTATCCGGTGCCTAAACCGTCTACTCAGGTCGGGGAAAAGGCGCTGCGCGATATTCTTAATTACACCAACCAGCAGATGAAACAGGCGATTGCCGAGCGTAAACCGCTGGTGGCGAAACCCGGACCGCGCAGTCTGATTTTCCGCGGCGCCATCACCGGCGTGGATTCCAGCAAAGAAGGCCTGCAGTTCTATGAAGTGGTTCCGGTCGCCATGGTGGTGGCAGGTACAGAGATGGCAACCGGGCATCGTACAATGGATACCAACCTCTACTTCGAAGGTGAACTGATTGACCCGGCGACCAACAAACCGGTGGTCAAAGTCGTGCGCAAAGGCGAGGGGAAATCACTGGCTAACGAAAATACGCCGATGACCATTGATACTCTGAAGCAGGTGATTGATGACATGGCGATCGATGCCGTGAAATTTGACCCGACGCAGAAATAAGCCCGCAACAACGAAAGGCGCCCTTCGGAAGGGCACCTTTTTTATGCCGACAGGCAGAGATTAAGCCAGTCTGCGGCGCAGGAACCACTGCTCGGGACGGGCAAACATCACCAGGTTCCCCACCAGAATCAGCGCCAGCCCGATAACCGCGTTACTGTGCCAGACGTAGCCTTCGTAAAAGGTCGAAATCGTCAGGGCCACCAGCGGGAACAGCAGGGTACTGTAGGCGGCTTTGCCGGCGCCAATCCGGCCAACCAGCGTAAAGTAAGCGCCGAACGCAATCACCGATCCGAACAGCGCCAGGTACAGCAGCGCCCCCATATAGCTCAGCGTCCACTGGGGGGTGAAATCATCGCCGCGCACCAGAGCGATAGCCCCCATCACCAGAGTGCCGTAGAGCATCGCCCAGCTGTTGGTGGTCAGGGTTTCCAGCCCACGGCGCTGGTGGCGCATACTGAGCATGTTGCCGAGAGAAAAACCGTAGGTTCCCAGCGCGCTGAGACCAATTCCCCACAGCAAGGATGCGTTGAGCCCGTTACTGAGCAGATCGTCCCAGAACAGCGTGATAATCCCCACAAGGCCGAGCGCGGCGGCTAGCCAGAAACGCGCGGGCGGCTGCTGGCGGAAGAAAATAAATCCGTTGATGGCGTTAAACAGGACCGCCATGGAAAAAATAACCGATTCAAGACCGGTGTTGATGTGCGCGGCGGCGGTATAAAAGCACCAGAAGTTGAAACAGAAGACGCAGCAGCCCTGTAGTACACAGAACAGATGATCGCGCAGCGCCAGCGGGCGCAGACGACGGGTTGCCAGCAGAATCGCCAGCATCGTGACGCTGGCTACCGCAAACCGCCAGAAAATGGAGACCGGCGCGGAGACCGGCCCCTGTTGTAAAAAGATGGCAATCCATGTCGTTCCCCAGATAACGACCACCAGCCCGTACAGTATTGCGTTCAAAATATTTCTCCCATAAACACTCCAGGGAGGCAGTGTGGCGGTTTTTGCGCGCCGCCGCTGTCATCCTTGCGGGTTGGACTTGCAAATTCTTGCGCTTATTTTTATCGAATGGCTGGAGAGATCTGGTATCCGCTGCCGACTCTTCATAGACTAGAGGTTTACGAAATCAGATGTGTGAAGGCCATGGCTTACGGGACGTTCGAAACATTACGCCGACAAAAAGCCGTCCTGCGGGAGACGGTGGAGCTTAACTCCGGTATTCAACTGGCGGCGTGGTATAACAATCGCGATACGGTTACGGTGCGCAGCGACCATCATACGCTGAGCCTGTACGTTGCCGATGGTTACGAAAGTTATCAGAAAACGCCGCAGGGCTGGAAAAACGGCGGCGGCCCGGATCGTTTTTGCCTGATGCCAAAAGGAGCCGAGAGCACCTGGGATATTCGCGGCGACCTCTCGTTCGTGCATCTGTACTGTACCGATGACCATTTGCGTCGGGTTGGCGAGCAGATCTGGGACCGCAGCCCGGCGTCGTTCAGTCTGCAGGAACAGACCTTTTCCCGGGATGATAAAATTACCGCCGTCTATCGCCAGTTTCTTCTCGATTACGACTGGCAGCAGCAGGCCAACCAGCTGACCTTAAGCTCCGCCAGCACGCTGCTGCTGACCCATCTTATTCAGCACTATTCGAACGTTCAGTGGCGGTTGCCCACGGTCTCCGGCGGCCTGGCGCCGCACGTCCTGCGTAATCTGCTGGCGTGGGTTGAGGAGAATCTGGATCAGCCGCTGACGCTGGCCGATCTGGCGCAGGAGGCGGCGCTCAGCGAATATCACTTCGCGCGAATGTTCCGGCAATCAATGAACATTGCGCCGCACCAGTATGTGATGCAGCGGCGGATGGTTAA
>OFCV01000313.1_pt1 | contig 14852 bp, 11 predicted proteins | sample 1520931 | NCBI WGS metagenome assembly OFCV01 (sample SAMEA2699033, study PRJEB24076) | metagenome | biome: Human gut stool | place: Spain | collected 2012-10-21
GTCCAAAAATACCCCTTGTACACTCATTAAAGCTCCCGACAATAACGCAATTAAAAAACCAATCATCAAAAACATACCTCCACTATCTTCTCTCTTACATGGTATGTCCTGATAATTGGTTTTTATGCACTATTAAGCAAATGCAATTTCTAATTTTTCAATCATTTCATCTATCTGTTCTTTTGTAATTATAAGAGGCGGTACAAAACGAATTGTATTTCCCTTTGCTGTAATGATCAATAGTCCGGCTTCGTGAGCTTTTGTTATTATATCTCCGGCTGGTTTTGTTAATTCAATCCCCTGAATCAATCCCTTTCCTCTGCATTCTTTTACAAAGTCATATTTTTGGACTAATTTTTCCAGACAAGTTGAAAGATATTCTCCCATTTCCTTCACGTGATCAACAATCTGTTCTTTCTGGAAAATATCAATAACTGTTTTTACAGCTGTACAGGCAAGTGGATTTCCGCCATAGGTAGAACCATGATCTCCTGCTTCCATGGAGTATTTTGCAACTTCCTCAGTCATAGCAAATGCTCCTACCGGTATTCCGTTTCCAATTGCTTTCGCCATTGTCATGATATCAGGTTTAATATTGTACTCCTGCCATGCAAACATATATCCTGTTCTTGCCATTCCGCATTGAATTTCATCGCAGATCATTAAAATATCATTCTTATTACAAATTTCACGGATACCCTCCATAAATTCTTTTGTCGCTGGATAAATTCCGCCTTCTCCTTGCAGTGGTTCAAGAATGATCGCACATGTTTTATCATTTACCAAAGCTTTAACGCTTTCCAGATTGTTATATTCTGCAAATTTAACACCTGGAAGCAAGGGCTCAAATGGGGCACGATAATGTTTAGTCCCTGTCACTGAAACTGCTCCTATGGAACGTCCATGGAAAGAATTCTGCATTGCTATGATTTCATATCTTCCTGATTCTTTTGTATATGCATATTTTCGTGCGGATTTTAAAGCTCCTTCAATTGCCTCTGTTCCACTGTTAGTGAAAAACACACGATCCATTCCGGAAATTTCATTTAATTTTTTTGCAGCTTCACCACAACTTTCATGGAAATATAAGTTAGACGTATGACATAACAAATCTATTTGTTTTTTTAAGGCATCTTTCAATTCTTTATTACTATATCCAAGACCACAAACTGCAATCCCGGCAGCAAAATCTAGATATTTTTTACCCTCTGCATCATATAAATAAACGTCTTCTCCGTGATCTAATACGATTGGAAAACGATTATATACATGTAAAAGATTTTCTTCCGCTTCTGTTATTTTATTGTTCACCATGATAATACTTGCTTTCCTCCTCATCCAAAATAGCTGTACCAATTCCTTTATTCGTAAATATCTCAAGAAGAACGCAATGTGGGATTCTTCCATCTAAAATATGTACTCTGGATACACCATTTTCAATTGCTTCAATACAGTTATTTAATTTTGGAAGCATACCGCCTCCGATATACCCATCAGAGATTAATTTTTTTGCTTCACTTACTGTTAATTCAGATATCAATGTTTTAGGATCCTCAGGATTTTTATAAACACCTTCAATATCTGTTAAAAATGCCAGTTTTTCCGCTTTGACAGCACGAGCTATTGCACATGCAGCATCATCAGCATTAATGTTATACGTATTGTATTCATCATCCAGACCAATCGGACAGATGATTGGAAGAAAATCTTTTTCTAAAAGGTCATATAAGATATCAGCATTTACTTCTTTAACATCACCTACAAATCCAATATCTTCTCCATTTGAATATTTCTTTTCTACTTTTAACAAGCTGCCATCTTTACCACTGATTCCAATTGCACGTACACCAAGTTCTTCGACAAGCTGAACAAGGCTTTTATTTACTTTTCCAAGAACCATTTCAGCCACTTCCATTGTATCTTCATCTGTCACACGCAATCCATTGATAAACTTAGGCTCCATTCCTACTTTTCCGACCCATTTACTGATTTCTTTCCCACCACCATGTACGATGATTGGTTTGAAACCAACTAATTTTAAAAGTGTAACATCTTCAATTACTTTCTTTTTTAACTCTTCATCTACCATTGCACTTCCGCCATACTTAATAACAATGATCTTACAGCTAAAACGTTGGATGTATGGAAGTGCTTCAATTAATACGTTTGCTTTTTCCAAATATTGATTCATATTTTCATTCATAATGATTTTTCTCCTTTTAGCTTCTGTAATCTGCATTGATGTCTATGTAACCATGCGTTAAATCACAGCCCCAGGCTGTTGCCTGTTCATTTCCTTCTTTTAAGTCTGCAATTGCGGTTACTTCCGGCTCAGAAAGAATCATGGTCGCTTTTTCTTCATCAAAATCAAGTCCTACGCCATCCTTGATAAGCTGAATTTTTCCTGCCGCACTTTCAAAAAACAAGTCAACCTTATCCTGTTCAAAATTTTCACCGGAATATCCCATTGCACATAAGATTCTTCCCCAGTTTGCATCATGTCCTGCAATAGCTGTTTTGGTCAGATTGGAACATACAACAGATTTTGCAAGTACCTTTGCCTGTTTTTTTGATTTTGCACCAACTATTTTGACTTCAAATAATGCTGTGGCACCTTCTCCATCACCGGCCATTTTCTTTGCAAGGGTTTCATTTACAAAATGAAGAGCTTCTAAAAACAACTGATACTCTGCTGTACCACAATGGATTTTTGGATTCTTTGCCATTCCATTTGCAAGTACAAGAACGGTATCATTTGTAGATGTATCTCCATCTACAGAAATCATATTGTAGGTATCTTTTACATCTGCCTTTAATGCCTTTACCAGAGCTTTTTTTGTAATTGCGGCGTCTGTTGTAATGTAAGAAAGCATTGTACACATATTCGGATGAATCATACCAGAACCTTTTGCCATGCCACCGACTGTGACTGTTTTTCCACCAATTTCAATTGTAACAGCAATCTCTTTTTCTTTTGTATCTGTCGTCATAATTGCTTTTGCTGCCAAATGTCCTGCCTCTCGAGTCGCCTGTTTTGTATCTGCAAGTTTTTCAATTCCCGCAGTTACTTTATCCATCGGCATCTGCATTCCTATAACACCGGTAGAACCAATTAGAACTCCATTTGCATCTACGCCCATAACTTCTGCTGCTTTTTTAGCCGTTTCACTGCAATAGCGAAGACCTTCTTCGCCGGTACATGCATTTGCAATTCCTGAATTGACAACAACAACATGTGATTTTACACCGCTTTCCACAACCGTTTTATCCCAGATAACTGGAGCTGCCTTTACCAGATTTGTTGTAAATGCACCTGCTGTTTTACATGGTTTTTTACTATAGATCATAGCCATGTCTGTTCTTCCCTGATATTTAATTCCTGCTGCTGCAGAAGCTGCTTCAAACCCTTTTGCAGATGTTACACCGCCATCTATAATCTTCATGTGTCTTCCTCCTCATATATAAGTGCATTTACTGTTCATTGAATGCCGTTATATTTTCTTCATTTAATACAAATTCATAATAATTTAAATCTTTTCGTTCAGTCCATTCTATTGTATTCCAGAACGCATTTCCGATATCATTAACAGTAAATGCGATCAATGAGACTTTATTAATCTTCTCCCTTTTTAAAGCCTGCATAGCATATACAACCATTGCTTTTCCAATACCGTGGCGACGATATTTTTCATCCACGCAAACATGATAAAGACAACCACGTCGTCCATCGTGCCCGCATAAAATACTACCCACGATTTTGTTATCTATTTCTGCTACGACACTTGTAGTCGGGTTACGTTTTAAAAAACGTTCTACCCCTTCTTTTGAATCATCAATACTTCGTATTCCAAAACCTTTAATTGTCATCCAAAGTGCATGAACCTGCTCAAAATCTTCTATTGTCATTGTGCGGATCGTCATCTTCGTACCTCCTATGGAAACATTGGAACAAGTTCCAGTCCTTCTGACTCTTTTAAACCAAACATCAGGTTCATATTCTGAACCGCCTGTCCAGCGGCTCCCTTTACCAGATTATCTATTGCTCCCATCATAATAATTCTGTTTGTTCGCGGATCAATTTTGAAATTAATATCTACATAATTGCTTCCTTCTACCCATTTTGTTTCAGGGTATACATTTTTTTCCAACACTCGGATAAACTTTTCATTTGCATAATATTTATCATATATTGCCTTCACTTCATCATAAGTTACATCTGTCGTTAATTTTGCATACTCTGTTGCAAGAATCCCACGATTCATTGGAACAAGATGCGGTGTGAAATTCAAGACAACATTCTCACCAGATGCATATCCAAGTTGTTCTTCAATCTCAGGTGTATGTCTATGTGTGGCAACGCCATAGGCTTTCATATTTTCATTAACTTCACAATACAGATTTGCGACTTTCGCACTTCTTCCTGCACCGGATGTTCCGGATTTTGCATCTATGATTAATGTGCTCATATCAATAATTCCCTCTTTTGCAAGTGGGTAAGCAGTTAAAATGGAACATGTTGTATAACATCCTGGATTTGCTACCAGTCTTGCATTTTTGACGTCTTCTCGATTAATTTCACAAAGCCCGTATACTGCTTCTTCAATAAATTGCGGACTTTTATGCTCAATTCCATACCATTTTTCATATGTAGCAACATCTTTGATTCGGAAATCTGCGCTTAAATCAATAATTTTTACTTTTGAAAGTATGTTTTCATTTACTAACGATGCACATAAGCCTTGCGGTGTTGCTGTAAAAATGACGTCGACCTGGCTTGCAAGTTTCTCCATATTATCATCCATACAGGTTGCATCAACAATCTGAAACATATTCTGATAAACAGACGCATATTTTTGATCAATGTAACTTCTTGAACCAAACCATTTAATCTCCGCCTCTTTATGTCCTGTCAAAATTCGAACTAATTCTCCGCCTGCGTATCCTGTTGCACCAATAATTCCTACTTTTATCATGAATCAACCTTCCTTCCTTTATCCTATAATGTTCAGATATTTATCTCTCGCCTCATTTCCAAGCAAATGAAAACATTATTATATGCATATTTATTTTGAATTTATGCATAAGTATACACCTGTTATGTATAATATGCAAGGGGAAAAATCAGATTTATTGTTTTATATATAATGACTAAACAATAAATCCAACTTTCCCCCTTTTTTTCGTTATTTTCGAATTTGTCCATTTCCGAAAATAATATATTTTGTTGTAGTTAATGCTTCTAATCCCATAGGTCCGCGTGCATGCAATTTTTGCGTGCTGATTCCAATTTCTGCTCCAAACCCAAACTCAAATCCATCTGTAAATCTTGTAGATGCATTTACATAAACAGCTGCGGCATCAATTTCATTTTGGAATTGTAAAGCATGTTCATAATTTTGCGTAATAATTGATTCTGAATGTCCTGTATTGTAGCGGTTTATATGTTCAATTGCCTGATCCATTGAATCCACAATCTTCATTGAAATGATAGCATCCAGATATTCTGTTCCCCAATCTTCTTCTGTCGCCGGCCAAATATCGTCACTGATTTTTTGTGCACGCTCATCTCCACGCACTTCAACACCATGATTTTTCAGGCACTGCACAATTTGTGGGACAGCAAGTTCTGCAACTTTCTCATGGATCACAAGTGATTCACATGCATTACACACACCCATTCTCTGAGTTTTTGCATTTTCAATGATTTCTGTTGCCATATTTAAATCAGCACTCTCATCTACATATATATGACAATTTCCTGTTCCTGTTTCGATAACAGGAACAGTGCTGTTATTAACAACATTTGTTATTAATCCGGCACCACCACGAGGAATTAATACATCGATCAGACCATGTAATTTCATCATATCTGAAACAACTTCTCGACTTGTATCTTCAACAAGCAAAATCAAATCCTGTGGCAGTTTTTCTTTCATCAAGCCTTCTTTAATTACCTTTACAATTGCGAGATTCGAATGGATTGCATCACTTCCACCTCGAAGAATCACCGCATTTCCAGTTTTAAAGCATAAACCAAATGCATCAGCTGTCACATTTGGCCGGGATTCATAAATAATTCCGACAACTCCAAGAGGCACTCTTTTCTTTCCAATTTGAAGTCCGTTTGGTCGTGTTTTCATGCCCAAAACCTCTCCGATAGGATCTTCTAATGCTGCAACCTGGCACAAACCTTCTGCCATTGCTTCTATTCTCGATTCAGTTAACTGCAAACGATCTATTAAAGATTCTTTTACGCCTTTTTCTTTTGCAGCTTCTACATCTTTTGTATTTTCTTCCAACAAATATGCTTTTTGTCGAATCAGTTCTTCAGCTACAGTAATGAGTCCTCGGTTTTTTGCATCTGTTCCTAATTTAGCCCCTTCTCTTGATGCAGATTTTGCACGTCTACCAAGTATTTCCATATAATTTTCCATAATTACCTCCCATGTGCTCTTCGTTTTGAATGAACTCTGTAGTTTTATGCTCCTCTGACTTTCCTTCTGATTTCTTAAGATTCTTTACTTGCCGACGAAACTTCGCCCTTTCTGGAGCTAGTTCATTTTCCATCTGTTTTCCATGCTCTTTTGAAAGAAAAAGAGTTCCTATTTTTTTCCCTGCCATAATATCATTAATTGCATAAATATTATCCCCATTTGCAATAATCATATCTGCTCCGGCACTGGTTGCAATTTTAGCTGCATTCACCTTTGTCATCATACCCCCAGTTCCAAAATCACTTGCAGAACCTCCTGCCATTGCTTCCAATGACTCATCAATTTCAACTACTGTATGAATAAACCTTGCATTTTGATTCTTTTTTGGATCCGCTGTATACATGCCCTCAATATCAGACATAAGAATTAATAAATCCGCATCAACAAGTTCCGCTACATTTGCTGCAAGCGTGTCGTTATCTCCAAAATTACCATATGCCAGCTCATCTACTGAAATAGCATCATTTTCATTTACAATTGGTACAACATTCATTCGAAGTAATTCATCAAAAGTCTGCCTTGCATTCTTTCGACATTCTTTATTTGTGATAGATTCTTTCGTCAACAGAACCTGTGCTGTCAGTTGGCTATATTCGTTAAATAATTTTTCATAAATCATCATTAATCTTCCTTGTCCTACTGCCGCACAAGCTTGTTTTGCTGCCTCCGTTTCAGGCTTGTGTTCCATACCAAGGGCCTTTCGACCAACTCCGACTGCACCGGAAGATACAACGATTACTTCTTTCCCTTTATTCCTCAAATTAATTAATATTCTTACAAATTTTTCCAATTTATCCAGGTTTATATTGCCTGTTTCTTCATAGGTAATTGTTGTTGTCCCGACTTTAATTACGATTCGATTTTTCTCATCCAGTATTTGCTTTCTATCCATACCAATTCTCCGTTTGTGGATTCCCACCATCCATTCCTTCTATATTATATTCTACTTCTTTTGTACTTTACTCTGTTAAACTCTACTCTTACAAATTCTTACTCACATTTCTCTATTTGTCAAGTAGTTGTATTATTTTTTTCTTTTTTGCTCTGAAATATTGATTCCCAATCGAACCTCTTCCATTTGCCTGGCTGTATCTTTATCCAGATATTGAAACAAATAGTTTCTCTCGAGTGATGTATCTTCAGAATAATATTGTCTTAATTCCTTATTAGCAAATTCAACCTCTTCTTTTAACTCTTTCGCAGACAGAAGATGGCAACCTTGTCCTCTTATAATCACTTGTTCTGTGCCATCTGAAGTAGCAACGGTGACAAGATATTTTCTTCCAATTTCATGAGCTACTTTCTCAATATATTGATCTGCAGTTTCAGCTTCTTTTGTATACACAACATGTATATTATGATATTTCTGTATTTCACCAGAAAAACCTTCTACTTTATAAGCATCAAATACTAATATCAATTCACATTTTTTGATTCCTTGATAATTGCACAACACATCTTGTAAACACCCTCTGGCAGCATCCATATTTACTTGTGCCAGTTCATTGAGTTCTTCCCATGCAAATATAATATTGTATCCATCTACTAATAAATATTCCTTTTGTTTCTTCTTATTAGAATACGATTTTGTACTGCCATTTACTGCTATTTTCTCATTTGAAAAATCTTTTCGATAAGCATAACTTTTCCGTGCAGCTTCTCTTTTGCGTCGTGAAGCTTCCACCATCGCATCCAGTTCTTTTCGATCTTCTTCTGTCATTTCCAGATATGTCGATGCACGACGTGCCGCCGCAGTCGGAAAAATCAATTCTTCATCAAGAGATTCCTTTGATTCCAGAGTGCTTTGCAGATGCATATAATTTTCTACTTCATCCCATTTTACAACAAACCCGGCTCCATGTGCGCAAAATACTGAACCTGTCGGATTGTCCAAATCTCGTTCTGAATCATATCCAACTTCTTTTACTACTTCTTCTTGATTGTGACATGGTTTATATCCTTCCAAAGTACAAGATAAACGACCACGCCCTTTTGTATAACTGATCACTTCTGTCTGATAGTCCCGCATAGTCACAACAGGCGCACTCCCTGTCAGAATAGCACTCTCTCCATCCTGAATCGGGGTATCAAAGCTTCCGTTCATACGTTGGACATCTGTCATTGCACGACCGATCATATCGGCAGGTACTTCCAAACGATAGCTATAATATGGTTCAAGCAAAATGCTTTCGGCTTTCTTGAGTCCTTGACGCACTGCACGATACGTTGCCTGACGGAAGTCACCACCCTCGGTATGCTTCTGGTGTGCTTTTCCAGTGGTTAATGTAATGTGCATATCCGTAATTGCAGAGCCGGTAAGCACGCCGCAATGTTCTTTTTCTTCCAAATGAGTCAAAATCAAACGTTGCCAGTTCAAATCCAATGTATCCTGACTACAATTGTTGAAAAAATGAAGTCCGGTTCCAGCCTCTGCCGGTTCCAATAATAGATGCACTTCTGCATAATGTCTCAATGGTTCAAAATGTCCGACGCCTTCTACTGGCTGACGGATTGTTTCCTTATATACTATGTTTCCCTTGCCAAATTCTATGCGTACATGAAAGCGCTCCCAGATGAGGCTTTTTAATACTTCTATCTGAACTTCACCCATCAATTGAGCATAGATCTCTCCCAACTTTTCATTCCATATAATATGTAATAAAGGTTCTTCCTCTTCTAATTGATGAAGTTTTTCCAACATAGAATGTACTTCGCAATCATCTGGCAGCAGAAATTGATAAGTAAGTACAGGTTCTAGAATCGGGATATCAGAATCCTCTTCTATTCCCAGTCCTTCTCCCGGGTAAGTCTGAGTAAGACCTGTAATTGCACATATTGTCCCTTTATCTGCCTGATTTACAGTTTCATATTTTGCACCGGAATAAATACGAATCTGGTTTATTTTTTCTTCCCACATATCGTCTTTTTGTTTGTTTTGTCCTGTCAGCAAATCTTTTACTTTAATATTTCCACTTGTCACTTTGATATATGTAAGTCGATTTCCTTGTTCATCTCTGCTTATTTTATATACTTTCGCACCAAACTGCTGTGTTGAAGTATCTGACAGCTTGACTGATTCTGAATATTCGGCAATGCCTTGCATAAACTCATCTACACCTATTATCTTCAAAGCAGATCCAAAGTAACATGGAAATAGTTCTCTTCTTTTAATCATTTTGGAAATCTGTTCTGTCTCAATTGTTCCGTTTTCCAGAAAATCCTCTAATATGTATTCATTACATATTGCTATAGATTCATTAAACCCATCTATATCTGAGGAACTGAAATCCACACAGTTTTCATTTAATCGCTTTTTTAATTCTTTTATAAGTTTATCTTTGTCCGTTCCTGCCTGATCCATTTTATTTATAAAAAGAAAAACCGGAATCTGGTAACGTTCCAATAATCTCCACAAAGTTTCGGTATGTCCCTGAATGCCATCTGCTCCGTTAATAACAAGAATTGCATAATCCAATACTTGGAGTGTCCGCTCCATCTCTGCTGAAAAATCTACATGTCCAGGAGTATCCAAAAGTGTAATTTTTAAATCTCCGATAGAGAGTTGAGCTTGTTTAGAGAAAATCGTAATTCCCCTTTCTCTTTCAAGTTGATATGTATCTAAAAAAGCATCTCCTTTATCAACACGCCCCAGTTTTCGGATACTTCCGCTTTGATATAGCATGCTTTCTGAAAGCGTTGTCTTCCCAGCATCGACATGTGCTAAAATTCCAATTACAAGTTTTTTATCCATAAGGTATGTTCCCTTCCTTTTCTATTCCCTTCCACAATTTTATCATAGAAAATTTTTACGGACAACATTTCTCAATACCTTAAAGTATCTTTTTACTGCTTTTATGTATATTTGTTTTATATTCACGCTTGTTTATACATTAAAGTGTATATTTAACTGATAAAATGAATTTTTATATATTTTCTATTGCATAATTATAAAAATAGGTGTATAGTAATTTTAAGTTGCTGAAGAAGCATTAGGAGGTAATAAAAATGAGTAAAGAAAAAGTTGTATTAGCATATTCTGGTGGTCTTGACACGACTGCTATTATCCCATGGTTAAAAGAAAATTTTGGTTATGAAGTAATCTGTTGCTGTATCGATTGTGGACAGGGCGAAGAATTAGACGGATTAGATGAACGTGCAAAATTATCCGGAGCTTCTAAATTATATATTGAAAACATTGTAGATGATTTCTGTGATAATTATATTGTACCTTGCGTAAAAGCCGGTGCTGTATACGAGAACAAGTATCTTCTCGGAACATCTATGGCTCGTCCTGCAATCGCTAAGAAACTTGTCGAGATTGCACGTAAAGAAGGTGCTGTTGCAATCTGTCACGGTGCTACAGGTAAAGGTAATGACCAGATTCGTTTCGAGCTTGGTATCAAAGCACTTGCTCCGGATATCAAAATTATCGCTCCTTGGAGAATGACAGATGTTTGGACAATGCAGTCTCGTGAAGATGAAATTGCATACTGCCAGCAGCATGGAATTGATCTTCCTTTTGATGCAAAACACAGTTATAGCCGTGACCGTAACTTATGGCATATCAGCCATGAAGGTCTCGAACTGGAAGATCCTGCAAACGAACCAAATTACGATGATTTGCTTGTACTTGGAGTTTCCCCGGAGAAAGCTCCTGATGAAGGCGAATATGTAACAATGACATTTGAAGCCGGAGTTCCAAAATCAGTAAATGGTAAAGAAATGAAAGTTTCTGATATCATCAAAGAACTGAATCGTCTCGGTGGAAAACATGGTATCGGCATTATCGACATCGTAGAGAACCGTGTTGTTGGTATGAAATCTCGTGGTGTATATGAGACACCTGGTGGAACAATTTTAATGGCTGCACATGAACAGCTGGAAGAACTAGTTCTTGATCGTGCTACATATGAAGTAAAGAAAGATCTTGGAAACAAATTTGCACAGATTGTATATGAAGGAAAATGGTTCACTCCACTTCGTGAAGCTATTCAGGCATTTATGGATGTTACACAAGAATATGTAACAGGAGAAGTAAAATTCAAACTGTATAAAGGTAATATCATCAAAGCCGGTGAGACATCTCCATACTCTCTGTACAGTGAGTCTCTTGCAAGCTTTACAACAGGTGATTTGTATGACCACCATGATGCAGATGGATTCATTACATTATTCGGACTTCCATTGAAAGTTCGTGCTATGAAAATGCAGGAGTTAAAAAAGAATAAATAATTTAGGTTAAAAGAATGACAAATGAGCGTTACATTAGCATGTTGTTATAATGTAACGCTCGTTTTATATCATTTCCAGATGCTATGCTCTATAAGCAGCTCTTTTCTTTTGGAATTTAGCACTCGTCTATTGAGACTATCCCATGTAATAGTGATTCCTTTTGTGAAACCACCAGTATCTTCATATTCCGCCAGTTGATAAGATGCCTGATATTTTTCAATGATTTCTAACATATCCGCAAGTCCATGTCCAGTACCACCTTCTGTGTTCCCACGTTTTCCGAATTCAGATAAAATATGCTGAGGAAACATCGCTCCATTATCACAAATTTCCGTCTGAAAGATATCTGCTACATAACCAACAATTAAAAGAATTCGTCCATCATAGTTATGCTTTCTTTCGATTGCACGTATTGCATTACGCATCAAGTCACCAATCAATTGTAAATAATCTAATTCTTTAATTTTTTCATCTCGAAGAATTATTTTTACAGATTCATTTACAAAAACATCTAATTCTATGCCCTTTTGAGCTGTTTCATTTCCGTAGATTTTCAGTTGCTCGTCCAACAAGGCAAGTCCTGTTTCCGGATATATTTTACATAGCAGATTTTGTTGCTTATGTTCTCCCATCTGTTCTTTCCATAATTGTTGTATGCTACTCAAAGCATATCCTTCTGCTTTCTCTTCTGCAGCTGATAAATTATGAAGCGCATGATAGATTACAGGCATGATTTCTTTTGATTTGTGAATCTCTCTAGACATACGAAGATTGTCATCAAATAATACACGTTTTTCCTTTTCATTAAGATACCAATCTATCAGCCATAATCCGCCAAATATACTTCCCATGATTAGTATCGTAAGGGCGACATATAATTGTATGCTTTTAACATTATGATGCATTATATGAATAGAAATTCTTGGGAATTGAAAAAGAATTCCTAAAAATATTACAACAAATCGTCCTCGTTTATCCTGCATAGTCTTATGTAAATGAAATCTTTTTCCGACAAGCCAGATTTTCCAAAGTAAATATGCTCTAAACAGATAACTCAGAATTAAAACCAGTAAAGTATATCCATTTAAAAATGGCAATACATAGTTTAATAGAGTAATTATAATTGCCAAGCAAACACCACATAAAGCATTTACTATATTTACTACCATTACCGCTGCAAATATCTCAGAAAATTTTTGTCGGGTCAGATAAATCAAATACAGGAGATAGCCTGCTATATCAATAAAAACCACACAAACTTTTGCATAATCCGAAATGGGTTCAATAGTAAGCCATAAAAGTAAGTTCCCTACGATACATGCTATTTTTGTAAAAATACTCTTTTTATAATTTGAAATTTGTATGATATCATCAAGAATTATCAATGTCATAATACATTGTAATATAATTCCAACCACATTAAAAATTTTTTCCATTTATTCACCTATATTCATAAAATACACTTATTATACTAAGAAATGGATGGAAATACAATGTGTTAAAAAACTATATTATCCTGACAATATCTACTCATTTTCTCACGTAATATTTCAAAATCAAATTTTCCAAATCGAATATTGGGAAAATTTTTTTCTAAATAACAAATATATTCTTGCAAATTTTTAAAATTTTCGTTCTTTTTATTTGTAGGCCCATTAAGAAAATGTAGAATAGCTGTATTAACTTTCTTTATCTCGGATTCAAAAACACTATATCCCGGATGAGTATCTAGCGTATCATAAATAGATTTAAATGGATTTCTCATTGGTCCGGGGTCTTCTACGTGCAATATCATCATTGACCGTGCTAATTGAATCAATTGTAACATTTGTTTATTTTCCTTTGTTCTTTTGCCATCTCTTCGACGTTCCTCCTCGCTTTCTCTACAATTATTCCTATTATTTTCATTATTATAATTTCTAATTCGACTAAAAATCGTCATTTTTTTCGGCAACTTAAGGCCCCACTCTTTTACCAGAGATCTTCCGACAGATTCCGAAAAAACAGGATAATAAATAATATTTGAATCTTGTTGCAGAACCCTAAATATAATAAATCCACCGTTGATTTTACGATTTCCTGTTGCATAACTTTTAATGGTCTTTCCTGGTAATAATTCTTCATATGAATTTACTTCAACTATAAAATCATCTTGAATTCTTAGACGGCTTATGTTATTCATGCAATATTCAGTTTTGAATTTTTCAACTTGTTTATTCGTAGCTTCACCCATAAACTTCACACCTTTCATTTAAATAGATACCCCTGTTACAAGTCCGGCACTTAATTCGGTTCCTACGTTCTTGGCAATTATAGATGCCACTAAACTACCGATAACTGTACCTCTATAACGGATATAATATTGCTACTCCAGTAATTGCAACTTTCTTCCAATCTATATTATTGATAAATTGGAGATAGGCTTTCTTAATATGATTCGCCGTGGTACAGAAATGTTTTTTCGTATTCTCCATTTCTTTTGTCTAAAAAATCCAGATAAGTTTTGAGACGCCCAAGTTATATGTACACTGAATTGCGCTTTTAATGTTTTCTTGTCTATTGGTTTAATTTTGCCATAAACTCCATGTCCACTTGGTTCTGTATAATTTACTCGATTGTTCTCGGTATAGGTATTCCGATTCTGCCCAAATGGCTCTAACAAGCTGTCTATAATGCTCTTGCGTCAGGAAAACTCCGTGATTTAGGTCGTAATATCTTCCTCTTAAATACAAGCTTTCTGTTAATGCATCGGTATATTCTCTATTGTACGTGTACGGGTTCTTTATGTCAAGTTTCCGTTCACTGTTGTGACTCTGAACTGTTACCTCTGAATACATTATAACTGTTTGTAGTCTCCGAGGTGTCAATTTGTATTTGTCAGCTCATCGGTGAAACCGCTTTTTGTATATCAGTAATAGTTTCCTGTTCGTACCATCCTTATAATCCAGTCTCTCATTACCGCAAGTGTATGCTGTCACGCACTCTCGTTATAAGCTAAAAATACTACTGATTGATATCATTGACATAGTTTCAGCTTTCATAGTAAAGTAAGCATAGGTATCCAGAGCAAACGCATAAAAAATAATCGATTCAGAAGACGTAACCCCAGTATTCAAGGACATATTT
>OFCV01000341.1_pt1 | contig 13928 bp, 10 predicted proteins | sample 1520931 | NCBI WGS metagenome assembly OFCV01 (sample SAMEA2699033, study PRJEB24076) | metagenome | biome: Human gut stool | place: Spain | collected 2012-10-21
TTTTCGGCGACAAATTCACCCGTCATTCAGGCATCACCCGCTTGATGGAAGACCTTAATGACGGTCTGCGCACGCCGGGCGCTATTATGCTGGGCGGCGGCAACCCCGCTCAGATCCCGGAAATGAATGACTACTTCCAGCAGCTGCTGGCCGACATGCTGGATAATGGCAAAGCCCTTGATGCGCTTTGTAATTATGATGGTCCACAGGGCAAAAGCGAGCTGCTGGCTCTGCTGGCGAACATGCTGCGCGACGAGCTGGGCTGGGAGATCGAACCACAGAATATTGCGCTAACAAACGGCAGTCAGAGCGCATTTTTCTACTTATTTAATCTGTTTGCAGGCCGTCGGGCAGATGGCACCACCCGTAAGGTACTGTTCCCACTGACGCCGGAATACATCGGCTACGCCGATGCCGGTCTGGAAGAGGATCTGTTCGTTGCCACCCGGCCGAACATCGAACTGCTGCCGGAAGGCCAGTTTAAGTACCATGTTGATTTTGAGCATCTGCAGGTGACGGAAGAGACCGGGATGATCTGCGTCTCGCGCCCCACCAACCCGACCGGCAACGTCATCACTGATGAAGAGCTGATCAAACTGGATGCGCTGGCGAATCAGCACGGGGTCCCGCTGGTGATTGATAACGCCTACGGCGTGCCGTTCCCGGGCATTATCTTTAGCGACGCCCGACCGCTGTGGAATCCGAACATCGTGCTGTGTATGAGCCTGTCCAAGCTGGGCCTGCCGGGCAGCCGCTGCGGGATTATCATCGCCAACGAAAAAATCATCACCGCCATCAGCAACATGAACGGCATTATCAGCCTCGCCCCTGGCGGCATCGGGCCGGAAATGATGTGCGAAATGATTAAACGACAGGATCTGCTGCGCCTGTCAGAGACGGTGATCAAGCCCTTCTATTACCAGCGGGTGCAGGAAACCATCGCCATTATTCGCCGCTATCTGCCGGAGGAGCGCTGCCTTATTCACAAACCGGAGGGGGCAATCTTCCTCTGGCTGTGGTTTAAGGATCTGCCGATCTCCACCGAGCTGCTGTATCAGCGGCTGAAAAAGCGCGGCGTGCTGATGGTGCCGGGGGATTACTTCTTCCCTGGTCTGGATAAACCGTGGCCGCACACCCACCAGTGTATGCGCATGAACTATGTACCGGACCCGCAAAAAATCGAAGCCGGAGTGAAAATCCTCGCCGAAGAGGTTGAATTTGCCTGGCGCGAACAGGAAGCATAGTCTCGGACGCCGCGGGCGGGTAACGTTCGTCAGCGACCCCATTCACGCTAGCGCCAGCCGCTGGCGTTTTTGCGCGCATAGCGCTTCCAGCTCCGCGGGAACCATCACCCGCAGCGCCTGCGTCGGGCAGGCGGCCACGCAGGCCGGTCCTTCGGCGCGGTGATGGCATAGATCGCATTTCAGCGCCTGCGCCTGCTGGTTCATTACCATAACGGTCATCGCGCCGTACGGGCAGGCCACCATGCAGCTTTTGCAGCCGATGCAGCGCCGCTGGTCGACCCACCAGACGTCATTGTCGCGCTGAATCGCCCCCTGTGGGCAAACGCTGGCGCAGGGCGCATCCTCGCACTGCCGACAGGCCATCGCCGTCGATATGTCACCGCGTTTCACCACCCGGATACGCGGCGCGAAATGGTTCGTCGACAGGGCGGCGACATCCTGCGCCTGCTGGTGCGCCACCGCGCAGGCCACTTCGCAGGTACGACAGCCGATGCACCGCTGGGCATTGGCAATAAGAAACTGGTTCATCCTCTGCTCCCTGGGGATAAAACCGCAGGGTGCCAGAATATCCCCTGCCCGCGCTTTGATCCTGAATGGAATCAGCGCTGTTTTTTGTCAGATGGCCGGCAGGATGTGGTCATTTGCCTGACGCTTCACGCACCGTGAAACCCAGCTCACGCGAAATTGCTTCGGCGGTCTCACGTAGTGGTTTTAACAAGTTCTTTTCGCCAGCTCCCCGGCACGAAGTCCGCCGGGGAGCCGACGTTAATGATTACCGGAACAATGCCTTATCGCGCAGGATATGATCGTTGCCGCGACGGCGGGTGAAGCCAATCCGATCGAAATACTCCAGGATCTGGATCGCCAGCTTCCGCCCGACGTTTAAGGTATCGCGGAAATCCGCCGCGCAGGTTGAACCGCGCAGCCGATCCAGCTCGCGCACCCGCTGGGCGAACTGCACAATGCGATCGTTGCGGTAGTAACGATCCTTGACGATCGCGGTAATCATCCCCTGCTGCGCCGCCTGGCGCAGCACCGCGCGCATCAGGGACTCTTCAACATGGACTTCGCGCGCAAGATCGCGCACCCACCACGGATCGTCGCCGAACAGAGTCTCCACCTTCTGCCAGACCGCCTGCTGCTCGTCGGTAAACCCGGCTTTATGCTCCGGCAAATGCAGCCAGCCGTGATGGCTGTGGACTAAGCCGCTCTCGCGCATCTGCTCAATCAGCAGCAGCACCAGCGCTTCATCTTCCATCGGCAGCGCGATGCGGCGCAGGCGCTCCCGGCCAGGGCCCGGCTCGTCTCGATGCTGCTCATGGTAGCGCGCAAGGGCATCCAGCAATTTTCGCTGCCAGCGGGCGGCAAGCGGCGCGCTAAGCAGGCGCTGTCCGGCCTGCAGATAGTCCGGTCGCTGGATCAGGGCCGCCATCCCGGCTTCGCTGAGCTGCCGCGCCCAGGCGAAGCGCTCAAGCCGGACGGCATCCCGCTGCAGATGCAGCTCCAGCGCCTGCGCATCGTCAGCGCCGACCGCCGCCAGGGCGTGCAGCCACTGCAGATATTCCGGTTTACGTTTGCCGCGACGCGGAGGATCCAGCGTCACCACCCGTGCGCCCGCCAGCGTCAAGCGAGCGGAGATATCGCGGAGCACCAGCCGGTCGTTATCCGCCAGCCACAGCGGAGTATCCAGCACCAGCTCCGCCAGGTTGCCCTCAAGAAGCGACACCCGGCCGGTAATGTGGCTGGCAGCATGGTGAATATGCAGCGGCTGCCACTGGCTGAGCGGCGTATGGCACTGCAGCTCGACAATCACCCGTTCTGCTGGCTCCGGCGGTGGTGAGGAGAGCAGCCAGTCGCCGCGGTGCACTGCCTCTTTTTGCGCATCGCCGACAATATTCAGCGCAATGCGCTGCCCGGCGTGCGCCTGCTCAACCGCTTGATTCTGAGCATGCAGGCCGCGGACGCGCATCGGCGTGTTGACGCCGGTAAGCCACAGGGTATCCCCGACCCGTACTTCGCCGGAGAGCGCCGTCCCGGTGACCACCAGCCCCGCGCCTTTGACGGTAAAAGCGCGATCCAGCGCCAGGCGAAACCGCTGCTGCTGCGGGCGGGGGCGCTCCGCAAGCTGCAGCAGATGGCTGCGCAGTTCCGCAATACCGATGTTTTCCGCCGCCGCGGTGGGAAAGAAAGCGACGGCGTCAAAGCCCAGCTCGCCCAGGGTCTGCTCGACCTCTGCCTGAACCTCCGCCACCCTGGCGGCCGCCACGCGGTCCGTTTTGGTCAGCGCCACGGTCAGCGTCGGCTTTCCGGTCAGCTGCAGGATCGCCAGGTGTTCGCGGGTTTGCGCCATCACCCCGTCATCGCAGGCCACCACCAGCAGCGCATGGTCAATACCGCCCACCCCTGCCAGCATGTTGGACAAAAACTTTTCGTGCCCGGGAACGTCAATAAATCCCAGCACCCGCCCGTCCGGCTGCGGCCAGTAGGCATAGCCGAGATCGATCGTCATTCCCCGCGCTTTCTCTTCCGGCAAACGATCGGCATTCACGCCGGTTATCGCCTGCAGCAGCGTCGTTTTGCCGTGGTCAACATGTCCAGCGGTGGCAATAATCATCGTAACAACATCTCCATAAAGCGGGTTTCATCTTCCAGACAGCGCAGGTCCAGCCAGAGCCGACCGTCATATATGCGGCCAATCACCGGACACGGCAGCGCGCGCCAGCGGGCCGCCAGCGCCTCCAGCCGGCTACCGCGGCCGTCATGCGGGGTAAAGGTCAACGCCGCGCTGGGCAGGCGGTCGACGGGTAACGAGCCGCTGCCAATCTGCGACTGGCAGGCTGCCACGCTGACGGCAAAATCAGCATAGTGTGCCGCCAGGTCAGGCTGCAGGCGTTCAGCCAGCCGGCGGATCTCCTCCGCCGGACGGGTGAGCAGGCGCAGCGTCGGCAATTTCTCCCTCAGCGCCTCCGGGTGCTGATAGAGGCGCAGCGTAGCCTCCAGCGCCGCGAGGGTCATTTTATCGGCGCGCAGGGCCCGCTTCAGCGGATGGCTTTGTAGCTGGGCAATCAGCGCGCGTTTGCCGACGATAACCCCGGCCTGCGGGCCACCGAGCAGCTTGTCGCCGGAGAAACTGACCAGGCTCACCCCGGCGGCGATCATCTCCTGCGGCATCGGCTCCTTTGGCAGGCCATACTGACTGAGATCCACCAGCGACCCGCTGCCCAGGTCGGCTACCACCGGAACATCCAGTTCGCGGCCAATGGCCGCCAGCTCCGCTTCGTCGACGGCTTTGGTAAAGCCCTCAATACTGTAGTTGCTGGTGTGGACCTTCATCAGCAGCGCGGTATTGTCATTCACCGCCTGGCGATAATCTTTGGCATGGGTGCGGTTGGTGGTACCCACTTCGTGCAGCTGGCAACCCGCCTGGCGCATCACGTCGGGGATGCGAAATGCCCCGCCGATCTCCACCAGTTCGCCGCGAGAGACCACCACTTCGCGACCGCTGGCGGTGGCCGCCAGCATCAGCAGAACGGCCGCCGCGTTGTTGTTCACGATACAGGCGTCTTCCGCGCCGGTGATCTGGCACAGCAGATCGGCAATGGCGCGATCGCGATGGCCGCGCCCGGCGTCGTCGAGATCATATTCGAGCGTCACCGGCGCGCGCATCGCGCTGGCGACCGCCTCCACGGCCGACTCCGCCTGGATGGCGCGCCCCAGATTGGTATGCAATACCGTACCGGTGAGATTAAACACCGGACGCAGGGCGCTCCGCTGGCCGGCGGTGAGCCGCTGCTCACAGGCGTGCTGCCAGTCATGGCTCCAGTCAGGGAGCGTCTGCCGTTGGCTAATCTGTTCCCGCGCCTCATCCAGCATCTGGCGCAGCTGCGCCACCACCTGCGAATGGCCGTGCTGCGCCAGCAGGGGAGAAAAAGCGGGGTCGCGTAGTAAGCGGTCAATGGCCGGAAGCCGGGTATAAAGCGCACGAATTTCGGTAGTCATGAATGGGCCTGGCGGTAAGTTATTTTCCCCCCTCCCGACGGGAGAGGGAGTCAACAATCAGCGGCGATTGTAACGCCTCCTTGCGCAAACTGTTACCTGCCTGGGTCAAGTCCGCGGCGGTTCAGTGCGCGCAAAGCTGGTGCGCTGGAACAACGCATCCACCAGCTTCACCAGCTGCGGCCGGGTGGCGCACCAGCCGGGCGCGACCCGGCGAAAGTTCAGATAAGCAATGGCGCAGGCCGTGGAAATGGTCGCCAGATTAACCTCGTCGCCGCGCAGCGTTCCATCCGCCGCGCAGGCTTCCAGCCTGTCGAGACCGCGAGCCACTTTCTCCCGCTGACGGAGCAGTTCTTGCTCTGACTGTTGCGCGCCCGGGCGAGCCTTTTCACGCACCAGCGCCTGGGCGGCCTCCATCACGCCATCCGCCAGCGCCTCTAGCTGGCGCATCCTGAGAGTGGCTCTGGGGTCGGCGGGGATCATCGGCGGCGCCACGCCCAGCAGCTCCAGATACTGGGCGATGACCGGGGAGTCAAACCAGCACTCACCGTCGTCCGTCACCAGCGCCGGTACCTTGCCCAGCGGGTTATAGAGCACCACACCGTTGCTTTCGCTGTAGGGAGATTCGTTGACAAACTCAAAAGGGATGCGCTTTTCCAGCAGGATCACCGATATTTTGCGCACAAAGGGACTGGTGTAGCTGCCGATCAGTTTCATAGCCTGCTCCTTATCGCCAACAAATTATCGCCAACAAAGATATGAGTATGGCTCAGGGCAGGACAAAAGGCAGGTGAGCGTCCCGCTCAACCTGCCGCCGATCGCATTAATGAGCGAGATAGAGGTAGTGCATCCAGCTGGTCATCCGCAGCAGCACTTTACGCATCACCGAGACGTGGGTGAAATGGTCGGAGTAGACCGCTACCTACGTGTAGATACCATCGGGTAATGCTGATAGCCCTTGTTCAAGCGATCGCGTTCCGTCGACACGCGGGTGGTGTTGGCCTGGCCTCAGAGAGCTGCGGCTTGGGGACGTTAATACAGTACAGCGTCGTTACCAGGTTGGCCTGCAGGCGGTCGACTCGCGCCTGATAGGGCGCCGGGTCAATCGTAAATAGCGCCTCGCCTTTCTCGACGCGCTGAGTGGCTCTATCGGTTCGGCTTTACGGGGATTATTTATATGATTTTATTCACAATATACTGATATTCGCCCCGCTATTTTGAGCATAATTCACGCCTTTCATTTTTGCCATCCGGCGTAAAAAAGTTATTCGGCAATTAAGGTTGCTTAGTTACAGGGTCATCCCGGCGTGGAAGCAAAACCGGGCCGAGATCACAGCGGCGTAAACCCCCCGCGAAATTCTTTGTGATCAAAATCACAAACAAACAACAAAAACACGAAACAAAAATGTGACAAATATCACACAAAAAGGCAGATCAGCGGCTAAAAAGGCGCTGTGTTGTTTTTTTACACAGTAATTTTGTGATCATCATCACTACAAAACCCTCTTAGCCCCCTATATTCATGTGATCCAAATCACATAAAAGGGCGCTGGCTGGACAGCTAAACGATTCAGTGCCAGATTTCGCACTATCAATCAGGGCCCGGCTACCTCTGCCGCCACATTAACAACAAACCTCGGGCTTTAAGCCTGCGCGCTACGCAAAACAGAAGAAGGGGTGTTTTATGTCATCCGATATCAAGATCAAAGTGCAAAGCTTTGGTCGTTTCCTCAGCAATATGGTGATGCCGAATATCGGCGCGTTTATCGCGTGGGGTATCATCACCGCGCTTTTCATTCCGACAGGGTGGTTGCCAAACGAAACGCTGGCGAAGCTGGTCGGTCCGATGATCACCTACCTGCTGCCGCTGCTGATCGGTTACACCGGCGGTAAATTAGTCGGCGGCGAACGTGGCGGCGTGGTCGGGGCGATCACCACCATGGGCGTTATCGTCGGCGCGGATATGCCGATGTTCCTCGGCTCCATGATTGCCGGCCCGCTGGGCGGCTACTGCATCAAGAAATTCGATAACTGGGTAGACGGTAAGATCAAATCCGGTTTTGAAATGCTGGTGAATAACTTCTCCGCCGGCATCATCGGGATGATCCTCGCCATTCTGGCCTTCCTCGGCATCGGCCCGGCGGTCGAAGTTCTGTCGAAAATTCTGGCGGCTGGCGTTAACTTTATGGTGGCGCACGACATGCTGCCGCTGGCGTCTATCTTCGTCGAACCGGCAAAAATCCTGTTCCTTAACAACGCCATCAACCACGGTATCTTCTCGCCGCTGGGTATTCAGCAGTCCCACGAGCTGGGTAAATCCATCTTCTTCCTGATTGAAGCTAACCCGGGTCCAGGGATGGGCGTTCTGCTGGCGTACATGTTCTTTGGCCGCGGCAGCGCAAAACAGTCTGCAGGCGGGGCGGCTATCATCCACTTCCTGGGTGGTATCCATGAAATCTACTTCCCGTACGTGCTGATGAACCCGCGCCTGATCCTGGCCGTTATCCTCGGCGGGATGACCGGTGTCTTCACCCTGACTATCCTCAATGGCGGTCTGGTTTCCCCGGCTTCCCCGGGTTCCATTCTGGCGGTACTGGCGATGACGCCGAAAGGCGCCTACTTCGCTAACATCGCCGCGATTATCGCAGCGATGGCGGTCTCCTTCGTGGTCTCTGCGGTTCTGCTCAAGACCAGCAAAGTCAAAGAAGAAGACGATATCGAAGCCGCAACGCGTCGTATGCATGACATGAAAGCGGAATCCAAAGGCGCCAGCCCGCTGGCGGCCGGCAATGTCACCAACGACCTGAGCCATGTGCGTAAAATCATCGTCGCCTGCGACGCCGGGATGGGTTCCAGCGCCATGGGCGCCGGGGTACTGCGCAAGAAAGTGCAGGATGCCGGGCTGAGCAACATCTCGGTCACCAACAGCGCAATCAATAACCTGCCGCCGGATGTTGACCTGGTCATCACCCACCGCGACCTTACCGAGCGCGCCATGCGCCAGGTGCCTCAGGCGCAGCATATTTCGCTGACCAACTTCCTCGACAGCGGTCTGTACACCAGCCTGACCGAGCGCCTGGTCGCGGCCCAGCGCCACATCGACAACGAAGTCAAAGTCACCGATAGCCTGAAAGACAGCTTTGACGATACTAACAACAACCTGTTCCAGCTGGGCGCGGATAACATCTTCCTCGGTCGCAAAGCAGCCACCAAAGAAGAAGCCATTCGCTTCGCCGGTGAGCAGCTGGTGAAAGGCGGCTACGTCGAGCCGGAATATGTGCAGGCGATGCTGGACCGCGAAAAACTGACCTCGACCTATCTCGGCGAGTCCATTGCGGTACCGCACGGCACCATCGAAGCGAAGGACCGCGTGCTGAAAACCGGCGTCGTCTTCTGCCAGTACCCGGAAGGCGTGCGCTTCGGTGAAGAAGAAGATGAAGTCGCGCGTCTGGTCATCGGCATCGCCGCTCGTAATAACGAGCACATTCAGGTTATCACCAGTCTGACTAACGCGCTGGATGACGAAACCGTGATTGAGCGCCTGGCGAAAACCACCAGCGTCGACGAAGTTCTGGCACTGTTAAATAAATAATCAGCGCTATCCAACCCTCTCCTTTGGGAGAGGGTTGGGGTGAGGGGAAAGGCCTCACCCCAGCCCTCTCAGGTGAAAACATTAATTGAAGGTTAATACTATGAAAGCATTACATTTTGGCGCAGGTAATATCGGACGTGGCTTTATCGGTAAATTGCTGGCCGACGCGGGCATCGAACTGACGTTTGCCGATGTCAATCAGACCGTACTTGATGCCCTGAATGCCCGTCATAGCTATCAGGTTCACGTCGTCGGTGAGAATGAGCAGGTGGACACCGTCTCCGGCGTCAATGCCGTCAGCAGCATCGGCGATGAGGTTGTGGACCTGATCGCTGAGGTGGATCTGGTCACCACCGCCGTCGGTCCCGTCGTGCTCGAGCGCATCGCGCCAGCGATCGCCAAAGGGCTGGCGCAGCGCAAAGCACAGGGCACCGAACGCCCGCTGAACATCATCGCCTGCGAAAATATGGTGCGCGGCACCACGCAGTTAAAAGGCCACGTGTTTAACGCGCTGGCGGAAGAAGATAAAGCGTGGGTGGAAGCGCATATCGGCTTTGTCGACTCTGCCGTTGACCGTATTGTGCCGCCATCGGCTTCCGCCACTCATGACCCGCTGGAAGTCACCGTGGAAACCTTTAGCGAATGGATTGTCGATAAGACTCAGTTCAAGGGCGCGCTGCCGACTATCCCGGGGATGGAATTAACTGATAACCTGATGGCATTTGTCGAACGCAAGCTCTTCACCTTGAACACCGGGCATGCTATAACCGCCTACCTCGGAAAACTGGCGGGCCATCAGACGATTCGCGACGCGATCCTCGACGAGAAAATTCGTGCCGTCGTGCAGGGCGCGATGGAAGAGAGCGGCGCGGTGCTGATCAAACGTTACGCCTTTGACCCGCAGAAGCACGCGGCTTATATCCAGAAAATACTTGGCCGTTTCGAGAACCCGTACCTGAAAGACGATGTTGAGCGCGTTGGCCGTCAGCCGCTGCGCAAACTGAGCGCTGGCGACCGTTTAATTAAGCCGCTGCTGGGTACACTGGAATACGGGCTGCCGCACCGCAACCTGGTGAAAGGGATTGCGGCGGCGATGCATTTCCGTAGCGAAGACGATCCGCAGGCGCAGGAGCTGGCGGCACTGATCGCCGACAAGGGGCCGCAGGCCGCGCTGGCGCAGATTTCCGGCCTGGATGCCGCAAGTGATGTCGTCGCGGAGGCCGTTAACGACTACAACGCGGAAAAATGATGCACAACCTGGCGCGGCCGACGTCGCGCCCATTACGACTCCTGTCAGATATGCAGGCAATGATGGAAGAAACACAAGCATTTGAAAACCGTGTGCTTGAGCGTCTGAATGCTGGCAAAACCGTACGAAGCTTCCTGATCGCCACCGTCGAGCTGTTAACGGAAGCGGTCAATATTCTGGTGCTTCAGGTGTTCCGTAAAGACGACTACGCGGTGAAATACGCCGTCGAGCCCTTGCTGGAGGGCAGCGGGCCGCTCGGCGATCTCTCTGTACGCCTGAAGCTGATTTATGGCCTTGGGGTGATAAGTCGTGCCGAATATGAAGACGCTGAGCTGCTGATGGCCCTGCGCGAAGAGCTTAACCACGACGGCAATGAGTACAGCTTTACCGACGACGAAATTATCGGTCCGTTCGGCGAGCTGCACTGCGTCGCCGCCCTGCCGCCAACGCCGCAATTTGATGACAGCGATGCCGAACTGCTGGCAATGCAGAAACTGCGTTACCAGCAGATGGTGCGCTCAACGATGGTGCTGTCCCTGACTGAGCTGATTTCACGAATCAGCTTAAAAAAAGCCTTTCAGAAATCAACGCTCTGATTCCGGTTCCGTCTGGTCGCAGGTCGGCCGGTAAAGCTGACGATAATATTCCAGACGCTGCAGGAACAACGCTTCCTTATCCTGAGGAATGTCTCGCGGTACATGCTGCAGACGCGGAGACTTTTTCAAATACTCCATAAACGCCTGACTGGAAGCCATAAAATCAACCGCTTTGTCGATTAAACGTGGTACGCCGTCGCCGATCTTTGCCATCACGTCCTCCTTTTGGGAATAATCTGATTAAGCATTAGCCAATTCACCAGCGTGGGTTAAGGAAAACGTGCTTATCTGCCGACAGGCTTCACAGAAATGAAATTAGAACGGGTATTAGGCGGAATATTAATAAAATTCAAATTATTAGCGATAAATGATATTGCATTCCGCGGGCGACAAACGGCGAATTTTTGATAAATAGCTATCAACAATAGCGGTCACGGCACATACTATAGGCGAATGAAGCCCCTTTATTAACAGATCAAACCACCATGAAAGAAGTCGAAAAGAATGAAATCAAGCGTCTGAGCGATCGTCTCGACGCCATCCGCCACCAGCAGGCCGAGCTGTCGCTGGTGGAAGCCGCCGATAAATACGCTGAACTGGAAAAAGAAAAAGCCACTCTGGAAACGGAGATTGAACGTCTGCGTTCCGTCCAGAGCCAGAAGCTGAGCAAAGAGGCGCAGAAGCTGATGAGCCTGCCGTTCCGCCGCGCGATTACCAAAAAAGAGCAGGCCGATATGGGCAAGCTGAAGAAAAGCGTTCGCGGCCTGGTGGTTGTCCATCCGATGACCGCCCTGGGCCGGGAAATGGGTCTGAAAGAGATGACCGGTTTCGCCCGCAGCGAATTTTGATCCCCAGCCCTCTCCGTACGGAGAGGGCTATTCTGTCTTCACTCCCCCACATTTTTACCTTCAGCCGGGTCGATTGGTCCAACCAATAATTTCATCCACCCCCTGGCAGTTCACAAATCCGTCAAAACCCATCACAAACCCGTTGCTTGTGAGCAACATCTGATTAACCATTCGTTGTCATCAACCCTGATACCCTTAATTGGCCGGGCCAATTTTACCTTCGGTGGGATCGGCAATGAGCGCAGACTCAGCCCTCCTCTCCTGGCGGCCCGATGGAGACCCTGCATGAATCTCTGGCAACAAAACTACGATCCCGCCGGTAATATCTGGCTATCCAGTCTTATCGCATCGCTACCGATTCTGTTTTTCTTTTTTGCGCTGATTAAGCTCAAACTGAAAGGCTACATCGCTGCCACCTGGACCGTCGCAATCGCGCTGGTCGTTGCCTTACTGTTCTATAAAATGCCGGTGGACCGCGCCTTAGCCTCGGTGGTCTACGGCTTCTTCTACGGCCTGTGGCCTATCGCGTGGATTATTATCGCCGCGGTCTTCGTCTATAAAATCTCGGTGAAGACCGGACAGTTCGACATCATCCGCTCATCGATTCTGTCGATTACGCCGGACCAGCGCCTGCAGATGCTGATCGTCGGCTTCTCGTTCGGCGCCTTTCTCGAAGGGGCGGCGGGTTTCGGCGCACCGGTCGCGATTACCGCCGCGCTGCTGGTTGGTCTCGGGTTTAACCCGCTGTATGCGGCTGGCCTGTGCCTGATCGTCAACACCGCGCCGGTGGCCTTCGGCGCGATGGGCATCCCGATTCTGGTCGCCGGCCAGGTGACCGGTATCGATAGCTTCGCCATCGGCCAGATGGTGGGCCGCCAGCTGCCGTTCCTGACCATTATCGTGCTGTTCTGGATCATGGCGATTATGGACGGCTGGCGCGGCATTAAAGAGACCTGGCCGGCGGTGATAGTCGCAGGCGGTTCGTTCGCTATTGCCCAGTACCTCAGCTCTAACTTCCTTGGCCCGGAGCTGCCGGATATCATCTCGTCGCTGGTCTCCCTGGTCTGTCTGACCCTGTTCCTCAAACGCTGGCAGCCGGTACGCATCTTCCGCTTCGGCGATCTCGGCGCCTCGCAGGTGGATATGACGCTGGCCCGCACACGCTACACGGCGGGACAAGTGATCCGCGCCTGGTCGCCGTTCCTGTTCCTGACCGCCACCGTGACCCTGTGGAGCGTGCCGCCATTCAAAGCGCTGTTCGCTCCTGGCGGCGCGATGTATGACTTCGTTATCAATATTTCGGTACCATTCCTCGACAAAATGGTTGCCCGTATGCCGCCGGTGGTTAGCGCCGCGACGCCCTACGCCGCGGTGTATAAATTCGACTGGCTGTCGGCAACCGGCACCGCCATTCTGTTCGCCGCCCTGCTGTCCATCGTCTGGCTGCGCATGAAGCCGAAAGATGCGCTGACCACCTTCGCCGGGACGCTGAAGGATCTGGCGCTGCCGATCTACTCTATCGGCATGGTGCTGGCGTTCGCCTTTATCTCTAACTATTCCGGGCTGTCGTCGACCCTGGCCCTGGCGCTGGCCCATACCGGCCACGCGTTTACCTTCTTCTCGCCGTTCCTTGGCTGGCTGGGGGTATTCCTGACCGGTTCGGACACCTCGTCTAACGCCCTGTTCGCCGCGCTGCAGGCAACGGCGGCGCAGCAGATTGGCGTCTCCGATATTCTGCTGGTCGCGGCCAATACCACCGGCGGCGTTACCGGCAAGATGATTTCCCCGCAGTCGATCGCCATCGCCTGCGCCGCGGTAGGCCTGGTGGGCAAAGAGTCGGATCTGTTCCGCTTTACCGTCAAACACAGCCTGATCTTCACCTGCATGGTGGGGCTGATCACCACGCTGCAGGCCTACGTTTTAACCTGGATGATCCCGTGATAGTGATGCCTAAACGCCTGGCCGACGACGTGGCGCGTCGCGTCCGGGCGCTGATTGAAGAACAACAGCTGGAGGCGGGCATGCGACTGCCCGCCGAGCGCCAGCTCGCCGCCCAGCTCGGCGTCTCACGCAATTCCCTGCGCGAAGCGCTGGCGATGCTGGTCAATGAAGGGGTGCTGTTGAGCCGTCGCGGCGGCGGCACCTTCGTCCGCTTTCAGCATGAGCCGTGGTCAGAGCAAAACATCGTCCAGCCGCTGAAGACGCTGCTGGCCGATGACCCGGACTACAGCTTCGATATCCTCGAAGCTCGCCACGCCATCGAAGCCAGCACCGCGTGGCACGCGGCGATGCGCGCCACCGACGCCGATAAAGAAAAAATTCGTCTGTGCTTTGAAGCGACCCAGAGTGAAGACCCGGATATCGCCTCGCAGGCGGATGTCCGCTTTCACCTGGCGATCGCCG
>OFCV01000353.1_pt1 | contig 13623 bp, 17 predicted proteins | sample 1520931 | NCBI WGS metagenome assembly OFCV01 (sample SAMEA2699033, study PRJEB24076) | metagenome | biome: Human gut stool | place: Spain | collected 2012-10-21
AGATAGGTGAAAAAGGCAAAATGTCCGCTGAAGATTAAAATGGTGGCCAGCATCCCGCCAACCATGCCGGGACGACGCAGAACCTTAAACAGCGTAGCAAAGCTGCCGACGCTTTCCGGGCGCATTGAGGGCAGTACCCACAGTTGCCACAGCAGCGCCAGAACGCTCGGGACGGTACAGAGAATAAAGACGCTGCGCCAGCCGATCAGGCCGCCCAGATAGCTGCCCAGCGGCGCCGCTACCACGGTCGCTATCGACACGGCGGAGAAGATCACCGCCAGCGCTTTCGGCACGAACGCGGCAGGCACCAGACGCATCGCCGTGGCGGTCGACATCGACCAGAATCCGCCGATCGCTATCCCCAGCAGCAGGCGTCCCAGCAGCAGAAACTCCAGCGAGGTGGCGAAAGCCACCATCAGGCTGGAGACGATCTGCAGGACAGAAAAGAACATCAGTACCCAGCGGCGGTCGATATTTTTAGTGGCGGGGGTGATCAGCAATCCGGTCGCCAGCGCCACCAGTGCCGTCGCGGTCACCGCCTGCCCCGCCATCCCTTCGCTGACCCCAAGGCTGGCTGCCATCGGTGTTAACAGGCTGGCGGGAAGAAACTCTGCAACAATCAGGCCGAAAACGCCCAATGCCAGTGCATACACGGCGCGCCATGCGGGCCTGGCGGTGGCCAGCCTCTCTTCAGTTGCAATGCAGGAACTCATAAACATCTCTCCAGAACAATTAACATTTCGTTAAGGTTAGGAGGTTCCGTCAGGACGATCTATGATAAATACTCTGTGATTATTGATAATTCGTCCGGGAATGATGTTATGACTCAGCAAGCCCTCGATCTCACCAGCGAACTACTGCGCGGCATGCGCCTTTCCGGCGTCAACTATCGGCGCATCGAAACCTCCCGTCCTTTCGGCGTCGAGTTCGGTTTTGTACCCGGTAAACCGCCGTTTCGCTTTATCAGCCGGGGACCGGTACTGCTGCGCATGGTCAGCGGTCAGCGCTTAATGTTGCAAAGCGGCGATGCGCTGTTTATTCCCAACGGCGATGGCCACGTGCTGCTCTCTGATGACCAGGCATCGGTAGTCAACGTCTCCAGACTTCCCAGCGAACCGGTTTGTGACTCGGTAAGCTGTGTCAAAAACGCGTGCGACGACGCGGAAAGCGGCAGCGCTTGTATGGCCTTTGAGCTGGGCGGCATGCAGCCTCTGGTTAAAGCGATGCCCGAAGTGATGCTGGTCAGCAGCCTTCTGACCAGCCGCCCGGAAATCCAGCCGATGCTGGCGGCCATGGAACGCGAAAGCCTCACTCGACAGGCGGGCTATGCCGGTATTCTGGCGCGACTTGCCGATGTGGTGGCGGCGCTGATTGTTCGCGGCTGGGTGGCGTGCGGTTGCGGTAACGCAAACGGCTGGGTACAGGTCCTGCGCGATCCCAAACTTGCCAGAGCTATCTACGCGATGCATCAGCAGCCTGGCGTCAACTGGAAAGTCGAAGAGCTTGCGCGCGAAGCCGGGACCTCACGTTCCGTTTTTGCGGAACGTTTCCTCGCCGCCACCGGTACCACACCCGCGCGTTCCCTCACGGAACTGCGGATGCGTCTGGCCGTGCAGTATATTTCGGATGAAGGTCAGACGCTGGAAAAGGTCGCCTTCCGCCTGGGATACAGTTCGTCAGCCGCCTTCAGTCGGGCCTTTAAGCGCATCACCGGCAAAGCGCCAGGGGCGCTCCGTGGCGAGACGGTGCTGTAACGCTTCGCGCTTACGCCCTACTCTTTTTTATTCTGCCAGTTCGCCCACGGGCTTTCCGCCGACAGCGGCGTCGCGGTGGAGGTTGAATCGCCGAGAGAGTCGATATAAAGGTCTTCAACCTCTTTACGCGCCCACGGCGTTCGACGTAAAAATTTGAGGCTCGATTTGATGCTCGGGTCGCTCTTAAAACAGTTGATATTGATCCGTTTTGCCAGCTCGGCCCAGCCATACTTCGCCACCAGGGCGTTCAGTAAAGCCTCAAGGGTGATGCCATGAAGAGGATCTTTAGAAGGCTGCATTGCGATGTTGAATCCTGAATACCTGATAAATGTCGCACACCATACTGGCTACACCGCCCCTGCGCAAGGCAGAAAGCAGGTTCGCGACGCCTTTATCTATTATTCGCAAAAGCACAGAACCCCGCCCGGTCATAAATTAGAAAAGAAGGTTATTGGTTGATTATTTTCCGTTGAGGCAAGCTGTGTTCACCCCACAGAATGAGGAAATCACCATGCGCTGTTGTTGTCCCCGAACCCTGAATATGAATAAACGCAACTCCCTGAATGCCATCTTCGGAGCACACAATGAACGCAACGACTTTGCCGATTCTCGATCTTGCTCGCTACGCCGATCCTGCTGAAAAAACGGCTTTTCTGGCCGACCTTCGCCATGCGGCCCGCGAGATCGGCTTCTTTTATCTGATCAATCATGGCGTCGACGATGCCCTGCAAAAAGCTGTCCAGCAGCAATCCCGCCGCTTTTTTGCCCTGCCTGATGAGCAAAAACAGCCGGTTGCGATGATTCATTCCCCACACTTTCGCGGCTATAACCGCGCCGCATCCGAGCTGACCCGCGGACAGCCAGACTGGCGAGAACAGTTTGATATTGGCGCCGAGCGTCCGGCGCTGCGTCTGGATGACGATGCGCCGCGCTGGCAGCGTCTGCAGGGGCCTAACCTGTGGCCGGAAGCGCTACCGACGTTGAAACCCACGCTGCTCAGCTGGCAGCGCGTCATGACCGAGGTCGGCACAACCCTGTTGCGCGCCTTTGCTGAAGCGCTGGCGCTACCTGATGACGCCTTTGAGACCTTGTATGGCAATAAACCCAACGAGCATATCAAACTGATCCGCTATCCCGGTCAGCATGAGACGCAAAGCCACCAGGGCGTCGGCGCGCATAAAGACTCCGGGTTCCTCAGCTTCCTGCTTCAGGATGAGCAAAAGGGTCTGCAGGTAGAAGTTGCCCCCGGGCAATGGATCGATGCGACTCCGCTGGCCGGCAGTTTTGTCGTCAATATTGGCGAACTGCTGGAGCTGGCCACCAATGGCTACCTGCGTGCCACCGTCCATCGGGTGGTGTCTCCGCCGGTACACCAGGAGCGTCTCTCTATCGCATTTTTCCTCGGTGCGCAGCTGGATGCCACCGTTCCGGTCTTCACCCTGCCGCCGGAACTGGCGCAGGAAGCGCTCGGACCGGACAGCGATCCGCAAAACCCGCTGCTGCGCGAAGTGGGCTGGAATTACCTGAAGGGCCGCCTGCGCTCACACCCGGATGTGGCTGAACGCTACTACCAGGATGTGTTTCGCGAACCGGCCGGGCAACCAATCGTTTAAAGATAACAATAAAGGAAAACACCATGAAAATTGCCGCTTTTAAACTGGCAGGGGTTGCTCTGTCTCTCTCTTTCGCCTGGACATCAGCGCAGGCCGCCGCCTTACGCGTAGCGGCTGACCCGGTTCCGCATGCGGAGATCCTTAACTACATCAAGAAAATCGATCCGAGCCTGGATTTGAAGGTGGTCGAACTGACCAGCGGCGTAAATGCCAATGAACTGCTGGCAAACGGCGACGTGGATGCAAACTATTTCCAGCACGTCCCCTATTTGAAGGATCAGGAAAAGGCGCTGGGCAAGACCTTCGCCGTCGCCGCCACGGTTCATATTGAGCCTTTGGGTATCTATTCGCGCAAGCACAAAGACTTTGCTTCACTGCCGGAAAATGCCACCGTCGCCGTGCCCAATAACACCACCAACCTGAGCCGTGCCCTGTTCCTGTTGCAAAGCCAGGGACTGATCAAACTGGCCTCCTCCTTCACCGACCCGGCCACGACGCTGGCGACGCCCAAAGATATCGTCTGGCCGTGATCAACGGTAACTATGCGCTGGAAGCCGGGCTGACGCCGGCAAAAGACGCGCTTGGCCTTGAGAGCGCCAGCCATAACCCTTACGCCAACATTCTGGTCACCAACCCCTCCCTGGCAAGCGATCCGCGCATCAAACAGCTGGCGAAAGACCTGACTTCGCCGCAGGTGGCTGAATTTATCCGTCAACGCTATAACGGCTCGGTTATCCCGGTTACCCCGAAATCATGATTGAAGCGATCGGGCTGAGTAAAACCTACGCCGGAACAGGCCGACCGGCGCTGAACAATGTGTCGCTGCAGGTCCCGAAGGGCGCGATTTACGGCATCCTCGGACGCAGCGGCGCGGGAAAAAGTACGCTGATCCGCTGTCTGAATCTGCTGGAGCGGCCCACATCGGGCCGCATTATTGTGAACGGACAGGATATTACGCAGATGGATAAAGCCGCGCTGCGCGCTTATCGCCTGCGTACCGGGATGATCTTTCAACATTTTAACCTGCTGCACGCACGTAACGTCGCCGACAATATCGCTGTGCCGTTGGAAATTGCCGGCATGACCAAAACGGCGCGTCAGACGCGAGTCGCGGAGCTGCTTGAGCTGGTCGGGCTTAGCGATAAAGCCCACGCGTTCCCTTCCCAGCTATCGGGCGGGCAAAAACAGCGCGTGGGTATTGCAAGAGCGCTGGCGTCAAGGCCGGACGTCCTGCTGTGCGACGAGGCGACCAGCGCCCTGGATCCCGAGACCACCGCCTCGGTGCTGGCATTGCTCGCAGATATTAATCAGCGTCTGAATCTGACGATTGTACTGATCACCCATGAACTGGAGGTGGTCAAAACCCTGTGCGACCACGCCGCGCTGCTGGAAAATGGCGAAATCGTCGAAAGCGGCAGTATCGCCGAACTGCTGGTGGCGCCGTGGTCGAAGCTGCGTCAGTCATTGCTGCACGATCCGCAGTCGGAACGCGATTTTCTTGCTCGTCATGGTTATCAGCGGAGGCCATTATGCACAGTCGCATGAGCTGGGATGACCTTTGGCCGCTGCTGTGGGACGGGACGCTGGAGACGGTGTATATGGTGGGGCTGGCGGCGGTATTTACCGTTCTGCTCGGCCTTCCTGTTGGCGTGGTGCTGTTTATTTCGCGTAAAAACGGGTTGCTGCCGATGCCGAAACTCAACGCGCTGCTGGGGGCGGTGATTAACTTCGGTCGCTCGCTGCCGTTTATCGTGCTGCTGATCGCCCTGATCCCGTTTACCCGGCTGATTATCGGTACGACGCTCGGGAGCACGGCAGCGGTGGTGCCGGTAACGATTGGCGCCTTCCCTTTTTTCGCCCGGCTGACGGAAAACGCGCTCGATGAAGTGGATTACGGACGTATTGAAGCCATTTTGTCGATGGGCGGCACGGTCTGGCATGTAATTTTTAAATCGCTACTGCCGGAAGCATTGCCAACCCTGCTGGCTGGCGTCACGCTGACTATCGTGATGTTGATTGGCTTCTCGTCGATGGCCGGCGTGATCGGCGGCGGCGGGCTGGGCGATTTGGCGATTCGCTATGGCTATCAGCGCTTTAATAATGAAGTGATGGTCGGCACGGTGCTGATTCTGGTGGCCCTGGTGCAGGGCGTGCAGATGGCGGGCGACAGCCTGGTCCGCCGACTGGCCCACCGTCGTTAAACATCAGCCGTCGCGGCAGGTCGCCATCACCGCCGCGACGGCTGGGTGGAAAATCCGCCCTCCCGGATCAGCGTTTGCATCAGCTCCGCTGCCGGCAACGCCCGGATCATCCCGACCCCCTGTCCTGCCCAATGTGCCCCAAATCCCCATTCGCCCTGCGCTTTCGCCGCTGCCGCCAGCGCTTTTCCCGCGTCGTAGGCTAGCGGGTAGTCCGGGGGCATAACGTCGGGATTGCGTCGGCCGGTTTCACAAAATGCATTGTCAATGCAGCGCGCCGGGCGACCGGAAATCGCCGCAGTCATCACGGTTTCTGGCGTTGGTTCACCGCTCAGCGCCTGGCGATATCCGACGTCGGTAGCCGATTCCGGGCAGAGCAGGAACGCGGTCCCCAGCTGAACCCCTTCTGCGCCCAGATGCATCATGCTGCGGATCCCGGCACCGTCCATGATCCCCCCGGCGGCAATAACCGGTATCGACACCGTCCGCTTTAGCGCCTGGACCAGCGTCAAGGTACTCATTTGCCGATCGTCGCCGCGAGGATCGAAGATCCCGCGATGACCTCCGGCCTCATACCCCTGCGCAATCACCACATCGACGCCCTGGGCGACGACCCGCTGTGCCTCGTCTACGCTGGTGGCGCTGGCCATGATCAGCACACCTTTTTCCTTCAGCCGGCGAATGAGTGTCTTTTCCGCCACGCCAAAGTGGAAACTGACCACCTCTGGCGCCAGGTCAAGTAGCAGCTCGGCCATGGGCTGATTCACAAGGAAACTTTGATAGATTTCCGTCAGCGTCTCGGGCGGTTGCGCGCCGAAACGAGCGAATAGCGGACGCAACAGCGCGGTCCACCTTGCTTCCGTGTGCGGGTCCCGGCGCGCCGGCGCATGGCAAAACAGATTGACATTGACGGGCTGCGTGGTCAGATGACGAGTACGCGCAATCAGCGCTTCGGCCTGGGAAACGGTCGCGGCTCCCAGCCCCAGCGAGCCGAGCCCGCCGCTGTTACTCACCGCGGCAGCCAGCTCTGGGGTTGAGACCCCGGCCATCGGCGCCTGAATGATGGGATAGGCAATATCCAGTCTCTGCGTAAAGCGGTTACTCATGGTCACCCTGTTTGAATGTGTGATGCTGAATGCTTAACATCTCTTTTTGAGATGTTAAGATCAATATCATTTCCATATTTAGAAGAAAAATATGAACCACGCCACGTTACTGATCTTTAAAATTGTCGCGGAAGAGCAAAGCATTACCCGGGCAGCCAAGAAGCTGGGCCGTGTGCAATCAAACATCACCACGCGCATCCAGCAGCTGGAAGAAGAGCTTGATGTCGAGCTGTTCGTGCGGGGCAATAAAAAAATGGTGCTCTCCTCTGCCGGCAAGCAGTTCCTCGATTACGCGCTAAGAATACTGAGCCTTGGCGAAGAGGCGAAACAGGCGCTGCACCCGACAAACCCCGCCGGGCGCCTGCGCCTGGGGGCGATGGAAGCGACAGCCGCGAGCCGGCTTATTCACCTCCTTCCACGGTTCCGCGCCATCTGTCCGCAGGTCGAACTGACGTTGCACACCCAGCCTACGCAGCAGTTGACCGATCTGGTACAGCGTGCCGCCCTCGACTGCGCGCTGGTGAGTCTGCCGGTTACCGCCGAAGGTGAGCTTGTCCGCCCGACGGACATCGACGCGATCCCCGTTTTTGACGAGCAGCTGATGCTGGTGAGTCCAGAGGGGCCGGCTGATATCAGACTTGCCGCTTTTCCCAGGGGCTGCAGCTATCGGGCGATCGCGGAAGCGTTTTTCGCCTCCGATGCGCATGTCGAGATTCAGGATGTGGGGTCGTACCACGCCATGATCGCCTGCATTGCGTCCGGTGGTTATCGCGGTATCCTGCCGCAAAGCGTAATAGATATCCTGCCCCTGCCAGACAACTGCCAGATTCAGCCGCTTAAGCAGGTACAGACTCAGCTCATCTGGCGCCGGGAATCTATGTCCCCTGCGCTCAGTGAAATGCGGCAACTGCTGACGGCGGGCATCCAATTTTAAGGATGCGCGCGCGCTGACCTGACCGCAACCAGCCCTGCCGCCAGACACAGAGACGCTGCCGCCGCAAGCAATGAGGGATTAAACGATCCCGTCAGGTTATGCAGCGTCCCGGCGACAAATGGCCCGATAATCTGTCCGATACCATAAGTGGCCGTCATCGCCGCGATCATATTGAATTTTACCCGCTGATTCAGCCTTCTGGCTTCCGGGAGCGCAATGGTAACGGTGCCCATAAAGGTAAAACCGACCAGCAGCGCGCTGAGCAGGCAAGCGAGGAGCGTCTGGCTGAGAGCCGGCAGTACCACGCCCGCCGCCTGTATCAGCAGATTAGCGGTCAGCGCCCGGCGGAAGCCCAGTTTGATCACCAGTTTGTGCCAGATAAAGCATGAAGGGACCGCCGCGAGACCAAACAGCGCCCAGAGTTGCACGGGATCGATCTGCGCCAGCGAAGCGGATAAAAACAGCGGCAGGTAGGTCGCGGTAATGATGTAACCAAAGCCAGAAAAACCATATATCGCCAGCAATCGCCAGGCATCGGCGGTTTGTCCATCCGTCGCTGTTAAAGCCGGCGACTGCGGCGGCCAGGTCTGCACCTCATGGGCCGGCGTCAGCAGCAGGCGCACGACCAGTAAAAAGAGGATCGTCGCGCTCGCGGCGCAGATAAGCCAGATTTGTGGGCTGGAGAGCGCCGCATGTTTCGCCAGCGAAATACCTTCGGCGGATAAAAAGATCCCCATTCCAACGCCGGAAAAGAGTACCGGCGCACCGTGATGGTGTTGCATATGCTGGAGCAGCCATAGCGAGGCGGCGATCATCGTCACCGCACTCAGCACCCCCGCCAGTCCGCGGATAAGTATGATCCCCGAGGGCGAACTCACCCACGCCAGTAGCGCCAGGCACACTAACGTGCATGCCACCGAAGCGAGAGTCAGGCGGGTGCTGTCAGCCGGTCGGGCTTTCGACAGCAGCAGCGCCCCGATCAGATAACCCGCGTAGTTGACCGACGCTGCCAGATTCCCCTGCCGCAGCGATAGAATCTGCTCATTCAGCATTACCGGGAGAATTCCGGTATAGGCAAAACGCCCGTATCCCATGCCGATAATCAGCACCACTGCACCGGCCAGCGCCAGCCACAAAGCCTGACGTTCCGGCCGCTGTTTCGTCCTGTTCACTCGCTACCTCGCCGCTGCAAATCTCAATAAGAGAATGACGTTTCTACTGTTCTCTTGGTGTCGTGGTAATAAACAGGCCGACCAGCAGAAAACGCGGAGCGCAGGCCGACCACTGCTGCCAGTGTAGAGGAGCCCGATGAAGATGCTTCGCTGAACAACGAAGTGTGGTGGTCAATGCGACGGATAAATAATGCGGGGGGCTTGCAGCCCCCGTAACGGTTAGCGGTAACTGAGCGCCAGTCTGGCCGCAAAGAGCATAAATACCCCCATTTTCGGATTTAATACGTTCCCGAGCACTCCTTTTAAAAACCAGTTGCGGGTAGAAGGCGCGGTAGACTGGCGCGTATCGAAGGCCTGACGTGGACGAAGCAGAAGCTGAAAGCCTGGCCAGCATAAGTAGGCTGGCCCACACCATTTCAGGATGTTGGTCACGAGCCGCATCGTGCTTCAGCGCACCAGGCGGTTCCACTCCTCCCGGGTGATTTCCCACAATTCTGCATCCAGCATGCCCGCGGTAAACTGCTGTTTCTCTACGCGAATCAGGCGCATGCCGCTGTTCATCGATATTTTCCTCGATCCATCGTTGTCCCGGGCTTTAGGCGCGCGCAGCACCTCCCGATGGAGAGTGTTAAACCAGAAATCGGTCACACAGCGGCAGGCTTCGGTCATTAACCCCTGACGCTGCCAGGCCGGATCCAGCCAGAAGCCGCGATTGTTATCCGCCTGGTCGGAGAGCGTAATCAGGCCGATAAGCTGCTCCGGGTCGGCCTGGCGGCGAATCGTCCAGAACCAGCCGCTCCCCTTTTCGGCAGCCGGTAAGGCAATCGTGTTCACATAGCGAGACGCGCCGTCGTCCGGGAACGGCCACGGAAAACTGGCCGCCAGATGGCGCACGATTTCCCATTGCGGAAACACCGCCTGAATCTGCGGCGCGTCGTCTTTGACCAGCGGGACCAGCCGCAGCCTGTCGGTGGTTAAGAGTGGCGCTTTCACGGAGCCTCCTCGCGGAGCCATGGCGTAATCGTGACGCCCGTCAGCAGCCCTTCCGGGCTGAGCAGTCGGGTGACGGTCTGACCCCATGGTTCTTCCCGGTTGGCGATCAGCAGTCGGTATCCTTTGGCCATCAGCACGTCGGAGGCGGCCTGAATATCGCGCACTTCAAATTCAATCCACGCCTGGGGAACGGGCAGATCTGCCGGCCACTCTTCACTGCCAAAGCAGGAGAACGCCGCCTGGGCCAGCGGCCAGAGGGCAAAATGTTTCACTCCCGCCAGCGCATCCTGCTCGGTCAGCAGATAGTCATCGTTACCCGCCATCCGTTTCAACGGTAAACCTAACGTCTCGCCATAAAAGGCATGGCTCAGCGCGGTGTTTTGCGTGATGGGGCCAAATCCCGCGACAAACAGCACGGCGATATCGGTGAAATCTTTTGTCATCTTCCCTCCTGACGGTGAACACAGAATAGAGCCAGTAGAAAATTTATACATTGAATACGCAGACTTGCACAGATTCGTCTTGTCCCAACGCTAATTTTGGTGGGTTTGGCTAAAACAGCGGAAAAACGCATCCTGTGCTCGTCCGAATGACCGGGTCTGCGCTATGCTGCTCACACCTTCGTTTGAAATACCATGATGTTATGACCTCTTCAGTCAGTAATACTCAGCTTAATCTGCGCATTATCTCGATCGTCGTTTTCACCTGTATCTGCTATCTCTCCATCGGCCTGCCGCTTGCCGTGTTGCCGGGGTATATCCATTACCAGCTGGGATACAGTACGCTCATTGCCGGTGTTGTTATCAGCCTGCAGTACATTTCGACGCTGTTCAGTCGGCCGCACGCCGGACGCTATACGGATATCTGGGGGCCGAAAAAGGTCGTCAGTCTTGGGATCGTCTGCTGCCTGTTGAGCGGTCTGTTCACACTGGTTGCTGTGGCGCTGCAATCGGTGCCGGTGCTGGCGATTAGCGCTTTGTTGATTGGGCGTATTTTCCTCGGCGTCGGTGAAAGCTTTACCGCGACGGGAGCAACGCTGTGGGGAATTAAAACCGTGGGGGCGATCCATACTTCGCGAGTGATTTCGTGGAATGGCGTGGCCACCTATGTGGCGATGGCGGTAGGCGCGCCACTCGGCGTGATGCTCAACAGCGTCTTTGGTATCAGCGGTTTTGCCGCGGTGGTCGTTCTGGTGGCGGTGATTGGCCTGCTCTTTGCCCGTACGCGCCAGGATGTCAGCGTCACCACCGGTATCCGGGCGCCGTTCCACGTGGTGGTGCGCAAGATCTGGCCTTATGGCCTGGGCCTGGCCCTGGGAACCGTCGGATTCGGGGTCATCGCGACCTTCATCACGCTCTACTTTTCCGCGCATCGCTGGCAAGGCGCGGCATTTACCCTCTCCCTGTTCAGCGCCGGGTTTATCTGTGTTCGCCTGGTCGCAGGCAATGTAATTACCCGCTATGGCGGCGTCCGCGTCTCTCTGGTCTGCTTCGTGGTCGAGTGTCTCGGGCTGATGATTATCTGGCTCGCGCCTTCCGCATGGATAGCCGGCCTCGGCGCACTGCTGACCGGCAGCGGTTTCTCTTTGGTTTTCCCGGCGCTGGGCGTGGAGGCGGTCAGACAGGTTGAAGAACAAAACCAGGGGACGGCGCTGGGGACCTATTCGGCCTTTCTCGATTTAGCGCTGGGTTTGACCGGCCCGCTGGCTGGCTGGGTCGCCGGCTATTATGCACTGGATACAATTTATCTGCTGGCCGCGGTGGTCGTCGTGCTGGCATTCCTGCTGGTTTTTCGTGTCCACCTGCAGCAACGCGCCGCTTTGCGCCACGTATGAGCGACGGTCTCCGGTAGCCGCAGGTTACCGGAGCCGGTAAAAAACTAATCAATAATTGACTGTGATTCCGCATCCGTGCCAACATCCTTGTCACGTCTGGTTACAGGCGCACTGACGTGGCGGGTGGCATAACAGAGATCGCGTAATTAAAGATCCGGCCCGTGACGTAACCCAATCCGAATCACTGACCACGACGGTGAGTTCTTGAGCCTGGCGGGAAATACGCAAATGCATCAAAGCTTTAATCAGCGCGTTCATTTCTATTACTGCATCTTAGTCGCGCTGAAAATTCATGGAAAATCAAAAAAATCGGGTGGAATCAGAGGAAAGAACAATTTCCTGCTGAAATGGCTGCGTAAAGCTCAGGACAACAATATCTTCCATCCGGATATCACCAGCGAAATCGAATGGCTGCGCGGTAAAATTATTCAGGCCGGGTATGACACCGATCTGGAGCCGATGCTGGACTTCGTCTATGCCACGGCGAAACGCGCCGAAGCGCTCAAGGAGAGCGATTAACCGCCGGCACATTGCACATTGCACATTACACATGCCGGGCTCCCCGGCATAGCCCACGTGTAAACGCTGAGGCGCGTGCGGCGTACCGCTCGTGCGTGACATTGTCACAAAAAGGGTGACAATTCCTTCATCGCGTGCAAAAGACGTTTTATCTGACGGCATTGCCCTCTATGCTGGTGAACGCGTATATCTTACCCGGAGTCACCCATGGCCGACTGGAATCCTTCCCTGTATCTGAAATTTGGCGCTGAACGTACGCGCCCCGCCGCTGAATTAGTCGCCCGTATTGCACAGCATCCCGTCACATTCGCTGTCGATCTGGGCTGCGGTCCTGGTAACAGCACCGCTTTGCTGCATCATGCCTGGCCGGAAGCGACCCTTGTCGGCGTCGACAGCTCACCGGCGATGCTCGATGACGCCGCCCGGGCGCTGCCGACCTGCCGGTTCGTCGCCGCCGATATTCGCCAGTATCAACCCGAACGCCCCGCGGATCTTCTCTATGCGAACGCATCGCTGCAGTGGCTGACGGATCATGAAACCCTGTTTCCGCACCTCGTTAATCAGCTGGCGGATAACGGCTTGCTGGCGGTACAAATGCCGGACAACTGGCAGGAACCCTCCCACACGCTTATGCGTCAGGTGGCGCAGGAGATGGGATTCCCGGAGAGCGGACGTCATCCGCTGCCGGGTGCGCAGGCGTATTACGATATTCTCACCGCCTGCGGTTGCGAGGTGGATATCTGGCGAACAACATATTACCACCCGCTGGAGTCGCACCAGGCGATTATCGACTGGCTGCAATCCACGGGGCTTCGCCCCTACCTGCAACCGCTCGATGCCGGGCAGCAGGAGGGATTCCTCGATCGCTATCTGGCGCTGTTGCAGCAACACTATCCGCTACAGCGTAACGGAAAGGTCCTGCTGCTGTTCCCACGACTGTTTATCGTCGCGCAGCGCAAACCTCGCCTCTGATGACAGAGACGTCCGGCGAGATAGCCACGCAATGCGCTATCGCCGGGCGTCAGCGTCGTTTTTGTCGTTGTAATGACCGCTTTCTGGCATTACGCGTTTTTTTCTTTTCTCATTGATCGTCAACTCAAGCATAAGGTCTTCCATCCGCTGTTTATCGTCCTCGTGGCGAAAGATAAATTGACATGAAATACGATATTCAACGCGGCTGTCGCGGCCAAAACAGGGAGGGCTATAAATATTTTTTATCGCCAGATCAACGATTATTTCGCCATAGGCACCAAGATTTAATATGGCTTGCTTCAGATACAGGTTAGCGGCTTTTAATTCACTGAATGCCTGATGCGCTATTAATCCGCAGCCGCCGCAGGATAGATTATCGATCGAAAAATGATAATTTTTGCCATTACGAAAACGGCCATGGCAGAAGAAAGGATAGTCCGGCGCCGTCGTCAGGCGCGGATGCGCTCTTCTCTGGGTTATTGTAATGCTATCCGGGAGATTAAATAGTGTCCCGATACTGTCCGCTAC
>OFCV01000369.1_pt1 | contig 12961 bp, 10 predicted proteins | sample 1520931 | NCBI WGS metagenome assembly OFCV01 (sample SAMEA2699033, study PRJEB24076) | metagenome | biome: Human gut stool | place: Spain | collected 2012-10-21
TGTCCATTTTCTTAATTTTTAATGAGTTAGTGATTTTTATTGTTATCATTAAGTTTCACGGTGTCTCATCGAATATCATGAAATCCTGCATTTATGTTCATGACTGCATAAGGTGCATGATAACGGAGTCTTTATGGCAGGAAAACAAGAGGGAAAGCCACTTTCGTTTAAAGCGGTAGAAATGATGAAGCCTGGCGACAAAGATAAGGCTGATGTAGGCGAAAATCGTGGCTTACGTGTCTCCTGTGGTGCAACTGGGGTTAAGTCTTTTTTCTACCGTTACACAAGTTCTCTGACTGGCAAGCTTGCTCAGGTTAAAATTGGTAACTTCCCCCAGACTTCTCTCGTGACCTGCCCCCAGTATTACTTAAAGGGCTTGCCCGATGAGTGAGTCTTTGACAGGGCTTGCAGTGAATTTGCGTAGAAGTTTTGGTATACTGTTTGAACGATGTCTTTCAGCCCAGATTCTGCTTTTCAGGAGTAATTATGAGCAACAACAAAAAAACTCAGGCAAGCTACGTTAAGCCATCTCGTGCTGATATCGTTCGCTCAGTAGCAACATCTACGGCTGTTGAAACAGGGCAGTCCTCCGCGAAGATCGAGGCTTCACTTGAAGCCACGCGCAAAAAATTCGCTCATTTGCGTCTTGCGGTTTAACCCCTTCTTAGTGCTTCACCGACCCAGTGTTTCATCGGCTTGTAGTCCATTGATATGCCAGCATGGATGGCCGATATATACTGAGTTTTGTTTTGCTCCCAGCTTTGATAATCCAGCGGTTTGTACCCTCCCTGAACGGCCATCACGTCGGCCAGCAGTCGCGACAGGCGCCCATTTCCCTCTCTGAATGGATGGATAAGTATTAGCTCCACATGGGTGATGGCGATAGCAGTGATGAGTTGTTCTTCGTCCATGCCGCTACACGGCGTGTATTGAGCCAGATATTTGGTGTCGAATTCGCTCAGCAGTTTTGGCAACTGCGCTGAAGGGGCAAACATAAAGCCGCCTTTGCTGATGTTAACCGCTCTTTCTTGCCCAGCCCACTCGTAGATGTTACCTAACCAGCGGCTATGCCAGTTTTTTAGCATGGCTACGCTGAGCTGTCCTTCCGGGAACTGTTCTTCAAAAACGGACTGATAGAGTTGTTCTAACAGGACAAGTTCAGCCTCATCCATCTCATCAGAAGTAGCGATACCCAGCTTATTAGCCAAAACCTGCTCGCCAGAGTCTTTCTCATACTGGCCTTCACTGCTGGATACATGGTATCGGCTCATGGCGATGCCCTGCGTTTTTAGAAGGATGGGAAAACAGAGGGAGTATAACGCTGGATGAGTACAGTAAACAATATTCTTAAAATCAGATAGTTACAAAAGTGTAGGTTAAAATATAGTTTTTATTCTATGGTGAAAAATAACCTTTAATAATCAGCTTTGACACACCAATGCATCATCGGGGGATGGGCGTCGAGATTATCGATTGTACTCATAGGATATTATCCAGGTCCCTGATTCTTAATGAATTGCGATCTTTTTGTTTTCGGTGTTATCACATTGAGGGGACAACATAACGGAGATACGTATTTCAGGGAAAGTGACGATATGAGATGTAGCGATCCGCGTTCCAGTTGCCAAAGCGGAGCGCGCGGACGGACGCGCGGCTCACGGTGGGATTAGGGCGCTTACGATTGGCATCAACACCCTGAGTCAAATGGGAATCAAGTTCGGTGGCCAGAATCGATTTTATTGATTAGCTCATTTGTGGTGAAGGTAAGCCACCGCATCTAAGACGGTGGTGGCTTTCGCTTATCGAACGTTCAAAGCGTAGAGGGCGGCAATGCTTCCGGCTGTTTTTACCATCTCCAGTTTGACCTGTTGTGCACTGATGGCCTCGGGCAAACGATACTCGCAAACGGAATGGCGGTTGTCGATCACTTCTGCCAGTAAGGTGTTATCGACCCATAAACGATAATGGGTCACGCAATGCGGTGCCACCGCCAGGGCATGGCCCATCTGTACCGTTTCCATGGCATTATCAAAATCGTTATCGAACACCAGCGTTAGCGCGTGCAAAGTCTGCGGCTGTTCCCAACGCCAGGTCACAGTCGGCAAACTATCGTCAGCGGCGGGTACCCATGCATTGGTGTACTGCTCCGGGCGCAAACGGCCGTTGACCAGGTTTTCTGGCGCGTAGCAACGCAGTGGTGAAGCCAGGCGAAGTGCCGGAAGAATTTGATTTGGCTGGCGGCGCGGCAACCAGAAATCAAACTCATCCACGCCATAGTTACCATCAGGGACCTGACGCGTATTCTTCGCAACCCTGGCGTTCAGGCCATTAAATACCGTCATAATTCCCGGAAGCTGCACGTCGCTTAGCGCGATATCGATGTGTTCATTGCTCTCATAAGCGATAAACAAATATTCATCGCGTGCGCTTTGATAATGGAACTGCACGCTGTATTCGCCCGCTTCAAAGACAGAAATTTCACACTCGTCCAGTGGCGTATCAGGGGTGAAATTACCCGCGCGTTCACTGCCTGACAGGCAGATTTTAAGCCGCTGTGGTGATCCTGCGCGTAAGGTGAAATTCAACTCAGGCAAGATTTCACCGGCTTTAAGCGGCAGAAGTAATGCCATGCGCTCATTCAATGCCTTCCATGTACCGTTTGCTGGCAGCTCAGTTAATTGCCATTCGCTGCTGGTGTTCACATTTGCGCCAGACGCCGGGTCGCTCAACCATTGGCGAGGGATATAACAACCGGTTTGTTGTAGATGCCGCTGTAGTGAACCGATGCGGTTTTGTGCTGATAATTGCGATGCGGTGATTTGCTGCTGGTGGCACAGCGCCGCCGCCCGGCCAACCACTTCGCCTAATAAACCACAGGTACACATCACGCGAGCACTGCCAAAAGCGACGTGTGAGGCGGAAATCAGACGCCCGGCCAGGAATAAGTTTTCCATAGAACGGCTGTATAGGCTGCGATAGGGAATGGTGTAGGTGCCTTTGCTGTGGAACTGACGGCAGCCGTCGTGCTTGCTGTAAACGCCATCAGCCGGATGAAGGTCAATTGACCAACCGCCGTAACCCACCGCGTCGTAGTGGTCACGCTGTTCAATGATATCTTGTTGGCAAAGGATATGGTCGCCTACAAAGCGGCGGCTTTCACGTTTACCTGGAATCGCGCCGACCCACTCGATGGTCATGTTTTCAGCATCCGGGAATTGCCCCGAGTTTTTAATGTAATCCCAGACACCCCAGACGATTTTCCACAGTTCCCACTTAATTTCTTCGCTGTCATGGATGGTATCAAGGCGACCTCCCCATTCCAGCCACCATAAATCACAACCGTTAAGTGTTGATGTCAGGCGTGTGTAGCGGGGAATTTCTTTGATATCTTTCAGGGCAAAAGAGGGCGGAATGAAGTTAACCGGCGCGCTGCCTTTTTTGGTGTAAAAATAGATGGAGTGCCCAAGTTTATGACCGAAGTTATCGCCTGGCGCCATTTTTTCATCAAACTCTTCCGGGTCTTCTGCGCCTACGCGATATTCAGCTCCGGCTAGATGCCCCAATACACCATCGCCGGTCGCATCGCAAAACTGGCTGGCGGCAATGTCATAAAAGGTTTCGTTGATGGCGTTGAACCCTTTGGCGCTGGTAATACGTTGACCTTTGGTGGAAACCTCGTATAACGCGGTGTTCAATAGCAGCGTCAGATGGGGTTCACTGCGGGCCATATCCAACAAAACGAGATCAAACATCACCGGATTGCCTTCTTTATTCCGATAAACGTTCTCCTCCATGATCTCACCCATGATGCCGCCTTCGCGCGACCAGCGATTATTATTCCCCATATGCGAAGTAGCCCCGTTGGCCCACAGACGGACTTCGCTCGATGCGTTGCCCCCCAGAACCGGCCTGTCCTGAACCAAAACCACTTTCAAACCATCGCGAGCGGCGGCAAGAGCTGCGCATAACCCGGCAAGACCGCCGCCGGCGACCAGCAAGTCTGTTTTTAATTGTTGCGAAGGGAATTCCCGGGCGTGGGTTTGCTGAAAAATTTGCATAAAGTTTGTTTCCTGTAAAACTGACGATAAAATCGTGGTTCTTAAATTAATTTGAAGCGCGTTATGTCATCACAACCGAATCAAAGTCTTATCGACGGTATCCGTTGTTTGCAGTATCTGGTCACCAGTGGCCGGGCAATTGGTTGCCGGGAGCTGGCGCGCCTGATGGGTATTAATGCCACCCGCGTTAATCGCCTGTTGATGACTATGGCGGCGATTGGTCTGACCCAGCAGGATGAACACCGCCGCTATTTGCCAGGGCCGGGTATTCACGCTTTGGCAGCACAGGCGATTCGTGGTTCTGCACTGTTTTCCCAGGCTTTGCCTTTGCTTGAACGCCATGCGCCGAAAGACATCGTGGTGGCGCTCGGCGTGCTGTGGGAAGACCAGGTTATCTATATCTATCACTCTGAACCGGGCAGCCAGGTTAGCCAGGCGCTGGCCGGTTTCCACACGCTTCCGGCATGGCAATCGGTTATCGGAATGGCATTGCTTGCCAGCGAAACCGACGAGGCGTTGCAAGCGCGTTTCTCGCCTGAACACTGGCAGGAAATGGCCCCTAAACTTGCCCAACAGCGAGAGTCTGGCCACGTTGTCTGGCGCCATGACGATGGCGAACTTTCGATGGCTCAGCCTCTGGGGGCGCATAACGCTGCCATCGCTTTTGCCGGAATGTGGGACGCCGATGAAAAACACGTTGCCCCGCGCCTTGCTCAGCTCAATCAACTCACCGCCCAACTCGTGACTCCTGCGGCTTAACCTCTTGTGGCGTGTCCAGGTCGATGCGCCCAACCACAAACAGGTAAGAGCAAATCCCAAGCCCTGCCAGAATGGCGATGAATGCCAGCGCAGGGGCAAAGTTACGCCAATCGCAATGGGCACCACGATGGACGACAGCGCGCCGGTAAAGTTAAACACGCCACCTGCCAGACCAATTAAATGACGCGGTGCGAGTGCCGTCACAAACACCCAGGTGATGGTGGCAAGGCCGTTACCAAAGAAGGCGATCGACATGAAAAGAATGATTAGCGTCGGGTTGTCGGTGTAATTGGCACCCAGGATAAACAGCGTTAAAGACATGCCAAGAATCACCGGGGCTTTACGCGCAAAGCTTGCGCTGACACCACGTTTGATTAAACGGTCTGAAACAAACCCTGCCAGCAATACCCCGAAGAAGGCAGCCAGATAAGGAACGGAGGCGATATAGCCAGATTTAATAAAATCCATATGGCGATATTGCACCAGATAGGTCGGGAACCAGGTCAGGAATAACCAGAAGGTGGCGGAGATAGTGAACTGGCCAAAGTAAATGCCAATCAGTTTGCGGCTGCGAAACATCAGTGCCAGGTCGCTCCATGCAAACTTGCGTTTGGCTGCTTCCTGACGGCTTTCCAGAATTGCGCCGCCCTGGCGGATATGATCAAGCTCTGCCTTTGAAACGCTTTTATGTTCCAGCGGTTCGCGGTACAGGTAATACCACACCACCGCCCAAACCATCCCGACGACGCCGGTAATCAGAAATAAACCGCGCCAGCCATACAGTTCCTGAATATGGAACAGCAGCGGCGTCATGCAGGCCAGGCCAACAAATTGCGCAGAAGAGTAAATACCGATGGCGCTGGCGCGTTCGTTTTCCGGGAACCAGCTGGAAATCACGCGATTATTGGAAGGCATGACAGGCGCTTCAAATGCGCCGACGCCCAGGCGTAAGCCAACCAGGCCGCCAAAACTATTGGCAATCGCGTGCAGGGCGGTTATTAACGACCAGATAAACAACCCTACGCCGTAAACAATACGCGAGCCGAAGCGGTCGATAACAAATCCGCCGGGTATTTGCAGTGCGGCATAAATCCAACCAAAGGCTGAAAACACCAGCCCCATTTGCAACGGCGTGAACTGCAAATCTCCCGCCATCTGTGTGGCAGCAACGGAAAGATTGGTGCGATCCATGTAGTTAATGATGATGTTGATAAAAACTAGCCCGAGCACCAGAAATCGGACGCGTCCGGTATTTTTTACCTTTGCTGTAGAAAGCGGTTGTTCTGCCATATCGATGTTCTCTTTATTTTTGTTCTCACGGCCTGTTTTCGCAACAGAGTGGTTTTTTATTTCTCTGTGTTTCTTTTATAGAAACAAATGGTGGCAGGCAAAGAGAAATCGTCTGAAATGTGATCAGAGTAAAACTTATGAGCTAACTGAGTCAGAGAAAGAAAGGAGAGGCGATAATGCAGCGGGGCAATTTTATACCCGCCCCCTGGGCGCGCGGGGAAAAATAGTGGCAGGCGATTATCCTAAAGCTAACATAGCGAAACTCGCTCACAAGTGCCCGCTGCTGTAATGGCTGTATTCCGGTAGCGGGTTATCGCTTGTTGCTATGCCGGTTGCTCAGCAGGTAATGCCGTGAATTGCACTTACAATGCCAGAAAGTGATGTAATTGATGTGGAGCGCGCGGATGGCCGCGCGGCTCACGATGGGATTATGGCGCAAGGTAAACCTGGGGAATGGCGATGTCTGGATGCTCACCCATTCTCACTTCCGCTCCGTACCAGCGGCTGATAACCGACTGGCAAATGACCTCCTGCGGCGTTCCCTCGGCCACCAGCTTTCCCTGATGGAGAAGCAGAATGCGGTCTGCCCATAGCGCGGCGAGATTGAGGTCGTGCAGCACGACGCAGACGTGCAGCTGGCCGCTGCGGGTCAGCCGTTTTAGCAGACGCAGCAGATGCTGTTGATAGTAAAGATCCAGCGCCGAGGTCGGTTCGTCGAGAAACAGCCAGCCCCGTGGAGCGTCGTTATGCCACAGCTGAGCAAGGCAGCGAGCCAGCTGCACCCGCTGCTGTTCGCCGCCGGAGAGCGAAGGATAGCGCCTGCCCGCGAGGTGGTCGCAGCCGGTTTCCACCATCACCTGCTGAATCATCTGCCGGTCCGGATTTTTACCCCATGGAGAGCGTCCCATGGCGATGACCGTTTCCACCGGCCAGTCGGCATGGAGCTGCGTACGTTGCAACATCACCGCCCGGCGGCGGGAGAGCGCTTCCGACGACCAGTGTTCCAGCGCACGTCCTTCCACATGACGTTCGCCGCTGTTCGGGGATAAGAAACCGGTTAACAGCCGCAGCAGCGTTGATTTACCGGCGCCGTTTGGGCCAATCAGCGCGGTCATCTCTCCGCCGCATAGCCGGACCGACACATCGTCAATGACCCGGCGTTTGCCCAGCAACAGAGAGAGCGACGTCGCGTGCCAGGTGCGATCGCGATTATCCATATGTCGTCCTCTGTTGGCGGAAAATTAACCACAAAAACCACGGCGCGCCGAGCATGCTGGTCAGCAGACCCACCGGCATTTCGGCCGGTGCGGCGACGGTGCGGGCAAGGGTATCGGCCAGCAGCAGTAAGATCGCCCCGGCCAGCAGCGATCCTGGCACCAGCGCGCGGTGGTCCGGCCCCAGCCACATTCGTATCAGGTGCGGCACCACGAGACCAATAAAACCAATCACTCCGCTGATCGCCACCGAAGAGGCCACCAGCAGCGCGCTGCACAGTAACAGCAGACGCTGCACGGCCCGGACGTTAATCCCCAGGTAGTGGGCTTCTTCATCGCCAAGCTGTAGCAGGTTGAGGCGGGAGGCCATTAGCCAGATGACCAGCGAAGCAGGGAAGATTAAGGTGGCCGCGACCAGCAGCGTGGACCACTCTGCCTGGCCGAGACTGCCCATTCCCCATAGCGACAGCTGGCGCAGCTGGGTATCATTACTTATCCAGGCCAGCACCCCCACCAGCGCGCCGCACAGCGCGTTGATGGCGATCCCGACCAGCAGCAGACGCGAGAGCGAACCCTCACTCGCCTGGCTGAGGATAAAAATGACCACCATGACGGCGATACTCCCGATGAACGCCGCCAGCATCGGGGCATACAGCGCCACCAGCGCCGGAACGGACAGCGGCAGAACCAGCCAGCAGGCCACCGCCAGCGCTGCACCGCTGCTGACCCCCAGCAGGCCGGGATCGGCTAACGGATTGCGAAACAGCCCTTGCATGACGCAGCCGGAGAGCGCCAGCGCGGCGCCGACCAGCAGCGCCAGCAGGACGCGCGGCAGACGAATGGTGAGCCAGATATGGCGCAACACCTCATCCCCCGGCGGCCACAGACTGGCGAGCGGCAGAGGCATCGCGCCGAGGGTCGTCGCGAACAGCGTCAGGCTCACCAGCAGCAGCGTCATCAACCACAGATGGCGAGAGAGAGTGGGGCGCATCAGGGTAGCTGCTCCGCTTTTTTTCTCAGCGCGCTAATCGCCTGCGGCGTCCGCGGTCCAAAGCCGAGCAGGGCCATATCGTCAATCACCAGCAGCTGTTTATGGCGACCGGCCGGCGTTTGCGCCAGCCCCGGCAGCTTCCATAAGCCGGCTTCACCGCCCATGCCTTTAAGCCCGTCGGCGGAGATCACTACCAGGTCCGGCAGGCTGGCGATCACGCCTTCCTGAGACATACTGCGATAATGGTCAAATCCTTGCATCGCGTTCTGCAGCCCGGCGGCCTGAATAGCACCATCCGCAGCGGTCTTTTGCCCGGCGACCATCGTATTCATTCCGCCGTGGCTGAGAATAAACAGCACCCTTTTGCCGAGCGGCTGCGTGGGGATCTGCGCGATCTGTGCGGCGACGGCGTGGCGCAGGGCGTCACCTTCAGTCTGCTTACCCAGCGCGTCGGCCACCGCGACGATTTTTTTATCAATCGCCGACAGATCGTTACCGCCCGGGATATTAACCACTTTTACCCGACTGTCCTCAACCTTTTGCAGGACCAGCGAAGGCTGGGCCTGTGCGCTTGCCAGGACGATCGTCGGGCGTAACGACAGGATCCCCTCGGCGTTCAGCTGGCGTATATAGCCGACGTCCGGCAGCGATCGCGCGGCGGCAGGCCAGGTGCTGGTACTGTCTTTAGCGACCAGCTGCTGCTGTGCTCCCAGGGCATAGACGATCTCTGTGACATCGCCGCCCAGAGAGATGATGCGTTCTGCGGCGGCATGCGCAAACAGTGGAAGAGCGGCAATGAACATCAGCCAGCGTTTCATGCGCTCTGTCCTTCCGTCGTCAGACGGTCAACCTGGCTACGCCATGTCGCTTGCTCCGGGTGCCCTTCGCTACGCTGGCCGTACAGCTGGGCGATTTGCGTACCGTCATGGGCAAACAGCTCTACGCTGGTGACATGGCCATCCGAGGTCGGCTTACGCGTTACCCAGATTTCATCAATACTGTCTTCGCGCAGGTGCAGGGTGAAGGTGGTATTGAAGATGTTGAGCCAGCCGCGCATCGGGGCCAGCTTTTCCAGGGCGCCGGTGAAGATTTGTACGCAGCCGCGGTTGCCAACGAAAATCATGATCTCATTGCCCTCTTCGCGAATGGTTTCCAGCAGGTGCGGCAGGGCATCGTGGTCAATGCGGCAGGCCAGATCATCGCTGACCAGGCGGAAAGCCTGCTGGCGGGAGAGGTTATATTTTCGCAATAGCCCGAAGAACTGATGGACATCGGTCATGGCGCGCCATTCATTTTCCAGCGCCACACCGTCGGCGGAGGCGGCGTAGCGGGGGGTATCGACGGGGCGGATTGCCAGCGGCGCCGGGTCGGCCTGGGTCTGCCCGACAATCAGCGCTTCCCACGCCGTCATATCGGTTTGCGCTGTCGCATAGACTTTCAACAGCGCGTCACCGTGATGGTCGAAGAACTGAATGCTCTGGCGGCCGTTATCACTCAGGTGGAAGGCGCTGGCCCACTGGCTGAGGAACAGGCGCAGATCGAGTGCGCGCGGGTTCAGCACCAGCCCAGCGTGGCCGCTCAGGTGCTGGTGGGAAAACTGACCCACCTGCTCATGCACCGCATATTCATTCCGGCAGATGCATTTGGTCTCGCCGACGCCTTCCAGTCCGGCGATGATTGCCCGTATATCGTCCTGCAGGCGAACGGCGTCGTGGCCAACGCGAGCGGCGGTTAATTCCGCCTCACTAATGCCCATTTCAGCGGCGATATCGCGGGCATATTTAGCGGAAGCCTGCGTTTTGGCGGCCTGATAGCGCTGCCACAGTGCGTTTGCGTTGTGTTGCATGATTCATCTCCTTCTCTACGATGAATATCCCCGGCCGAGGCCGGGGAGCAGGTTTATCCCCGCTGTCTTTCAGCATGATGCGAACGGGATGGTGCAGAGCCGGTCTGAGTCTGCGTATCGCGACCCACGCTGCTGCTGCCCGTCGATATGTTGAAATCCATGGGGTTTATTATTCTCCGGGCTATCAGAAATCGACGTTGACGCCCAGTTGCCAGGTCCGGCCCGGCATCGTCGCCAGCGCTTTATCGTAGGCATCCTGATTCGTGGACGTCTCAATATTGCGGCTGCTCAGGTAATCCCAGTATTGCCGATCGGTAATGTTGTAAACGCCGCCGTTAAGACGCACGTTTTTCGCGACCTGCCACCAGGCCGTCAGGTCCAGCATGCCGTAGCCAGGCACGCGCATGTATTCGCTGGAGGAGTCGGTAATGGCAGAGCCCGTGTTGGTATAGCTTTCGCGGTTGGTGGCGCTGGCCTGCTTACCTTTCACGAAAGTGGCGGTCAACGCGGTCCCGTAGCGTTTCGCCGGATCGTCCCAGGCAACGCCTACGATCGCTTTCATCGGCGCCACGCTGTCGAGGTCGATGTACTTGTCGCCGAGATAGCTGGATTTCGATTTCCCTTCACTATAGCCGTAGGCCAGCGTCGCGCTCAGGCCGTTAACCTCTTCAAACCAGGTACCAAAGTTGAATTTGGCGCTGATTTCGCCGCCGTAGATATAGGCTTTATCGCGGTTTTCCGCCTGATAAATCGTATAGATATTCGACGGGACGTTGGTGAAGTGGTCGGGGTTACCGGAACGGGTGTAGCGGCTATAGGCGATGAAGTTCTTGTAGTTGTTATAGAACAGGGCGGTGCGCATCGTGATCCCTTCGACCACTTCGCCTTTTAAGCCCCATTCGAAGTTGTCGCTGGTTTCCGTGTTCAGATCGGTGTTACCAATCAGCGCATACTGCGCTCGTCCGGCGTAGCTGGATCCGAGGTTCCAGGAGCCGTAAAGCTGGCTGGCGTTAGGGAACTCGGCGCCGCGTTTATACTGCAGGTAGGTCATGGTACGCGGAGTGATATCGTACTGGAACGTCAGGGACGGCAGCACCTGAGTATCGGAATTTTTACCGTACAGGCTGGCGACGGAGGACTCCGTCAGCACGCTGCTGTTGGTGGTCAGATCGCCGAGATTCTCCGGTTTGGTGGATTGATGCACCACGCGCACGCCCGGGATCACCGCAAAGTTGTGGCTGTCGAGATCGAAGTTGATCTTATCCTGAACGAAGCCGCCAAGAGTGTAGCCCCGGCTGTCGGCTTCCGGCTGCATGATTTCGCTGTAGATGCTCGGGACCGGCGACTGGCTGAACGGGCGCTGGGTTTTGGTGGTGCTGGCGTTGAGCCCGGCGCTCAGGTCGTGGCGGCCAATGGATTTCGCCAGCGCGGTCTGAATACCCCAGGTGTCGGTATCGTAGTTGGAGTTGACCGTTTCCATCGATCTGGTGGTGCTGTCCGGCATCCACGTCCAGTCATGGGCCTCGGTGTGCTGGTAGTAGACTTTGGTCGACATACTGTCGAGATAGTCATTCATTGGCGTCCAGTCGTCTTTCAGGCTGATGCCCCAGCGACGAGTCTGGCTGGTCTGATTGGCATCGCCAATAATGCTGTTGCCGCTGCTATCCCAGCTGTCAAAGTGGGTGTGGTTGGTTTTATGGTAGTAGTCGAGCGTGCTGGTCAGCTTGTGTTCATCATTGGGCTGCCAGATGCCGGAGGCCAGAAACGCATCGGAGTGCCAGTTGGCCGGATAGGCGTCAATCTTATCGCTGTTATTTGCCGTTTCCTGGCCGTCGCGGCGACTGTAGACGAAAATGCCGCGTAGGGTTTCATCTCCGCCGGCCACCGTCACGCCGTTATGCCAGCTGCGGTCGGCAGAGTCGTAGCCGCTCCGGTAGCCGAAGGCGCTGGTTTTTCCCGGGCGCAGATAGTCATCGGCAGATTTCGGCTGGAAGGAGACGTTGCCGCCGATAGAGGTGTTGGCGGTTTCAGTCGAGGTGGCGCCGGACTGAATATCGATGCTGCCATACATATACGGGTCGATGTAATCGCGACCGATGCCAAACGTATTCAGGCCGGCACGGCCGACGTAGCCGCGTCCGGTCGCATCCGGCTGCGCGATGCCGTCGACATCAATCCCGACGCGGTTGCTTTCCAGCCCGCGAATGTTATAACCGGTATAGCCGCCGCGGTCGAAGCCGCTTTTGCCATTACCCGAGCCGCCGCTGGCGCCGGTCGCGCTGATTAACGGTTCGTAACGCATGACGGAACCAAAATCTTTGGCCCCTTTGTCCTGGAGCTCCTGCGCGCTGACCGAATGTTCGCTACCGGCTTTGAGCAGCGGAGCGGGGGCGGTAACGGTCATCTGCTCGGAGCTATCCGATGATGTGTCGCTGGTGGTGGTGTGTGCGGTGGTATCAGCTGCCCCGGCGGTCGTCTGATAGATTGCTGCAAGCAACGAAGTCACCAGCAGGCTTTTCTTAAACCAGGCCGGTGATTGAGTGGATTTATACATAGTAGCCACGCCTTGATAATTATTAGTATCGGCTCACGCGTTACTTCCAGATTTGCAGGTGAGTCCCGTTGCTTCCGTTAGCGGACTCTGTTTCTCCATGATTATTGATTGCGAATGGTAATGATAGGTATTATCGTTTGCAACAAAATAATCATGTCTTCCTCATTTAATCTGCAATTTGTTTACAATCAGTCCTTTTAGATACAGCGAGAAAATCATGAGTCACAAAGCCGCGATTACGATCAACTA
>OFCV01000372.1_pt1 | contig 12866 bp, 9 predicted proteins | sample 1520931 | NCBI WGS metagenome assembly OFCV01 (sample SAMEA2699033, study PRJEB24076) | metagenome | biome: Human gut stool | place: Spain | collected 2012-10-21
GAAGAAGTCGTGGAAAATCTGCCAGTCGTTGAGTGGCGTCCAGTCGCTTTTCGCAATCTCAATGCCGACCAGTTTGCTGCAGTCGCTGTTGGCGACCCAGGTACCGTATCCGACCCACTCATCCGGGACGCGGTAGACCTGACGCTCCTGGAGGGTTGAAAGATTGACTTCCAGCAGCGTGCGGTCATTTTTAACGTAATAGAGCGCGGAATCATCCGGTGAGAGAAAGCCGCCGAAGGTATTATCGCCGGCGCCTTCGGTCAGCTGAACGGCCTCGGCTGTCGCGATATTTAGCAGATAGTAGTTCCAGTGGCCGTCAAATTCACCGGCGAACAGCAGGTGGCTGCCATCATTAAAAAAACACTTCTGATAGAAATAGTTACGATGACAGGTTACTTCCGGAGGGGTTAAGCGGGTGATCTCCGCGCCGGTATCCGGATCGCGACTGACTTCATAATTCAATTTTACCCGCATGCCTTTAGCCATGATGTACTCCTTTTCCTTCCCGCGATGTCGCCTGTCTGCAGGGGACGTGTAGCCAGGTGAGGTTGATTTAAAAGATAGGTGTTAATTTATCAAAACATCGTTTCATTATTTGTGATGGTGAGCGCAATTCACTATAAAATGTTGCGCTGGATCGCGGTTTTTCTGCTCTTTCAGCTGGCGTCTCGGGGCGATCTTTGTTTTCATGCCCACTTTTTACGTTTTACTGTCATTTTTCAAAGTTGAATTAACTCATTGTATTTTATTGTTTTTATATCTTTTTTTTTGCATCACTTCGTGATCGGTTCTGCATTTCTGATAAATAGAACGCGAAAATATGAAACATCGTTTTAATAAAAATTGAAAACAGATTTTCTCAGGGGTAAGATGTCGACACTAGTAAAACGAAACTGTGTTTTATTTTTAAGGTGGGTAATACCCAGAGCGTTTTCCCTGGCGTAAGCAACCGTGAGGGATGCGGATCGGACAAATAGAACCTTGCCTGTGTTGTACGGGCTCTGAAAGACTAAGGAACAAAGTATGATACTCGATGCATTCTCTTTACAGGGTAAAGTGGCTGTTGTCACCGGCTGTGATACCGGGCTGGGTCAGGGTATGGCGCTCGGTCTGGCCGAAGCGGGCTGCGATATTGTCGGCATTAATATTGTTGAGCCGGTGGAAACGATTGAGCGTGTTACCGCGCTGGGACGTCGTTTCCTGAGCCTGACCGCCGATTTGCGCCAGATTGACGGTATTCCTCAACTGCTTGAGCGTGCGGTTGCCGAATTCGGTCATATCGATATTCTGGTCAACAACGCCGGTTTGATTCGTCGTCAGGATGCCCTTGAATTCAGCGAGAAAGACTGGGATGACGTGATGGATCTGAACATCAAGACCGTGTTCTTTATGTCCCAGGCGGCGGCGAAGCATTTTATTGCCCAGGGTAACGGCGGCAAGATTATCAACATCGCGTCGATGCTCTCTTTCCAGGGCGGTATTCGCGTACCGTCCTACACCGCATCAAAAAGTGGTGTGATGGGGGTGACCCGTCTGCTGGCGAACGAGTGGGCGAAGTACAACATCAACGTCAACGCGATTGCGCCGGGCTATATGGCGACCAACAACACCCAGCAGCTGCGTTCCGATGAACAGCGCAGCGCGGAAATTCTTGACCGCATTCCGGCCGGACGCTGGGGCTTACCGGACGATCTGAAAGGGCCGGTGGTCTTCCTCTCCTCCAGCGCATCGGATTACATTAACGGCTACACCGTGGCGGTCGATGGCGGCTGGCTGGAGCGCTAAGATCGCGCGGCGACAGGCGATAAACCCTGCTTTGATGGCAGGGTTTTTTTATGCCTGGCGGTAGACCATGTCACTTCACCATCCGGCAATCGGCGCAACAGTGATGAAAGATGAACATTAATTATCCATATTGATATGGCGCTGAATTTGAAGATCGTCCATATCATTTCGTCGCGATTTCCCGCTGTTAGCCAATTAATAAAAGGAATGAATAAAAGGAGATTGATGAAACGGCAATAATAGAAAGTTGAATGTCCATCACAAAACAAGTCCTGCCAGCAATTTAATCCATATCTTTGACGTCTCCTCCCTGACACTTTATCGCGCCGATCGCGTACTTTCACTTTACGTTTTACTTTGCTCAGGCAGGAAAAAAATGACCTCAATCAGTGACGGCACGACGGTCCTGGCGCGTAGCCAGCGTGATACCCGACGCATGAACCAGTTTGTCTCTATTGCCGCTGCGGTGGCTGGATTGCTTTTTGGCCTCGATATTGGGGTGATTGCCGGGGCGCTGCCCTTTATTACCGACCACTTTGTCTTATCCAGCCGGCTGCAGGAGTGGGTGGTCAGCAGCATGATGCTGGGGGCGGCGGTTGGCGCGCTGTTCAACGGCTGGCTCTCCTTCCGACTGGGACGTAAATACAGTCTGATGGTGGGGGCGGTATTGTTTGTGGCCGGGTCGGTCGGATCGGCGTTTGCCGCGAGCGTCGAAATGCTGCTGGCGGCAAGGATCATTCTCGGTATCGCCGTGGGGATCGCCTCGTATACCGCGCCGCTGTATCTTTCTGAAATGGCGAGTGAAAACGTGCGCGGCAAGATGATCAGTATGTATCAGCTGATGGTGACGCTGGGGATCGTCATGGCGTTCCTGTCCGATACCGCGTTCAGCTACAGCGGCAACTGGCGGGCGATGCTGGGCGTGCTGGCGCTGCCGGCGCTTCTGCTGATCGTTCTGGTGATTTTCCTGCCAAACAGCCCGCGCTGGCTGGCTGAAAAGGGGCGCCACGTTGAAGCGGAAGAGGTGCTGCGTATGCTGCGCGATACCTCGGAAAAAGCCCGTGATGAGCTCAATGAAATCCGCGAAAGCCTGAAGCTTAAGCAAGGCGGCTGGGCGCTGTTTAAGATCAATCGTAACGTCCGCCGCGCGGTATTCCTTGGCATGCTGTTGCAGGCGATGCAGCAATTTACCGGGATGAATATCATCATGTACTACGCGCCGCGTATTTTTAAAATGGCCGGTTTCACCACCACCGAGCAGCAGATGATTGCCACGCTGGTGGTCGGCCTGACCTTTATGTTTGCGACCTTTATCGCGGTCTTTACCGTCGATAAAGCGGGGCGTAAACCGGCGCTGAAAATCGGCTTTAGCGTGATGGCTATCGGAACGCTGGTGCTGGGCTACTGCCTGATGCAGTTTGATAACGGCACCGCCTCCAGCGGCCTGTCCTGGCTTTCCGTCGGCATGACCATGATGTGCATTGCAGGCTATGCGATGAGCGCCGCGCCGGTGGTGTGGATCTTGTGTTCGGAAATTCAGCCGCTGAAATGCCGCGACTTTGGCATCACCTGTTCAACCACCACCAACTGGGTGTCCAACATGATTATCGGCGCCACCTTCCTGACGCTGCTGGATACGATTGGCGCGGCGGGGACCTTCTGGCTCTATACCGCGCTGAACGTGGCGTTTATCGGCGTGACGTTCTGGCTGATTCCGGAAACCAAAAACGTCACGCTCGAACACATCGAGCGCCGACTGATGTCCGGCGAAAAGCTGCGCAATATCGGTAATTAATCACAGGGATGCCCTTGGCAGCCACGGACTGGCTACGCGTACCGTTTCCCGATGGCTATCGCCGTGAATAATATGCAGGGCGCTCAGGCGCCCGATATCATAGTGCGGCAGCTGCACCGTCGACAGCGGCGGTAAAAACAGATCGCCAATGCCGACCATATTATCGTAGCCCACCACCGCAACGTCCTGCGGAATCCGCAATCCCTGCGCCAGCAGCGTCTGATAGACCATAAAGGCGATACGATCGTTGCCACAGATAACCGAATCGAACGACGGTTTTCCCTGACGGAGATGGGCCTGCACCACGGCGGGAATATCATGGTAGTGCTTATCGCCGTAGGCCATATAGCTGTGCACCAACGTATCCGGGTCGATATCGGCTTCGCGGCAGGCGCGCTCCAGCCCCTGGCGGCGGCGTACGGTGGCGAGATGGTTGGCCGGGAGATGCAAACAGAGCGGGTTACGATAGCCTGCGGCGAGCAGCGCTTTGACCGCAGCGTACTGACCCTGCTCATCATCAGGAATATAGCTGGCGACCGGGTCGTTAAGACTTTCGCAGTTGGCAAGGACGCAGGGTAGCGTCAGCAGCTTGGCGGGAACGGGTACCTGGCGCAGCCCCATGGTGGTGTAGATGATACCGTCAGGACGGTGGGAAAGCAGCAGGTCGACGATGGTTTCCGGGCTATCATCGGAAAACATATTCACCACGAAGCTGTTCCAGCCGTGCGCGCGGGCGGTCTCTTCAATAGACAACGCGATCTCAACCGAAAACGGCGTGGTGACGGTATCCAGCGCCAGTACGCCAATGGTATTCGGCGTGGCGCGCGCGCCGCGTATTTTCTTGGCAGACAGGTCAGGGACGTAGTTGGTCTGCTCAATCGCAGACTGAACGCGAGCCAGCGTTTCGGGTTTCAGACGTTCCGGGTTGTTCAGCGCCCGTGAAACCGTCATCAGAGATACGTTTGCCAGTTTTGCCACATCTTTCAAAGATGCCATATTTCACACTCCACCGTTGCCGCCATGCAACAGGCTATACAACTAAGTTGCTGATGTAAAAGGATCATACGATATTCTATCGTATGCCGTGTTGTCTCAGTGGGTCGGATTATTTGATCGCGATCTCACCCTCGTTATGTTAACGTTAACTTTTGTGATTAACATCATGTATCTCGGCAAAACGGCATGATTTATGTTTTTTGTTAACGTTACCATTGCGTGCATTACCCCTACACGAGAATGTCATGATGAAAGCCCATCACTCTCACAGCTATCCGTTACTCAGCGCCTTACTGTTTTTCTTTTTTGTCACCTGGTCCTCTTCCGGCTCATTGCTCTCTATCTGGTTGCACCAGGAAGTCGGGCTCAAGGCGGGGGATACCGGGATCATCTACGCCGTGCTTTCCGTATCAGCGCTGTTTGCCCAGGTGTGCTACGGCTTTATTCAGGACAAGCTTGGGCTGCGTAAAAACCTGCTCTGGTATATCACCGTGCTACTGATTCTCTCCGGGCCGGCCTACCTGCTGTTTGGCTATTTGCTGAAAATAAACGTACTGCTCGGCAGTATCTTTGGCGGGATCTATATCGGCTTAACCTTTAACGGCGGCATCGGAGTACTCGAATCCTATACCGAACGCGTCGCGCGCCAGAGCCAGTTTGAGTTTGGTCGGGCGCGTATGTGGGGATCGCTGGGTTGGGCGGTGGCGACCTTTTTTGCCGGACTGCTGTTTAACATCAATCCGAAACTTAACTTTGCGGTCGCCAGCTGTTCCGGCCTGGTGTTCTTTGTTCTGCTGGCGCGACTGCGGGTCTCCTCCGCACCGCAGGCTATGCAGGAGGCCATCTCCGGCGGCAAAGTGACGCTGGAGGATGCGCTGCGTCTGCTGACCCTGCCGCGCTTCTGGGCGCTGGTCTTTTTTGTCGTCGGGACCTGCATTTACGGCGTCTACGACCAACAGTTCCCGGTCTACTTTTCCTCGCAGTTCGCCACCCTGCAGGAAGGGAACGCGATGTACGGCTACCTGAATTCTTTCCAGGTGTTCCTCGAAGCGGCCGGGATGTTCTGCGCGCCGTGGCTGGTTAACCGTATTGGCGCGAAAAACGGCCTGATTTTCGCCGGGATGGTCATGGCATTACGTATGGTGGCCTCCGGGCTGGTGGAAGGGCCGCTGCTGATTTCCATCACCAAACTGCTCCATGCGGTGGAGCTGCCGGTACTGCTGGTCGCCATCTTTAAATACAACAGCCTGAACTTTGATAAACGTCTCTCTTCCACGCTGTACCTGGTGGGCTTTGCCTGCACCAGCTCGGTGATTGCCACGGTGTTGTCGCCGCTGGCGGGCTACAGCTACGAGAAATACGGCTTCGCCCAGTCCTATCTGATTATGGGACTGCTGGTGTTCTGCACCACCTTTATCTCCATTTTCTTGTTGCGATCCAGTCGCTCATCTTCGGATCCGATGATGTCGCAACCCTCCGCTATCTGAATGAAAAGAGTGAAGAATATGATGTACACCGCTGCTAACGCTGAACAGGAACTGCAGGCGAAACGCGAGACGTTAAACCTGCGCTGGTACCCACGCTACCATCTCGCCGCTCGTGCGGGCTGGATCAACGATCCCAATGGTCTGGTCTGGTTTGACGGCTGGTATCACGCCTTTTATCAGCACCATCCTTACTCCACGCAGTGGGGGCCGATGCACTGGGGTCATGCGCGCAGCAAGGATTTAGTCCATTGGGAACACCTGCCGGTGGCCCTGGCGCCGGAAGGGCCGGAGGATAAAGATGGCTGTTTCTCCGGCTCGGCCGTGGTGGACGGCGATACGCTGGCACTGATCTATACCGGGCATAAATTCCACGGCGATCCCAGCGACGAAGAGAACCTCTATCAGGTGCAGTGTCTGGCCACCAGCCGCGACGGCATTCATTTTGAACGCCAGGGCATGGTGCTGGATACCCCGCCGGGCCTGCACCACTTCCGCGACCCGAAAGTGTGGCGCGAAGGGGATAGCTGGTACATGATCGTCGGTGCCCGCGTCGGTGATACCGGCCAGGTGCGGTTGTATCGATCCGCCGATCTGCGCCAGTGGCATGACGAAGGGATCCTTGATGAAGCCGAAGATAAGATGGGCTACATGTGGGAATGCCCCGACTTCTTCACGCTCGGCGGCAAGCGAGTACTGATGTTTTCACCGCAGGGGATGGCGGCACAGGGCTATCAGAACCGCAATTTATTCCAGAGCGGCTATCTGCTCGGCGACTGGCAGCCCGGGCAGCCGTTTGTCCGGGAAGGTGAATTTGTTGAGATGGACCATGGCCATGATTTTTATGCCCCGCAGAGTTTCCTGACGCCCGACGGTCGCCGCATCGTTATCGGCTGGCTGGACATGTGGGAGTCACCGCTGCCGGAACAGCAGGACGGCTGGGCTGGCATGCTCTCTCTGCCGCGTGAGCTGACGCTGAGCGCCGATAATCGTCTGCAGATGCGTCCGGCGAAAGAGGTGGAGTGCCTGCGCAGAGCCTGGTTCCCGTGGCCGGTCAGCACGCTGAAAAACCAACGGTCGCTGATGGCGGAAAACGGTGAGGCGATGGAGGTGATCCTGCACTGGGACTGCGCAGGCAGTACGGCAGAACAGTATGGACTGAGCTTCGGCGAGGGGCTGCGGGTCTACGTTGATGCGCAGATGCAACGCCTGGTGCTGGAGCGGAACTACCCGCAGTACGGTCTGTGCGGCACGCGCAGCGTACCGTTGCACGAGGGGGCCGATCTGAAACTGCGGGTATTCTTCGATAGCTCTTCCGTTGAAGTGTTTGTTAATGACGGAGAGGCCTGTCTTAGTAGCCGTATATATCCGGATGCCGCTCGCCGTGAATTATCTTTATTTGCCTGGAACGGTTTGGCGTCTTTAACTGAAGCAGGAGCCTGGCAGCTGGAATAAATTTTATTGCATGGTCGTTAATAACCCGTCTTCGACGATGGGCGGGTTATTATTGTCATTATCGTCGTGCTTTGCCCATAAATAAAAATACCCGTCATACTTCAAGTTACATGTGCGTTGGCTTTCCTCGCGCCCCCGTCACTTACGCGAGTAAGCGCCAGGGGACTCACTGCGTCGCCGCCTGCCTGTCACTTGAATTATTGAGGGTAAAAAACTTCATTTTAATAAAGGGTTTTCCGATGAATAAAATCTGGGTCGGGTGTGTTCTGACGTCTTTATTTACCCCTCTGGCTAATGCACAGGCGCCGTTATCCCTTGAGGAGCGGCTGGCGCAAATGGAGCAACGACTAAAGGCGACCGAACAGCGGGCGGCCAGCGCGGAGGCGGAAATCCGGGCGCTGAAAGGCCAGGAAACGCCAGCGACGGTGGTCAGCGCCGCACCGGCTAAACCGACTTTACAGCTTAATGATTATGGCGAATTAAAATTCTATGGCGACGTTGAGTTTAATATGGACGGCGCCAGCCGTACCGGTAGCCTGACGTCGGTGAAAACCAGCGCGAATAAAAACTGGGCGCCGGGAGATAAAGAACGCTGGGATATTAACGGGCGCATTCTTCTGGGCTTTGATGGATTACGCAAGGGGGCTAACGGAAAATATGCCGGGTTCAGCGTGCAGCCGCTGGCGGATATGAATGGAAAAATGAATCTCGACGATGCGGCCTTTTTCTTTGGACAGGAGCATGACTGGAAAATTAAAATCGGCCGCTTTGAGGCCTACGATATGTTCCCGCTGAATCAGGATACCTTTATTGAATATTCCGGTAATACGGCCAACGATCTGTATAGCGACGGCTACGGCTATATCTATATGATGAAAGAGGGACGCGGGCGCAGCAGCAGCGGCGGCAGCTTCCTGCTCAGTAAAAATATCGATAACTGGTATTTTGAGGTGAATACGCTGGTGGAGGACGGCAGCTCGCTGTTTGTCGATCGGAACTATCACGGCAACGCGCTGGATAACCGTAAAAACGTGGTGTACGTGCGTCCGGTCGCGGCCTGGCAGTCCGGCGCCTGGTCGGTGGCGGCGGCAATGGAGAGCAACCTCGTTAATAACGCTTACGGCTATGAAAAAACGGGGGGAGGCTGGGTCGACCAGTCAAATCGTACCGGTTACGGGATGACCATGAGCTGGAACACGCTGAAAACCGATGCCGAAAATGGGGCCGCGGTGAATCTGAGTACCGCCTATCTTGATGCGGCGGATGAGAAAGATTTCAGCGCCGGTATCAACGCATTATGGCATCGTGTAGAGCTGGGCTATATCTATGCGCATAACAAAATCGACAAGTTCAATATGTCCGGCGTGAGCGCGGAGTGCGATGGCGACTGCGCGATTCTGACGCCGGGTCGCTATGATATCCACACCATTCATACGTCATGGCAACTGCCGAATATTATGGATATGCCGAACTTTAATATTTATCTCGGCGCGTATGCGTCATGGCTGGATTCATCGGCGGCGAAAAGCGGCAATACCGATGAACGCTACGGCGCGCGGGTACGGTTTAAATATTTCTTCTGACAGGTTTCCCCGGGAGGGCTCAAACGCCTTCCCCGGGGCTACCGGACCGCAGACGGCTGTGAACCTGGCGCCCGGCCAGGCACCGCGCGAGCCGGGGGAGGTTGCCGAATGACTACATCTCCGCCAGGTACAGCGCCGGCATCCCTTCTTTATCGGAGGTAAACAGCACCCAGCGGTCATCCGGCGAAAATGACGGATGGGGGTGGGTGACCTGACGATCGCCGTCGAGCACTTTCCAGCTGGAGTCGTGGCCGCTGCGTACCGGACTGCACGTCAAATACCCAGATAAACGGATCGTTCAGCTGAATATCGCCGGTATGATGCGGCGCGCCATCGCCGACGACCAGCGAACCATCGTAGTTACTCATCAGGTGCGAGCAGGGAGGAATGGTCAGCAGCTGACGATTATCCAGGGTGGTGGGGTCGGCACGGTAGAGATAGCGATGCGGATCGTTTTCCCGGTGGGCGACGTAATAGAGCGCGGAGCCATCCGGCACCCAGAACTCATGGGTGAAACTCTCTCCCGGCTGGTGCTGGCGAACGTTGCGCATATTGCTGCCGTCAGCGTTGATAAGCCACATCCTGGCGTCGATAGCATCGCGCGGTCCTTCGTGGCAGAACGCGATGGTCTGGTCATCAAACGGCCGGTAAATCGGATGGCCCAGCCAGCGTTTCTCCTGCAGGACAACGCGGCGCTCGCCGCTATGCAGGTCGATATTGATCAGGCGGCATTCGGGTTGGGTAAAATAAAAGGCGCGGAATTTACTCCAGTCGGTCAGCGGCCGCCAGTCGCTTTTTTTTATCTCGATGCCGACCAGTTTGCTGCAATCGCTGTTTGCCACCCAGGTACCATAGGCGACCCAGTCGTCATCCACTGTGTAAACCACCTGCTCTTCCCGCGTCGCCAGATCCACGCGGCGCAGCTGCCGATTGTTTTTCACATACCACAGCGTGCGGTCGTCGTCGGATAGAAAACCGCCGAAGGTATTATCGCCCGGCCCGTCGGTCAGCTGTATGGCCTGCTGCGCGGCCAGATCGAGTAAATAGTAGTTCCAGTGGCCCTCGAATCCGCCGCCGAAAATAAGTTTGCTGCCATCCCGGGTAAAGCACTTTTGATAGAAGTAGTTACGGTGGCAGATAACGTGCGGGGGCGTCATCCGGATCACCTGGCGGCCGGTTACGCTGTCTTCCGTGGTACGGAAATTCAGCGGGATGATTTTGCCTTTCATGACTCGCTCCTGACGAAAAAATGCCCCGCAGCCGAGGCTGCAGGGCAGAGAGAATGATCGACCGTTAGCGCATGGCGCGTTTCAGAATACGATCGGACTGGCGCTGGAAGTCGGCGGCCGTCTCTTCTACGCTTTTCTGTCCGTAGTCGATGTACTGCAGCGACGTGCCAAACTGGGCAACAATCTGCGGGTCATCAAAGTAAGGCGATACCGAGAGTTTTGTCGGCAGCGACTGCGCCAGCTTCAGCCCGGATACGGCCGGATCGTCGGTTTTGATCGTGCCGTCTTCGGTCAGGTATTTCACCGCCACTTTGCTTAACGGCACGCCGCGCTCAAGGCCCAGCGTATCCACGCCCTCTTTGCTGTTCAGCAGGAAGTTAATCACTTTCGCCGCCGCTTCCGGATTTTTCGTCGATTTGCCGATGGAGAGCATCTGCGCCGGTTTAAAGAACAGGCCGGCATCGGTGGCGCCCGGTAGCATCGGGTAGTCGCCCAGCGCCAGCTTCGCCGGCGGCTTCAGGTTGTCGGAGTATTTGTTGATGGTGGAGTTCCACATATATGTCCCCGCCCATTCGCCCTGAATCCACGGCTTCATCTCATACATGTTGCTCTTGCCGAACGAGGCATAGTATTTGGTGTCCGGCATCACGTGGCTGTCGATGAGCTTTTTGTACATCTGGAAGAATTCGACCCACTGTTCTTTGCTGTAGGAGAATTTCTTCGTTTTCTCGTCGATAGCCGGCTGGTTGTACTTCTGAATCATGTAAGAGTTCAGCAGCGCCAGGGTGTCCTGATGCTCCAGCACCACCGGGTAATACTGCTTACCCAGCTTGCTCTCAAAGGTTTTGCCCGCCGCCATCAGCTCATCCCAGGTTTTCGGGAAGGTGACGCCGGCTTTTTTCCAGGTTTCGTCGTTAAAGTAGAACACCCTGGCGGTAACGGAAATCGGGATACCGTTGAGTTTGCCATTGACCGTGGTGGACTGCAGCTCTTTGGCATCGAACTGGCTGAGGTCGATGACATCCTTCATTTTGTTCAGATCGTAGAAACCCTCACCGTTCTTCGAGAAGATCGGCAGCCAGTTCCAGTTTGTCTGCATCACGTCCGGCTCGGTTCCCCCGGCGATTTGGGTGGTCAGGCGCGAAAGATGGCCGTCCCAGCCGGTATATTCGGCTTTAACGTTGATGTCCGGATTCTGTTTATGAAACTCCTCCAGCGCTTTCAGGGTGACCTGATGGCGGCCGTTGCCGCCCCACCATGACATACGCAGATCGACATCCTTTGCCAGAGACGGTAACGCGGTAAGGCCCAGAGTGGCGGAGATTGCGGCGCTTAAAAGCACTTTTTTCATTTTAATACTCCAGTGATTACAGAGAGATATTCTGTTCGGTGGCGGCATCAAAGAGATGGCACTTATTCATGTCGAATTTGAACCACACCTTGCGATGCAACCCTTTTTCAATCATCGGCTTCGCTTGGTCAGAAGGGACGCGGGCGGTCAGTTCATAGTCGGCGACTTTCAGGTAGACGAAAAACTCGTGCCCCATGTTCTCGACCCGCACCATTTCGCCCGAGCAGCCGCCTTCGGCGAACGGTTCATCGGCGATGGCGACAAACTCCGGGCGGACGCCGTAGAACAGCGGCTGGTTTTTATGGCTGGCGACTTTATCCTGCAGGGCTGCGCTTAACGGCAGCAGCTCATCGCCGATAGTCAGGTACAGGCGCCCGGCCTGTTCAACCAGTTTGCTGGGGCGAATATTCATCTCCGGGGCGCCGATAAAGCCGGCCACGAACATGTTTTTCGGTTTGTGATACAGATTGTCCGGAGTATCGACCTGCATGATATGCCCGAGCTTCATGACGCAGATCCGGTCGCCCATGGTCATTGCTTCGGTCTGGTCGTGGGTGACGTACACGGTGGTCGCCGGCTTGCCGGATTTCTTCAGCTGCTTGTGCAGATCGGAAATGCGGATACGCATCGAGGCGCGCAGCTTGGCATCAAGGTTAGAGAGCGGTTCATCAAACAGGAACACATCCGGTTTTTTGACAATCGCGCGGCCAACCGCCACGCGCTGGGCCTGACCGCCGGAAAGCTGGCGCGGCAGACGGTCGAGCAGCTCTTCCAGCTCGAGGATTTTGGCCGCTTCGTTAACCTGGGCATCAATCTGATCTTTCGGCAGCTTGCTCAGCTTGAGACCAAAAGCCAGATTCTCACGCACCGTCATGTGTGGGTAGAGCGCATAGTTCTGGAACACCATCGCAATACCGCGTGATTTTGGCGCGAGGTTGTTGACGATCTTCTCGCCGATACGCACTTCGCCGCCGCTGATGGTTTCCAGTCCCGCCAGCATACGCAGGGTGGTGGATTTCGCACAGCCGGATGGCCCGACGATCACCATAAACTCGCCGTCCGCGATTTTCAGGTCGATAGCATGTACCGCTTTGAAGCCGTTGGAGTAAACTTTTTCCAGTTTGTTGAAAATAACTTCAGCCATGATATTTCCCTCTTAACCTTTGATTCCGCTGCTGGTCACGCCCT
>OFCV01000383.1_pt1 | contig 12437 bp, 15 predicted proteins | sample 1520931 | NCBI WGS metagenome assembly OFCV01 (sample SAMEA2699033, study PRJEB24076) | metagenome | biome: Human gut stool | place: Spain | collected 2012-10-21
AAGATGTGTATGAAACAGTATGCTCTTTTTCTAACAGATATGGTGGATATATCATTATGGGTGTGGAAGATGACGGGACACCAATAGGTATTAAACGGAATATGGTCAAGGATATGAAGAAAAACTTTGTGAATCAACTCAATAATCCGGATAAGATGTCCCCAACACTATATCTTTCGTTAGAGGAACTGGAATATGAAGGAGTGTTGCTTCTGTGGGTATATGTACCGCCGACATCTACAGTCGAAAAATGTGTGAATAGGATTTATGATAGGAATGAAGATGGAGATATGGATATTACAGATTCGCCGATTCAGTTGCAAAATATGTATAACAGAAAGAGTAATACATATGCGGAGCATAAGATATTCCCATATGTTACAACGGAAGATTTACGCATGGATTTGATGGATAAAGTAAGAAATCTTGCAAAGAGCAAAAATCCGGATCATCCTTGGTTGAAAATGTCTGATGAGGAAATATTGAAGAGTGCTGGCTTATGGGAAAAAGATTTTTCATCAGGCATCCAGGGATATAATCTTGCCGGAGTACTTTTGTTTGGCAAGGATGAAGTGATACGTTCCTGTTGTCCGGGATATATTACAGATGCAATTTATAGGGTTGAAAATTTGGATAGATATGATGATAGATTGCAGGTAACAACAAATCTGATAGAGGCATATGAACTTTTGATGGATTTTGTGGCAAAGCATACTTCTGATAAGTTTTGCCTGATTGACAATGTGAATACAAGTATTAGAGGTATTATTTCCAGAGAGGTAATCGCAAATATTCTTGTGCATAGAGATTATTCCAGTGCATTTCCAGCAAAGGTAATTATCGAAAAGGATTGGTTAAAAACGGAAAACTGGTGTATACCAAGACGTCATGGAAATATTATGAGTGATGAATTTACACCATATCCTAAGAATCCGTTGATTCAGCAATTTTTTGCAAATATTGGCAGGACAGATACAATTGGTTCCGGTGTACGAAATTTATACAAATATACACCGATATACTCTGATGGTGGTAAGCCGGAATTGATTGAAGATGATGTGTTTAGAATAACCATTCCTTTGGACAAGGTGGCTGCCGACGAGGGAAGAGAACAGAAAACTTTATCTGAAAGAGAACAAAAAATTTATAATATGATTTGTGAAAACCTGCACTTATCGGTTGAACAGGTAATGGCAGAACTTGATATATCAAGAGCAACGGTTTTCAGAGACTATGCTAAAATCAAAAAAGTAACAGGTGCAATGTATGACAAAAAGACATCGACGTGGATTTTGGATTGATAGGATTGACTTAGTCTCAAGTTAGTCTCACGTAGTCTCATTTTGGAGATGAGATTTTGAGACTGAGTTGAGACTGGGGAGTATTATGAGTGAATATTAAGAAGCGTACATTCGATATTAAGGACTATATTTTGTTGAATTATAGGGGAAATATTATTAATATGACAAAGGCGGAATTATATGTTACCGATATACTTAGATATTGTAGATGAAGCAAAAAGGGCATGATGACAGTAAAAGCTCTTCACAACATGGTTCAAGATAATTATGATAGAGATGAACTCCCCTCTTTTTTTGAGCTTACATTATATCACACGATTTCTTGGTGGATTGACGTAGCAAACGATATTCCATTAGATGAACTACCAAGAAATTTGTGTATCAATAAACAAGGAATGGATATGTATGATTATCTGAATAATGTAAATAGTTATTTCGATTTTATGTTTCAAGATTTGGATTTTTTACATCTAGAGGAAATGTATTCATTATACAAAAAGAATCCGAAGATATTAGAGGAATTTCTACATATTGATATTGAACAATATATTGAGTTAATGCCAATGGACATACAAGAAGAATACAATATGCAAATGGAAAGGAAAAAATGGGATATGAATAAAAGAAATATGACAGTAAATATAAGTGGCGGACAAGTTAATATTGCAAAAGATAATGCAACGATAAATGCTATACAAAATAATGGGCTGGATGGAAATGAGTTTGAAACTATTATTCAAGCAATTAAAGATAATTTGTCAGGTTTAAAGAAAGAGGATGGCGATGAAATATTAGATGTATTGGAACAGGTAAAAGAGGAAATAGATAAAGAAAAACCGAAGAAAAGTCGTTTACAGAATTGTTTAAAACTTATTGCGCCGATGATTACTATTGCAAATGGTATTCCGGTATTGGCTACTAATTTGCAAAAGCTACATGATATTATTATTCAGTGCATAATGAATTTGTAGAAATAGATAGGGGTACTCTATGAGAAAAGACAGTGAAATATTTTTGAGAAAATGTTTACAATACAAGACAGAAATTGGAGAAGATGCATTTGAACTAAATATTACCTATTTTGGAGAGATTCCTAACATAGAAGTTGAAATCGATGAAATTATCAATGAATTAAAAACACTTAAATGTATATCTAAGAAAAGTGAAATTATAGGAGAAACAATACAGATATATCTAACCTTGGATGGAATAACCTATTTTAGTAAACAGAAGATAAATGAAAATGGGATTACGATAAATTTTAATGGTGATCAGATAAATGTTGTCACAGATAATGGACGAATAGACGCTAAGAACTATGAAAAAGATATTGATAATATTCCTAAAACCATAGTGGTTGAAGGAAACAAGAATAGTAGAGAGGCTTCATCTGGTGGATCAGGAGATCAATTGTTTTGGTTAGGATTAATAGGGATGTTAGTTCTTACAGTGTTTTATTTGGATTATCGCATTAAAGTACAATTATGTTTGGTGCTTGCGTCGATAATTATAGAAGTTGCTACTGTTGGGGCATATTATAATAGCAGGAAAGCACAGGTGATATATGGAAAGAATATAAAAGAAATGTTATATTTCAATATGGTAGGAATAATATGTATTCCGCTTTTGATAGGAATTATCAATATGCCTTTATATACATCAAAAATAGATTTAGATGCCTTTAAGAAAATCGTTGATATGGATGGAATAATTAAGGCGTTTTTAAATTCTGAATATGCATATTATGCCTTTTTTCAAATGGTGGGAATGATATTGCTGGCATTTTTCATACTCCATATAGTTTGTTCGGACTTTTATATTATCGCAATAACTAATATTGTAATTGGTAAAAAAGGAAAATGGTTTTGGAACAGTTTATTTAAATTGACATATAAAAGAGGAAAAGATTGGAAAATTCATGTGTCGATAGGCATATTATTTTTAGTTATGAGCATTTTGTGTGTTATTGGAATTGTTCCTTACATAATAGATGTGCTAAGTAATATTAATGCAAACAATCTTTCAAAAATTTAGATGGGGAAGTACGGAAGTATAACATTACGAAAGTTGGTGATATTATGACTGATAAACTCACGAATAGTAAATTATATTTGTTTTTGTATACAATGAAAGAGTATCAAAGATTTTCCGGGGAACTCTGTAGTCATGAATTAACAGCTGATTATGATGCTGAATCATATGTGCAGATTAATACCAAATTGATTTTACTACGCAAGTATGGAAGTAAAAGAGAACCTGTATTTATTGAAGAAATCCTGGATGAAATGAAGAAAACATATCAGCATAAAAGCGAAGAGGCAAGCAAGATTTTAGACGAATATCATGAAATCATTAATATGCAAATTGAACAGATATTGGCAGACGGAACAAAACTTAATCTATATCAAACAATAGAGGATGTTATGTATGGATTATATTTGCATGCGGACGCGAATAGAATTCAAAGATTAGTGCAAACAGATGAACAGTTACGTTTTGCCTGTATAAGGAAGTATGTTGAAGACTTTGAAAAAGTGTTATTTAAAATAATCAAATGTCTCAGGGAATGTGGGATGGATGTAGAAGAAATACATAAAGAACATGCTAGCATAATTGCGTTTGGAATTCAGAGCGAAAGTCAGAATGTTGTTAATTCGCCATTTTGGTCAAATATGTATGGACACGATGCTGATGACGAAGAATTAAAACAGATATATGGACAATTAGTACTCGAGGATATTGAAATTTTAAGTCGATGCAATATTTTTTTGGAAGAATTAAAAAAAGAAGTTATTTCTGTAGATTTATTGGACAAATTAATTTTTCCATCTACGAAAAAGGATTGGAAAGATTATTCGGAAGCAAGAGAATTCTTTTTGGGAATAAAGAATCCTGGAATTAGTTCCAAGGTACGTTACAATGAACAACATACAATGGCATATGTTAGAATTCATCCTCAAGTGGATAATCCGTTTGTGGTTAGTACACCACATATTATAAAAGATATTTATGAAATTGCATTAGTTAAGGATTGTGGCATGTCTGAATGGAAAATATATTCTTTTGGTGGTCATTTGGATTCTTACATAATTAAAAAATAAAAAGCCCAATTTGAATAAAGTACAATTAATTCGTAAATACAGGAGTAAAACATATGAAAGCAGGTATAGCATTTGAAATATTGGTAAAAAGAATTCTAATTAGTGTTGGTTTTAGTGAAGTGCAATCCGATGGTACATATATATGATGGTTCTTCTGGGCAAATGCTACAGGGGTTAGGAGAAGCCTTGACAGTTCCGCTCCGCTGTTATGGTGGGCAATCATATGCTGTAAGCATCTGTGTGCTGCTTACAGCGAAGCAGACAACAATTAACTGGAGAATCCCTGAAAGGGTTTTAGCATCTTTCAAGGTTCGAGCTATCTACGATAAACCTATGTTGGCACAGGTTCGTCTGTGATCCACGCTGTTAGACGGTAGAGCTCACGGCGGACCATTGACCTGTCGGTAAGGAACAATCCGAATCCACGTATATCAGAGTGGCCAAAGCCGGGGACTGATACGTCTGAAGCCCTTTCATGGGTTCTCCAGGTAAAATTTAATAAATTTGTGGTGATTTTTCTCAATTTACCTCTTGACAAAAGTCATTACATATCAGGTTTTGTAAATTGTTAAAAGAATTATATTGTTATATGATTTCGTAAGTGATATACTTAAACATAAGGAAAATCGTGTGAAATTACAGTTTGCTTTTTGCACGGTTTCTTTTATACATGGCAGTTAGTTAAAACTAACAAAAGAACGATGTGAAAGTACTTTTGACTATACAGAAAGGAATACATAATGCTAATGAATGTTTTTGAAGGTATATTGATTCCATTTGTTGGAACAACGCTAGGTGCAGCATGCGTGTTTTTTTATGAGAAAAACACTTAGCAAGTTATTGCAACGTGCACTTGCAGGGTTTGCAGCAGGTATAATGGTTGCTACTTCAATCTGGAGTCTTCTGATTCCGGCAATTTTTATCACTTGGAATTGCTATCCAGAATTTTCCAGAAGGAGCGATTATATCCATGCCGCTTAAGGCAGAGGGTGAAAGTAAGAAAAAGGCATTTCTGGGAGGTGTACTTTCAGGAGTCGTTGAACCGATTGGAGCAGTAATGACGATTCTTGTCGCACAGCTGGTAATCCCGGTATTACCATATTTACTCAGCTTTGCAGCAGGAGCTATGTTATATGTCGTGGTTGAAGAACTAATTCCGGAAATGTCTCAGGGACAGCACTCGAATGTCGGTACGCTTTTCTTTGCACTTGGATTTAGTTTGATGATGATCTTGGATGTGGCACTTGGGTAAGAGGAGAGGAATGATTCTTATGAGAATATTGATTTATGGTGCTGGTGTGATTGGATACTTGTATGCGGCTTTATTTGCAGAAGCCGGTTATGATACAAATATTTATGCAAGAGGTAAAAGACTTGAGGCTTTAAGAAATAATGGATTGCAATATAAGAAAAATCAGGAAGTAATAAAGGCAGAGATTAGGATTCTTGGAGAACTACCAAACGATGATATTTATGATTTTGTCTTGCTTATTGTCCGGGAAAACCAGCTGTATGAAGCACTTACTGAATTGAAAAATAATAAAAGTAATACGATTGTTACAATGATAAATTCGCTGGACAGTTACAATAAATGGGAAGACATTGTCGGAAAAGGAAGAATATTACCGGCTTTTCCAGGAGTAGGAGGAAGTATAAATGATGATGGTATCCTTGATGCAGCACTTACTCCAAGGTTGATTCAGCCGACAACATTTGCAGAAATATCAGGAAATAAATCCGAAAGAACTAAGCAGTTTTATGCTTATATGAAAAAAATGAAGAAATGCGGATGCAAGGCGAAAAAGGTACAGTGATTGGAGAAAAAAGCATGAAAAATGAAGAATATAAAAAAATATCAATTAAAGAGTTTACAAAAGCAGCAGGAAGATATGAGAGTAACCATGCTGGCATTTACGAAATGTGCAAGAAGGATTATCCGGATATTCTGGAAGAATTAGAGAAGGGGCCATTTAGAGATTTATTAGATGCAGGCTGTGGGCCTGCTCCGATGATTTCTTTATTAGCAGAAAAATATCCAGACCGACATTATACAGGACTGGATCTGACTTCTGCCATGATTGAACAGGCAAAAAAGAAAAATATTCCAAATGCAACATTTGTTGTAGGAGACTGTGAGAACTTTCCTTTTGAAAACGATTCATTTGATGCAATTATTTGTTCTATGAGTTTCCATCATTATCCGAATCCACAGGCATTTTTTGACAGTGTGAAAAGATGTCTTCGCCCAAATGGAAGATTGATACTGAGAGATGTGACCAGTGACAATAAAGTATTGGTATGGCTAATGAATACATTGGAAATGCCGTTGGCAAATATATGCGGACATGGAGATGTCCAAGTGCCAACAAGAGATGTGGTCATAAAATGTTGCAAAAAAGCAGGATTAAAAGTAGAAAAATTTGAAATTCGTAAAGGTATGCGAATGCATTGTGTTGTGAGAAAACCTATGGGAAAGGCGATAGGAAATGAAAGATAAGTATCTTAGGGAAACACGAATGGTTGATTTTTCTAATCCGGCAATTCAAAAACTTATTCAAAATATGAAATGGAAGGAAATGGGTGAATTTGAAAGGATTAAGGCAATCTACAACTATGTAAGAGATGATGTTTTATTTGGATATAATATTGATGACGGAATTTCAGCTTCAAAAGTACTTGCAGATGGTTATGGACAATGTAATACAAAAGGAACTTTATTTATGGCACTTTTACGTGCCTGCAATATTCCATGCAGAGTACATGGTTTTACGATTGATAAAAGATTGCAGAAAGGGGCTATGACCGGGTTTGTTTACCGTAATGCTCCAAAAAGTATTTTCCATAGCTGGGTAGAAATTAATTTCGAAAATCAGTGGTACGAACTGGAAGCTTTCATTTTGGATAAAACCTACATAAAGAAGTTACAGGAACAAAATTCGGAATGTACAGGTGCATTTTGTGGTTATGGAGTAGCAGTCAAGGATTTCAGAAATCTCATTATTGAGTTTGATAGGAACAATACTTATATTCAGAGCGAGGGAATCAATCAGGATTTTGGTGTATATGATTGTCCAGATGAACTGTTGAAGGAACATCATCAAGAAATTTCAGCTTTTAAAGCATTTGCTTATAGACATATTGGAAGACACCTCATGAATCGTAATGTCAGGAAGATTAGAGAACGATAGTTTTAAGCTTTTAGAATTAAAATTAAATTTGGAGGGTAAGGAGTTCTCTGAAAAATGCACATATTACTTGTATTGATTACAGCATGGATATGCTTGAACAAGCCAGAAAAAGACTTGGTAGTCATGCGCATTCCCAACTCTCCGGAATTTCAAACGGCACATCATCTGCAATACATACCGGCTCGCTCTTTCCAACCTTCTCATAAGGCAAATTATTGATACTTAATAAAGCAATATATGCTATACTGAAAATAGTTGTAATTCATTATAAGTATCAGATAAACAGTTAAGGCAGGAGAACTTGTAGAAGATGATAGAAGAGAAGCAAGACAGTCTATGCTTGATGCTTATCCATCTTTACAGAATATGTACTCAGCAGATGATGGAAATACAGAGGTGTTCTATTTTAAGAATGCGACAGCTACATTTTCATCATTTACACATGAACCGGAAGTAGTGAAGTTCTAAGGATAACATAAAATGGCTAAAAGTAAGAAGACAAAAATACATAAAAAGATAGATGGTCAGCTTTTACAGATGAACAAGAAGTTTAGTAATCTCAAGATGAAACAGAAGGATAAGATTACAGGCTGGGTGTATGAAGAATACAAAAAGTATGTAACAGAACATAATAAAGCACCTGATTCGCTGGCAGATGAACAGATTGTTGAAGCTGTACTTGATAAGATAAATGAGGCACAAATCTGGATACCAGATGGAGAAATATACGATTATTATCGAAGAAAGAAACCACATCTTCAAAAGAGGCTGGATAATGAAAAGGTGATTAAGTTTAAATCTTATGTCAACTTTTATAAAAGTATTGTTGATCAGGACAGGGCATCTGTTGTTATATGCAATCTTAAACATGAGATTATTTACATGAATCCGGCAGCTGTTATCAGTTATGCGAAGCGAGGTGGCGATAAACTTATTGGAAGAAGTCTGTTAGATTGTCATAATCCGGAATCAAGAGATAAAATACAGCAGGTAGTGGACTGGTTTGCAATAGATGAAAGGCATAATATTGTTTATACTTTTCACAATGAAAAACAGAATAAAGATGTTTATATGGTGGCACTCAGAGATGATGGGAAGTTGATAGGATATTATGAGAAACATGAATATCGAAATGCAGAGACTATGAAACAATACGATTTATGGTGATGATATGACGAAGGATGAATGGTACAAACAGTTATTTGAGCGACTGGACAATTCCAAGTTCCGAAGCAGTTTCCATCTAAAGCAGAAAGATATTGATTACATAAACGAAAAAGGTTGCGGTCGTCCAGTGGACGACCCTGCGTAGCAGGAGCAACGACCGAGCCGGGAGGCGAGACATGGAGAGAATCAGACAACATGCAGAGGATTTTATCTCAAAAAGAAATGGAGAGGCACTAGTGCAGATATTTGTAGATGCAGATGCATGTCCGGTAGTAGGTATTATCGAGACAATAGCAGAGAAATATAATATTCCAACTACATTGCTGTGTGATACGAATCATATTTTGTATTCTAATTATAGCGAAGTGATTGTAGTAGGGGCAGGAGCAGATGCAGTAGATTATAAACTGATCAGTATCTGCCATAAAGGAGATATTGTCGTATCACAGGACTATGGTGTAGCTGCAATGGCACTGGGAAAAGGTGCATATGCCATTCATCAATCGGGTAAATGGTACACGAATAACAATATTGATCAGATGCTCATGGAACGTCATTTGAATAAAAAAGCCAGAAGAAGTTCCCATAAGAATCATATCAAGGGACCGAAAAAACGAACAGAAGAAGATGATGTAAGGTTTGCACAGTCTTTTGAAAAAATGCTCATGATGGTACAGGAAGCAGTTTTTTAAAATGGCAAGACTTTCTTTCATGCCATTTGGTGCAAGTGTGATAGGGTAGAGCAATAAAACAGATTAGATGGAAAAGCAAGAGGCGACGTTAAGTAGGTATCTCTTCTTTTTAAAGAGTTGGCTCTTTTTCTGATACAGGCATTTGCATTTCCGGAGCATTGAGCAGTGCTGCAAACAAGAACAGTGCTTTGGCAAAAATGTTAAAGAGGGAACCCACATCATCAAATTTGCTTGAGATGTCGGGTTCTCTTTTTGTTTGCATAATGATATACTTTTATTGTGATAAAAAAAGCACGTACAAAACTCATAGGAGAAAGATGTATATTTATGACAACATTTGGTGATAAAATTAGGGAGTTGCGAAAAGAGAAAAAATGAACTGTTTTGTTTTCTTGCTTGCTAGAAAAGAAGGATAGAACGTATAATAGTGATAATGATCCAGAGAGGTTTACTCTGGAAATAGAATTATTCGCACCAATGGTGCGAGTATAGATTAGGAGTGAAAGAATGGTAAAAGATACTATGTTTTCCGGGGAATCGAAAAATATTGAGTACAAGGTATCCTTACCTGATAAAAGTGAAAAGTACATGAAGACAATCGTAGCTTTTGCCAATACACAAGGTGGCAAGCTGATTGTTGGAGTAGATGATAAAACACACCAGATTGTTGGTGTGGAAAATGATGTGTTGTTTCAGCTGATGGATGGAATTGCCAATGCAGTTTCTGATTCCTGTGTGCCACAGATCATTCCTGATATTGAGCCGCAGACGGTAAATGGGAAAACAGTTATTGTTGTATCAGTAGAAGCAGGAAAGAATAGACCATATTATCTAAAATCAAAGGGAAAAGATAATGGCACTTATATCCGTGTAGCAGGTACATCAAGACAGGCATTTCCGGAGAAGATAAAAGAACTGGAAATGGAAGGAGCCAGAATTTCCTGGGATGAGCTTACTTGTGTGGGTTATCCTGTTTCAGAGGAAGCAACAGAGAAACTTTGTAAGGATATTGAAAGCTTTCGAAAAAAAGCTGGAATGTCAGAGCATTCAGTGAAGAAAGAGCAGCTGATAAACTGGAAGATCTTAAAGCAGAGTGAGGGACAACTTCTGGCAACGAATGCCTATGCGTTGCTGACATCAGATTATTTTTCATTCTCCAAAACACAATGTGCGGTGTTCAAGGGAACAGACCGTGCAGTGTTTCTGGATAAGAGAGAATTTACAGGACCAATCTATATACAAATCGAAGAAGCAGTAGATTTGTATTGAGAAATATTCGGCTTGGAGCAACAATTGACGGATTGGTGCGAAAAGAGAAATATGAGTTACCACCGGCAGCAATTAGGGAAATGATTATTAACGCCCATTGTCATCGTAACCTGTTAGATGAATCCTGTATTCAGGTCGCAGTTTATGATGACAGACTGGAGGTGACTTCTCCGGGCGGATTATATAACGGATTGACTTATGAAGAAGTTATGAATGGTCACTCTAAGATCCGGAATAAAGGAATTGCCAATATATTCAGTCAGATGGGACTCGTAGAAGCATGGGGAAGCGGAATTAAAAGAATTCTTAATGCTGCAGAAGAGTATGGACTTCCGAAACCGAGATTTCAGGAATTCGATAATATGTTTCGGGTAGAGCTGTTTCGTAATTCATTTCCGATGACAAATGAAAAAGAAAACATCGGAGAAGCATCGGAGAAGCATCGGAGAAACATCGGAGAAACATCGGAAGTAGCGTGGAGAACAGACCTCAACGATACACAGCAAAAGATTATAAAATTGCTTTCAGAAGATCATCAATTATCAGCGGTTAAGTTAGCTGAAAAAATCGGTGTTGCCAGTCGAAATATAGAGAACAATATTAAGAAGTTAAAAGAGTATGGTATTCTTATAAGACATGGCTCTCCAAAGAATGGTTACTGGGAGATTGTAGATAAAGATCTACAGGAGTGAGAAGTAAATTAGTCCAAGAGAATATATATAAATAACAAAAATGGATTGACATTTTGTAGTAATCAGTAGTAAACCGTACTTGTGGAAGGAAAGTGATATGTTTGGCTAGAAAAACACAAATCAGAACACGTGTATGAAGTATAAACCTCTAATAACAGCCTTTGCGTGTCATGAAACGCAGTCCGCAAAGGAGTTTGAATAAACAAGTAAAAGCCGTGAAACCTTATAAAGGGTTTCACGGCTTTGGATTAATACATAACAGCATAGCATTCTTTACTCTATAAGAAATTTAGTAAATAATGCCATCGTCTGTAGTAAATCCTTCAAGCGAGTTCTCTTTTACCTGAATACAGATATAAGTGAGTTCGGAATCTTTTGAAGCAAAGAACTGACGCTTACCTGCTGGAGAAATCCTAAGCCAATCTCCAGTGGTAAGATTGATTTCTTCGTCATCAATAATAGCTTTTCCCTTACCAGCAATAATTCCGTATATTTCTTCATTATTTTTGTGTGAATGGATAAATGGAACACTTGCTCCAGCAGGAAGTTTGTTAATGCTGATTTCAGCTCCTGTTAATGAGAGTGTTTCATGAAGTTCTACTCTGCCTTCATTCCCAATATTTGTTTTTGCGTAATTTGCCATGTTTATTACCTCCATATATATATTTGCAATTTTCGATTGCTTATCTATAATTTACTGATTAACACATGCAAAAACAAGTACGCACTTTTTTATAACTACACACTCTAAAATGTATGTGCTATTATAAAATTGGAGGTGAATATGAAATGAAGACAAAAGATGAACTTCCTGTCTGCCCGGTAGCAACGGCCGTGTCCCTTATAGGTGGAAAATGGAAACTTCTAATCATACGTAATTTAAAAGAACGTCCCTGGCGCTTTAATGAACTGCAGAGAGATATTGAAGGAATTTCACAGAAGGTACTGACAGATAGTCTCAGGCAAATGATTGATAACGGGCTTGTTTATCGGCATGATTATCAGGAGATGCCGCCAAAAGTAGAAT
>OFCV01000393.1_pt1 | contig 12149 bp, 10 predicted proteins | sample 1520931 | NCBI WGS metagenome assembly OFCV01 (sample SAMEA2699033, study PRJEB24076) | metagenome | biome: Human gut stool | place: Spain | collected 2012-10-21
AGCAGCGTGTCCAGCGGCAGGCCCACGGAGAGATTGCTGCGCAAGGTGGAGTCAATCGAGATCAGCGCACAGCACATCGCCTGCTCCAGCGGTGTCTCCCGGCTGAGCACCCGGTCGATAATCGGCTTGCCGTATTTGCTCTCGCCAATCTGGAAATAAGGGGTGTCGTACGAGGCTTCAATAAAATTGCCTTCCGGGTAGATATGGAAAAGGCGATGCGTTTCCCCGGCAATCTGCCCGCCCAGCAGCAGATTACAGTTGAAATTGGTGTTGCCACAGTGCTGCTGATTGCTGCTGTCGCGCTGAATCACCTCCTGCAGCGTTTTGCCGATCAGCATCGCCGCATCATACAGCGAACTCACCTGCATCAAATTAGGCTCCTGCTGAGTCGCAATCCGCGTACTCAGCAGGCTTATGACGCTCTGGGTGGTGGCCAGATTGCCGGCGGACTGTAGCACCATGACGCGTTCACCGTCCTCGGCGAAGACATGGAGCTTTTTAAAGGTCGCAATATGATCCACTCCCGCGTTGGTACGGGAATCTGAGGCGAAAACCAGTCCATCCGCTAAACACATGGCCACACAGTAGGTCATCGTTAATTGTTCCTGCTTTTATTGCTGCTGTGCCTGTTGCGAATGCTCGCGCACTTCAGCGTTGGTTAGCATTATTTCCCCGCCGCCGCCCAGCCGGGTACCGCGCACCGGGCAGGCGTCAAGATAGTCCAGCCCGGTCGCCAGCCGCAGATGCTGGTTGAGGTGACGGGTATTATTGGTGATATCAAAAGATTGCCAGCGTCCGTTGAGCCACACCTCTGCCCATGCGTGCATCGCGACATGCTGGGCATTATCGCTGTAAACGTAGCCGCTGACGTAGCGCGCCGGGATCTCCAGCGCGCGACAACAGGCGAGGAAGACGTGCGTGTGATCCTGGCAGACGCCTTTTGCCCTGGCAAAGGCATCCGCGGCAGAGTCCTGTACCTGCGTGGCTCCCGGTGAGTATGGCATTCTCAGCAGCAGGTCCGCCATCAGTTGATTCAGGCTCTCCTCCGGCTCGTCGTGGCGATCCAGGCGCCGGGCAAACTCGCGGATCCGATCGTCGGCACGGGTCAACGGCGTACAGCGTAAATAGACCAGCGGAGAGAGCAGCTCCTCTTCCGCCACATCGCTCTGTTCGCTGTCCTCGGCAATATCCACGATCCCGCTGGCGCGGATGGCAATCTCTTTGTGAGGATTGTCGAGCGTTAACACATGCAGGACATTTCCCCACGCGTCGGTGGTCGTCACCGCCGCGCCTTCCGGCAAGGTCAGCGTCCAGGCGGTAATGGTTTGCCGCCCGGTGCTGCGCGGCGTAAGGCGCAGATACTGGGTCGAAAACTTCACTTCTTCATCGTAGCCGTAGCGGGTCAGGTGATCGATGACCAGTTTCATAGCGCCTCCAGATAAGTTTGTCTGATGCTGTCGGACAGAGCATTAATACGCGCCAGCAGTCCGTTGAGGTAACTTTGTAAATCGGCGCCCGCCAGATCGTCGCGGGTGCTGAAGCGCAGATCGACATTCAGCTGATGCGCCAGGCGCAGCGGCAGGTGCGAGCGGTCGTTGGCGATATGCTCCAGCTGACCAATCAGATCGGAGATACAGGCCCGCAGGGATCGCGGCACGTCGTTGCGCAAAATCAGTAGCTCCATCACCGTCTCCCGGGTGACCGGCTGGCGAAAGATACTGTTGTAGGCTTCCCGGGCGCTGACCGCGTTAAGCAGAGTATCCAGCCGGTAGTATTCACGCACCGGATCCGGATCGCTGCTCAGCTGCTGATCCTTGATCAGCAGCAGTTGCGTGGTGGCGTAGGCCCGTTCAATCAAGGTGCCGATACCGATAAAACTCAGCGCGTCATTGCGCAGCAGCGTACCCAGCACCGCGCCGCGAAACAGGTGCACCCGCTCCTTTACCCACTCGAAAAAACCATCGGTGCCCAGTTCGCTAATCCCTCGCTGGCGGAGCTGGCGCAGTTCAATGCGCGTCGCGTTGATGCACTCCCACACCTCGGCGGACAGGCTGCCGCGAACCGCGTGCGCGTTGTTCCAGGCCATCTCCACGCAGCTGTAAATGCTGCAGGGGTTGTTGCCGTCGAGGGCGAAGAAGTTGAGCAAATTGCTCATGGTGAAGCGCGCATGTCGCGCCTGAAACAGTTCATGGGTTAAGGACAAATTCAGCGGCAGGGCCAGGTCCCGCGACTGCTGGCTGTGACGCGGGATCATCGACAGCTTCCACGTCACATCGAGCACCCGGGCATAGCTTTCCGCGCGCTCCAGGTAGCGCGCCATCCAGAATAGTTCACTCGCAGTCCGACTCAGCATGATTCACCATCCTCCATCACCCAGGTATCTTTGGTGCCCCCGCCCTGCGATGAGTTCACCACCAGCGAGCCTTCGGTAAGCGCCACCCGCGTCAGACCGCCTGGCACCAGACGAATCTCCTGGCCGGAGAGGACAAAAGGACGCAAATCGATATGCCTCGGCGACAGCCCCCCTTCCACGAAGGTCGGACAGGTTGACAGCGCCAGGGTCTCCTGTCCGATATAGTTAGCCGGATTGGCCAACAGACGCTGGCGAAACATCTCCCGCTCTTCTTTGGTTGAACGCGGCCCCACCAGCATGCCGTATCCCCCGGCGCCATGAACTTCCTTGACCACCATCCTCTCGAGATTACCCAGCACGTACTGCAGATCCTCCGGCTTACGACACTGCCAGGTGGGAATGTTGTTCAGAATCGGCTGCTCGCCAAGATAGAACCGGATCATCTCCGGCACAAAGGGGTAGATCGACTTATCGTCCGCCACACCGGTGCCAATCGCATTAGCCAGCACCACGCCGCCCGCGCGATATACCGACAGCAGGCCGGGCACGCCGAGCATTGAGTCGGCGCGAAACGCCAGCGGGTCGAGATAGGCATCATCAACACGCCGGTAAATCACGTCCACCCGCCGCGGCCCTTCGGTGGTGCGCATATAGACCGCGCCCGATTTAATAAACAGATCGGCGCTTTCTACCAGCTCAACCCCCATCTGCTGGGCGAGGAAACTGTGTTCGAAATAGGCGCTGTTAAAACGCCCGGGCGTCATCACGACCACACAGGGATCGTCCACCGGGGAGCTTTCACGCAGGGTTTGCAGCAGGTAGCCCGGATAGCGCTCGACCGGCGCAATATGGTGATTTTCAAACATCTCCGGGTAGAGACGCATCATCATTTTGCGGTTTTCCAGCATATACGAGACCCCAGAAGGGGTCCGCAGGTTATCCTCCAGCACGTAATACTGGCCGTCGCTGTTGCGCACCATATCGACGCCGGTAATGTGGGCATAGGTATTATTGGGCAGATTTATCCCCTGCATGCAGGGCTGATATTGCTCATTGGCCAGTACCTGCTCCGCCGGAATAAGGCCCGCGCGCAGGATATTTTGCTCGTGGTAGATATCGTACAAAAAGGCGTTCAGCGCTTTGACCCGCTGACGAATACCGCGATCGATCTTTTTCCACTCTCCGCCGGGAATGATGCGCGGGACGCTATCAAACGGAATCAAACGCTCGGTACCTTCATCTTCCCCATACACATTAAAAGTGATGCCGATGCGGTGAAAAAGCAGCTCCGCCTGCTCTTTCTTTTGCCGGATAGAGAATTGATCGGTGTTGTGAAACCATTGCCACCAGGCGTTATAGTGGTGACGCTGCTGTCCCTGCGCGGTAAGCATCTCATCATAATAATGCCCGTCAGGAAGCGTTATTTTTATCATGGCCGTCTCCTCCGGTTATACTCACGTTGGGGTAACCCCGCAAAGAGATAAGCATTTATTATGCCAGGTAGCAGACGGCATGAGACGAGTGCAATTCCCCGCAGCGCGCCGCTTTATTGTGCAAAAAAACATCACCTCGATAGCCGATGCCACGCCGGTTGTGCACCACCATGAGGCAAATATCGTGCGCCTGCGCCATCAGGGTTAGCCTCCGTTCAGCCAGCGCGCGTAATGCTCCGGCCATTCGACGGTCGGCGTACCGGGACGACCCATGGCAAAACCATGTCCGCCGCGGGCATAGCGATAGAGGCTGACCGGTATCTGATGCTGCCGACAGGCGGCGGCCATGATCAGGGTGTTATGCGGATCGGACACCGAATCGTCCTCCGCCTGGGCCAGAAAGCAGGGCGGCGTCTGTGCATTGACGTAGGTCTGGACCGACCAGGCGCGGTCAACCGCCTCTGAGGCATGGGCTCCTGCCAGCATCCGGTGCGTCGCGGTATGGCTATAGGGCGGCATCAGCGAAATAATCGGATAAATCAGCGCGGCTTTATCGGCACGAGCCGGGCGATCATCGAGGGCATCCTGCGGCGAATAAGCGGCAAAATCGGCCCGGAAGGCCGCCATACCCAGCAAATGCCCGCCGGCGGAAAACCCCAGCAGGCTGACCTGTTCTTCCCGCGCGCGAATCAGCCGCAGCGCCCGCTGGGCGTCCTGCAACGGCGCCAGCGCGCCGGCGCCCCACCCTTCGCCGGGCAAGCGGTAGCTCAGGATATAGGCGGTATAACCGCGTGCGGTCAGCCAGCGCGCGGCAGGCCAGGCTTCTTTCGCCATTTCGATGCGCCGGTAGCCGCCTCCGGCGGCAATCAGTACACCATGACCGCGGGATAGCGCCGGTCGCCACACCGTCAGCTGCGGCCGGGCAATATGAGTGAGCGCGCCGCGCGCAGAGAGCCGCGGCGCCCCGGATGGCCCGCCGCCGCCCGGCGGTTCGCCAGGCCATAAGCAGAGCGCCTCATCCCGGCGATCGCTGGCCCCGGCGCGTGCCGCAGCCCACAGCGACACGGCGCTTAACAGTAGAAAATGACGTCGATTCACCCGCAGTTCTCCTCAGACTTTAATCGACCGATAACAGCACACCGCCGCTCTCCCCCGGTCTTTTATTCTCGTTTCTCTGCCCGGACGGGCAGGTAAATTGTCTGTTTTCACGCAAAATGTTACCTGCAACACCCCGGATGGCGGATATTCGTCTAAGGTTTTCTGATGGTCAAATGCAGTGGCAAGACCGTCTGAAATGATAAGGAGAATTCCCCATGACGAGATCGGTTTCACGTCGTCCCGCAACGTTGCCTTACGCTTTATCTCTGGCGCTCGGATGCGCGATTTTCGCTTTATCGACGCTGGCCGCCCAGGCCGTGGAAACCAAACCCGTGCCGCCATCCCCGGATGTGATGCTCGGCCCGCTGTTTAATGATGTACAAAATGCCAGACTCTTCCCCGACCAGAAAACCTTTGCCGATGCGATCCCCAATAGCGATCCGCTGATGATCCTGGCCGACTATCGCATGCAAAAAAACCAGACCAGCTTCGACCTGCGCCATTTCGTCGAGCTGAACTTCACCCTGCCGAAAGACAATGACCGCTACGTTCCGCCGAAGGGTCAGACGCTGCGTCAGCATATCGACGGCCTGTGGCCAGTGCTCACCCGCAGCACCGTTGAAGTCGAAAAGTGGGACTCTTTACTGCCGCTGCCTAAACCCTACGTGGTGCCCGGCGGCCGCTTCCGGGAAGTGTATTACTGGGATAGCTACTTCACCATGCTGGGCCTGGCCGAGAGCGGGCACTGGGATAACGTTGAGGATATGGTGACCAACTTCGCGGCGGAGATCGATGCCTGGGGCCACATCCCCAACGGTAATCGTAGCTACTATTTAAGCCGCTCACAGCCGCCGTTTTTCTCATTTATGGTGGAGCTCCTCGCGACCCATGATGGCGATCGGGTGCTGAAAACCTGGCTGCCGCAGATGGAAAAAGAGTACCAGTACTGGATGCAAGGCGCCGATGCGCTGGAGCCGGGAAAAGCCAACCAGCGGGTGGTGCGTATGGAGGATGGCGCGCTGCTGAACCGCTACTGGGATGATAACGATACGCCGCGTCCGGAATCGTGGCTCGATGATGTCACCACCGCGAAGAACAACCCGAATCGTCCGGCGACCGAGATCTATCGCGACCTGCGTTCTGCCGCCGCCTCGGGCTGGGATTTCAGCTCACGCTGGATGGATGACCCGAAAAAACTGGGCACCATCCGCACCACCAGCATCGTGCCGGTCGATCTCAACGCGCTGATGTTCCACATGGAGAAAACCCTCGCGCGCGCCAGCAAGGCCGCGGGCGACAGCGCCAAAGCGGCGCAGTACGATGCCCTGGCCAACGACCGCCAGAAGGCGCTGGAGAAATATCTGTGGAATGATAAAGCGGGCTGGTACGCCGATTATGACCTCAAGACTCATAAAGTACGTAATCAGCTCACCGCCGCGGCCCTGTTCCCACTGTACGTCAACGCCGCTTCCCGCGAGCGCGCGGCGAAGGTTGCTGCGGCGGCAGAATCGCAGCTACTGAAACCCGGTGGCTTAACCACGACTAACGTGAACAGCGGTCAGCAGTGGGATGCGCCGAACGGCTGGGCGCCGCTGCAGTGGGTTGCCGCCCAGGGGCTACAAAACTACGGTCAGCAGAAAATAGCGATGGAGGTGAGCTGGCGTTTCCTCAGCAATGTCCAGCATACCTACGACAGTCAACAAAAGCTGGTCGAAAAGTATGATGTCAGCTCGACGGGCACCGGCGGTGGCGGCGGTGAATATCCGCTGCAGGACGGTTTTGGCTGGACCAACGGCGTCACGCTGAAAATGCTGGATCTGATCTGTCCGCAAGAGAAACCGTGCGATTCACTGCCGGCCTCGCGCCCGGTCGAGAATGTGGAAAAACCCGTTGCCGCCGTCAGCACCCAGCCGGCCGCCAACGATGCTGTCGCCGAACCCGCTAAAAAATCGGCGCCGTAAACTTCGTACGCGGCGGGCTCACCGCCGCGTTTTTTGTCCAGACTCTCCTGCGTTCCCCCACTCCGGCCCTTGTTCTCATTCCTACCCTTACGGGGTAGTTCGTACACAAATCCAGCTCTCCTTGATCTCAAGCAATTCCAGCATCGTTATATATGTAAATATATAGCGATTTTTTCATCTTATTGTTTCAGGAAAGAAACTTATGCCTCTATCCCGCCGCACCTTTATCCAGGCGCTAAGCCTGCTCCTGTGTCTCCCCACCCTGGAGGGGACGGCGGCTACGCCGCTGGCTTTGCACGTTGGTGAACGCCCCGCTCCCGCTCATATTCGTCGGATTATCAGCGCCGGGGCACCTGCCGACATGTTGCTGCTTGCGGCAGCGCCGGAAAAGCTGCTGGGATTTTCCTCTTTTGATTTTTCTCAGTTCCCGGATGCCCCCGTCCCGGCGGACATCGCCCGACTTCCCAGACTGGGGAGACTTGCCGGACACGCCAGCACGCTATCGCTGGAGACGCTGCTCGCGCTTGAACCCGATCTGGTGGTGGACTGCGGCAATGTAGACGACAGCTGGGTCTCTCAGGCACAACGGGTCAGCGAACGTAGCAAGATTCCGTGGGTACTGATCGGCGGAAACCTGGCATCATCAGCCCAGCAGCTGCTTACGATTGGCGATATCGTTGGGACCGAAGCCCGTACGCGGCGGCAGGCGGCGCTGGCGCAGAGATTCATCGCCGACGCTCAGGCCTTTTCAAGCGGTTCCAGAGCACGGACGCGCTTTTATGCCGCCCGCGGGGCGAAGGGACTGGAGACAGGGTTAGCGGGATCGCTGCATACCGAGGCGGCAGAGCTGCTGGGGCTGGAAAACGTTGCCCGCGTCGCCGGACGCAGCGGGCTCACCCAGGTCTCTCTGGAAAATCTGCTGGCCTGGCAACCGGATATCATCCTGACCCAAAATATGACGACGCGAAACTACATTCTGCAGGATCCTGCCGTAGCGAAACGGCAGGTGCTACTGCTTGATGGTTTGCCGTTTGGCTGGCTGGATGCGCCACCGGGCATTAACCGTCTTGCCGGGATGCGCCGGCTTCATGCCTGGCTCGACCCACGGATCCAGACTTCGCTGCAGGATGATTTAACTCGCTATAGCTCGCTCTTCTGGCATGCAGCGTTAACGCCTGCCCGCTATGCTACATTGATGCATTCAGCATGAAACTATCTACGCTAAGTCTCATACTGCTGCTGGCTGCGCTACTGACTATCTCCGGCGCCTTGTTGACTGGCCCGTGGAATCTCACCGTCGGGCGTTTGTTCGAGCTCTTATTCACTCCCCATAGCGCGTCGCTTCCTCCCCAGGCAACTATCGTCTTCTGGCAAATCCGCCTGCCGAGAATTATCGCCGCCCTTGCCATCGGCGCGTCGCTCTCCGCTGCGGGAGCGGCCTATCAGGGCATGTTTCGTAACCCCCTGGTCTCGCCGGATATTCTGGGCGTGGCCGCCGGAGCCGGTCTGGGCGCCTGTCTCGCCATTTGGCTGGGCTTGTCGATATTCTATATCCAGCTGTTGGCCTTTTGCGGTGGTCTGCTGGTCGTTCTGAGTGCCGGCATACTGGCCCGCGCCATCACGCGCCACGATCCGGCGCTGACGTTGGTATTGGTAGGCATTGCGCTCGGCACGCTATGCGGGGCGGGCATTTCACTGATTAAAACCCTGGCCGCTCCTTATACTCAGCTTCCCTCTATTACGTTCTGGCTGTTGGGCGGCTTAGCGGATATTACCCTGCGCGATCTGGCCTTTGCCGCTCCGCTGATGATTATCGGTTGCCTGCCTCTATGGCTGCTACGCTGGCGCCTTAACCTGCTGACGCTGTCCGATGACGAAGCTCGTTCTCTGGGCATTGATGTCGCACGCTTACGGTTGATTGTGGTGGTCTGCGCGACTCTGGCCACCGCCAGCGCGGTAGCCATTGCCGGTATTATTGGCTGGATTGGACTGATTGTTCCGCATACCGGACGCCTGCTGACCGGCAGTAATCACCAGCGTTTGCTGCCGGTGGCAATGGGGATCGGCGCAATCTTGCTGCTCTTCACCGATACCCTGGCTCGCGGGCTGAGTGCAACCGAGATCCCGCTGGGAATTCTGACCTCATTTGTCGGCGCGCCGTTCTTTCTGGCGCTGCTGCTGCGAGGAAACCGCCCATGACACGGCTTACGATTCAGCATGCCAGCGTGGGTTACCCGGGACGCCCGGTTCTTCGCGAAGTGTCATTTTCTCTGACGTCTGGCTCGGTATGCTGTCTGCTGGGCGCCAATGGCAGCGGCAAAACCACGCTGATGCGCAGTATTCTCGGGCTCCTTCCCCTGCTCTCTGGTCAGATTCTGATAGACAGCATCGCCATCGCACAAATGACCCCTCGTGACCGTGCGCGCGCCGTCGCCTGGGTGCCACAGGCCCACGACGGAGCCTTCGCTTTTAGCGTGCTGGAGATGGTCCTGATGGGACGAAGCCCCTACATCGGCACCTTTTCCCAACCAATCAAGAGCGAACACCATATCGCCTTAGCCCAGCTGGAGACGCTCGGCATTGCCCATCTCGCAACCAGGAACTGGGCCACGCTGAGCGGTGGCGAACGCCAGTTGGCGCTTATCGCCCGCGCACTGGCGCAGCGGCCGCGGCTGTTGCTGTTGGATGAACCCGCCTCAAGCCTCGACTTTGGCCATCAGATTCGCCTGCTCGACACGCTACGTGAACTTCGCCAAAACGGCATGACCCTGCTGATGGCAACCCATCATCCGCTGCACGCTCTCGCCGTTGCCGACACGGTTATCCGGGTTGAAGCGGATGGGCTTGTCAGCCACGGACCACCGTCAACCCAGCTTCAGCCAGATAACCTCGCCGGGCTCTATGGCGTTACCCCCGCCCAGATTCGTCACCACCTTGGCAACCCTCACTTTCAGGAATGATTATGCTTATTGATGATATTGATTTTGCAGAACTATACCGACAACAGCTCAGATTTGCCGGTCGCACGGAAAAATCCCCTGCCCACTGGGACGCCCGGGCGGAGAAAATGTCCATCAGTTGCAGCGATCCAGCGGACAGCTACCTTGTACAGCTGCTGGCAAAAATCGATCTCACCGGCGCAGAGACCTTATTCGATATGGGCTGCGGGCCGGGAACCGTGTCGCTGGCGCTGGCTGATAAACTTCACGCCGTGCACGGCGTCGATTACAGCCCGAAGATGCTCGACGTTGCCGCAAGGCGTGCCTCGCAAATGGGCATCACCCATGCTCACTGGCACTGCCGCGCATGGGAATCATCGTGGCACGATATTCCCCGCTGCGACATTGCCGTCGCCTCCCGCTCAACGCTAGTTGGCGATATGCAGGAAGCGATGACTAAACTCCACCAACAGGCACGACTACGCGTCTATACCACACATCTCGTCAGCCCGACATTTATGTCGCCGGCCATCCAACGCGCGCTGGGTCGCGCGGTTATCGAACTGCCAAATTACATTTACGCGCTGAACATCCTCTATCAGATGGGGATTCAGGCGCGGGTCGATTTTATCCGTGGCCGCAACTGTCAGCGCGATAACAGCACCTACGAACGCTTCGAAGAAAATGTTAAGTGGACGCTCGGCGTACTCAGTGATGAAGAGCGAGCACGGCTTCACCATTGGTACCAACAGCAGGCCCCGCAGGCCATCGCGCCCGCTACCCGTGACTGGGCGCTGATCTCCTGGGATTGCGGAGAAAGAGCATGATCTACATACCTCAGGCGCTAACCGATGCATGGTTGATGGAAGATATTCAAGGCGGAGACCTGACGACCCGCGCGCTGGGAACGGGAAACCAGGCGGGAATAATCGAGTTTCGCCATCGTCAGGGCGGCTGCGTGAGCGGCATTGCGCCGGCGGCGCAGATGCTGCGAAGCCTCGGGTTAACGGTCACCGCACGGTTGGAAGATGGCGCCCAGGCAAGGCCAGGCGAGGTGCTGCTGCGCGCGACCGGTCGCGCATGTGCGCTGCAACAGGGCTGGAAAGCCGTGCAAAATGTGCTGGAGTGGAGCTGCGGCGTATCGGCCTACGTTGCGCAGATGCTGGCCCTGCTGCATACCCGACTTCCCAACGCGCATATTGCCTGTACCCGCAAGGCCATCCCCGGCACGCGGCTGCTAGGCACCCAGGCGATCGTCGCCGCAGGCGGCTTAATCCATCGTGCTGGCTGCGCCGAAACGCTGCTGCTGTTCGCGAACCATCGTCGCTTCCTTACCGACGACGGCGACTGGGCCCACGCCATAGATCTGCTGCGTCGACGCTCACCCGAAAAAAAAGTGGCCGTGGAAGCCGATACGCCGGAAGAAGCGCTGGCTGCGCTGCGAGCACAACCCGACATTTTGCAACTTGATAAATTTACGCCTCAGCAGGCCCGCGAGGTCTCAGATCAAGCCCGCCATATCGCCCCGCTTTGCACGCTGGCACTGACCGGCGGAATGACCCAGCCTTTGTCAGTACCTCGATTGTGGAATTGAATTGTTTATTACTTCGGCGCCGTGGTATGCGCCACCGGCTGATATTCAGGTTCGACTGAGGCCAGACAATTCAAAATAAAAATAACCAAAACAGGAATAATAAAAATGAGAGTCAGGAAACGTTATCTTTGCACATTGATAAGTTTGAGCTTAAGTCAGGTCGCGTGGGGGGATCGGCCGGAAGAATCGATGACCGTATGGTCCAGTTCCGTACCCGCTGCGACAACGAATATCCTCGGGACAGACACCATCCAGAGTCTGGATAAGCAGGATGTGGCGCACGCGTTGTCCGTCATGCCCGGTGTTGTTTTACAAAAATCAGGTGGGCGGAATGAACTCCAGGTCAAAGTTCGCGGGTTTGACGGTCGCCAGGTCCCGGTATTTTTCGACGGCGTGCCAATCTATGTCCCCTACGACGGTAATCTCGACCTCGGGCGTTTTCTCACATCGGACATCGGGTCAGTGGAAGTGTCGAAGGGTTACTCCTCGCTGCTGCAGGGGCCAAACCAGATGGGCGGCGCCATCAATATTACCACGCCGCGCCCGAGCAAACCGCTGGAGGCCAGTATCGGTTATCGCCAGGGCTGGAGCCGTAGCGAGGATAGCGCCTATGATACGCATGCTTCTCTCGGGGCAAGCAACGAACTGGGCTATATCCAGCTCAGCGGTAGCCGCCTGAAACGGGATTTCCTTGCTCTGCCCCACGGGACAACGAATCCTCTCGCGGGTGATCCTGGCAAGATGAGCAACTCGGCGAGCGATGATAAGCTC
>OFCV01000395.1_pt1 | contig 12089 bp, 9 predicted proteins | sample 1520931 | NCBI WGS metagenome assembly OFCV01 (sample SAMEA2699033, study PRJEB24076) | metagenome | biome: Human gut stool | place: Spain | collected 2012-10-21
TTTCGGAGCCGGGCAAGGGTTCAGAATTTTCCATTATGCTGCCGACAAAATAGAACGCGGCGGACGGCCATTTCCGGCTGCCCGCCGTAAATTTTTTTGAAATGTCCAAGCGTTGTAACATTTCACCTCGATTTTCAATGAAATTTTTTGGCCGCTGTAACATTTCGCGGACATTTAGGTTTTACAATACCCTTATCAAATATGGAGGTGATACAACTATGACATGGCCTTTTGAAAATGACACCAGCGCCATTACAAAGAAGCTGGCGCAAAGAAGCTTCAAAGCCAACAAATTACGAAATATTGTTGCTGTAATAGCAATCGTTTTAACATCAATGCTTTTTACTTCTGTAACGACTTTATGTGTTGGAGCGATCCAGTCTATACAGACAACTATTTTGCAAATTAGGGGAACCAGCCCGTCCACTGGTACATCTGTAAATTGGATTGCCATAATAGCAGCCCTGTTTTTTATTATGATTTTTGTAATAACGGGCTATTTGCTCATTCGCAATATTTTTGAGATTTCTGTTGTTCAAGAAATAAAGAAATATGGCTTATTAAGAACAATCGGAACAACGGAGAAGCAAATCAAGCGAATTGTTTATAAGCAAGCATTTTGGCTGTCTATAATTGGTATATCTATTGGGTTGATTTTAGGATATATAGTAGGAATACTTATGCTTCCGTGGATTCTTAATTTTATGAAAGGCGAGTATCACAATCTTTCTGTGAACTTGAGTTTTAATCCTATTATTTTTGTCGTTGCCGGGATATTTAGTGCGATTACTGTTTGGGTGAGCATAAAGAAACCATTCAAAATTGCAGCTACGATTTCGCCCATTGAGGCAACTAGATACTATGAAAAAGACAATTATCATAGTGCCAACAAGAATCGTCTTTCGTTTAAGAATAGAATAACAGAAATGGCATGGAGAAATTTAAGAAGAAATTCAAAGCGTACCATATTTATCGTCTTATCCATGATACTCTGCATTATTCTCCTAAACAGTGCAATCGCAATCGGAAATAGTGTTGATGTTAAAAAATATGTATCTTCTGTTACCTCATTTGATTTTGTTGTGGCAAGCCCAAACACATTTTCTAATGTGCAAGGTTTTCGATTTAAAGATGATTCTGTTAGTAATGAAATCATATCTGATATTGAAAATAATATTCCTGTGCTGAACGGAAGTCGAATTTATAAAAACACTTTGGATGATGTCAGTGTTACTTATGATTATGGTAGTTTGGTCACGGAAGTATTAGACGAATACACAGAAGATAATCACCTTATACGAAGTGGTATGGTTGATGGCAGAACTTATCCAGTAAAACTCGGTGTTGATTATCGACCTCTTTGCAATATTTACGGGGTAGAAAAATCAATACTTCCTAAATTGAATTTCATTGAGGGAGAAACAGATATACAGCAACTAACCTCATATTTGGAAAGTGGAAACTATGTTATAGAAATTTCAGCGATCAACCCAAATGAATCTCCTGAATTTCTTTGTCCGCTCAATCAGGAAGTTACCATTTACAAAGATGGATTGCCTTATAAAACGGTTTCGGTAATTGCGCGTGCAGTGGTTGATTTTTCATTGGTAGAATCTCCGGGTAAGAATGTTGGCTACACTGATGTTGGCGGCGATTGTCCTATTTTCTATATGAGTAATGAGATGTTTGTGGAATTGTATAACAATCCAGCCATAATGAGTTATGTGTTTGATGTGGAAAAAGAACACTTTTTGCCAGCGACCGAGTACATCAATTCTTTGCCTACCGTTGAATACGCATCGTCTGAAACATTGGCACAAACTATGAATGGATTAAAACAAACTATTTTTATCATAGGTGGCCTTATTGGGTTTCTATTAGGAAGTATCGGGCTTGTGAATTTTTCCAACATCATTATAACGGGCATTATAAACCGGCAACGGGAATTTGCTACATTAGAGAGCATCGGAATGACGAAAAAACAAATTAACAAATTGACCGTATTGGAGGGATTGTTTTACGCATTTCTGATTTGTGTAATGGGTTTACCTCTCTCTCTTATTGTTGCAAATACAATTCTTCCTACTTTCTTTAATCAACCTGACTTATGGCTGTTTACAATACAGCCTACGATTTTCCCGTTGATATTAGAGGGAATTGTTATTTGCGTTGTGGCGATTATAGTTCCTCATGTTTCGTTTCGCTATTTTAGAAAAACAAGTATTGTAGCTCGATTAAGGGTAGTTGAATAATAATTTTGAAATGTCCGAGCGTTGTAACATTTCACCCCGATTTTCGATGAAATTTTTTGGCCGCTGTAACATTTCGCGGACATTTGGGTTTTGCAATGACCTTATCAACAAAAGTGAGGAGGCGTTGCAATGGAACTGACCCCGACCATGATTTTGAATCTGGCGCTGCTGATCGTCCCGCCCGTTGCCCTTGTGCTGGCGTTCTGGCAAAGGCTGGCCCAGCACATCCGCTGGACGGTTGCCTTGACTGCCCTCTGTGATGTTCTCCTGTTTTGGGATGAACTGTTCTACTATGAGAGCTTCGGACTGTTCGCTGTGCTGATTCTGGTACAGTTGGCGGCCACCGGCGCAGCAGCGTTCCGCATTTACAACAAACAAAGAAAGGATTGAATTTTATGAGAATTTTACAGACTATCGACCTGAAAAAGTATTACGGTACAGAGCCGAATATCACCCGCGCCCTTGACGGCGTGAACTTCTCTGTAAATGACGGCGAATTTGTGGCCGTTGTGGGAACCTCCGGCAGCGGCAAGTCCACCCTGCTTCACATGATGGGCGGGCTGGACACCCCTACTTCCGGCAATGTGATTGTCCGGGACAAAGAACTGTCGAAAATGAACGACGAACAGCTTACCATCTTCCGCCGCCGCAACATCGGCTTTATCTTCCAGAACTATAACCTTGTTCCTATCCTGAATGTGTATGAGAACATCGTCCTGCCGGTGGAGCTGGACGGGGACACGGTGGATCAGAAGTTTTTGGACGAGATCGTTCACCTGCTGGGGCTGGAAGATAAACTGAAAAATATGCCGAACAATCTTTCCGGCGGCCAGCAGCAGCGTGTGGCTATCGCCCGCGCCTTGATTACCAAACCGGCTATTGTTCTGGCCGACGAGCCAACCGGCAACCTTGATAGCAAGACCAGCGCCGAGGTGCTGGGGCTTATCAAGCGCACCAGTGCAGAGTTCCGGCAAACTGTTGTGATGATTACCCACAACAACGACATTGCCCGCCTTGCAGATCGGATTGTCCGCATTGAGGACGGCAAGATTGTGGAGTAAGGAGGTGGCAGGCTATGACATGGCCTTTTGAGAATGATACAAGCGCCATTACAAAGAAGCTGGCAAAGAAAAGTTTGCAAAGCGAGAAGCGCCGGAATCTGATGGTGGTGATTGCCGTTGCACTGGCGGCGTTTCTGATCTGCTTTACGGGAATTGTGTCTACTTCCCTGACACAAATGCAACGCAATCAGGTTGTCGATACTTATGAGGCGGTCTGGCTGGGCGTGGAGGAAAACGACATTGAAACCCTGAAAGGACTGCCGGAGTTTGAGCGCGTAGGCGGCTACTATATGCTGGGTGAGGAACTTTCGGAACAGGGCTATCATGCGTCTTATGTGTATTGCGACGCGCAAATGATGGAGATTACCAAGGCGCAGATGGAGTTGTTAGAGGGGAGGGTTCCTGAAAAAGCAAATGAAGTTGTCGTAAGCGAATACTTTCTTTCCACCTATGGAAACAATGCCAAAATTGGGGACACTGTGACCTTAGATACAGAGAGTTTTCATGGTGATTATGTCGTTACCGGCATTATGGACAGCGTAAATGAAAAAGAAGCGAATACCTGCGCTATCATTCTTTCCAACGCTGCCCTGACAGAATGGAAAGGGTTTGACCCGACTGGCTATCGCGCCTATGTCCATTTCAAAAACAGCGACCAGTTGGGCGAAGAACTGATGACCTCTTATTGCAGGGAGATTGCGGAGGAATATCAGCTTCCTATGCCCAAAATGAACAGTAAGTATTTTGCCTATGCTTCTAAATCCTTTGATTTTGCACTGATGGCAGGTGTGATTGCCCTTGTTCTGATTGGCGGCTATATTGTGATCCAGAGTATCTTCCGTATCTCCATCAATGACAAAATCCAAAGCTACGGGCAGCTTCGGACGATTGGTGCGACACCAAAGCAAATCAAGCGGATTGTAAAGAACGAGGGACGCAAACTCGGCAGTATCGGGATTCTGATTGGCACAGTGCTGGGCGTATGCGGCGGTTTCCTCCTGTTTTCCAAGGGTTTTAACGCTGTTTCCTATGTGGCAACGGTTATTTTAACGCTTATAAGCAGTTGGATCATGGTATCTGTTTCCATCCGTAAGCCGGTGAAAATTGCGGCAGGGATTTCCCCCATTGAAGCCGTCCGTTTTACCCCGGCGCAAAAGGACATCCGCAGCCGGAAAAAGAATATCAAGCTCAATCCTGTTTCAATGGGAATTGCAAATTTTAGGCGTGACCGAAAAAAGACCGTTGCTATTGTAGCCTCATTGAGTTTGGGCGGAATTATCCTGCTTGTGGTATCCTCCATTGTTTTGCTGCGCTCACCAGAGGCGCTTGCAAGACAGTTTTTCCCAGACTGCGACTATAAAATTTATTTGGATTCTGAAATGACAGAAGAAAAGGTTATGGCAGCGGGAAATCCATTGAATGAGGAATTAAAGCAGGAAATCTTATCTATTGATGGCGTTACAGATATAATTCCAAGCAGGCAATCTCTCCATGCAACTTATAAAACAGAGATTCATCAAGCTGGTGGTATGTGCGATATGCTGACCGACCAGAATTATGCGGCAGTTGAAGCGGCTCTGACAGAGGGAACCATGCCAACAGATTCCCGTAGTATTGTAATTGACTATAATGTGCTAAAGCAGAATGAGGATATGGGTGTTGGTTCAACGGTTGAGATTTCTTTGGGAGAAGAACAGCCATCCGTTTCTGTTACCATATCGGGGTTATACGCTCCTGCAAAGGTATATTCAGGACATGGCAGGATGCACTTAGATGGGGCAACTCTTTTTGCACCAGAAGCGTTGTTCCACGAACTGCACCCGGAAATCACCTCTTTTGACTATTCATGGAGCATTGTAAATAACCCTAAAAAAACGGACTATGTGGGAGCTGAATTGAAAAATATTGTTGCCAGCCATAGTAATATTGCCTTAGATGAAATCAATACAGTGATTGAATATGAAGAAATGACAAATTCTTTTGCGTTTGGCAGTATGGAGATACTTTCATGGTTGGTATTTCTCTTTGGCGTTATCAACCTTATCAATACGACACTCTCTAACCAGATAGCCCGAAAGCAGGAAAACAGTATTCTGCGTTCTATCGGCCTAACACAAAAACAGCTATGTAAAATGAACATCTGTGAGGGGCTGTGCTATGCGCTCTTTGCAACATTGGCAACGCTGATCGTTGGGCTTCCGGCTTCCATCTTTGCTTGCAGAAAAATGAGTGTAGGTGCTTTTGCCGGAAATGTAGTGCCTTATCAATTCCCGGTTTTGGAAATGGGGCTGTTCATTCTGGTATTGTTCGGAATGGAGCTGATCTTGTCTGTATGGACAATCCGCAGACAGAAAAAACAATCTCTGATTGAACAAATGCGGGCAATGGAATAACCGTATGGGATCGGCGGGGCGGCGTGTGCTGCCCCGCTTTTTTCGCCATTTCTCAAAAAATTTTTGAAATGTCCGAGCTTTGTAACAATTCAGCCTGTTTTTTTGTCGAAATCAAAGGCACCTCGGACATTTGTGTAACATTTGTAGTTTATGCTTGTGGTAAATCAATAAGAAACATCTGCCTCCACAGCGGGGAAAAGAAAAAAACCGCTGACGGGCAGATCATTTCCCATGCAAACCCACATAGCTGATACGGCGGTTTTGAGTAGATCAAGGCCGCTGTTTCTTTTTGCTTTTCCAACGATGCTCATGCAATCAAGAGGGCGGTATATAGGAGGATACCGCCATGTCAATTTTTGTCATTCATACCACCCATGAGCTGCACCAATTAAAAAAAGCCTTGCCCCTCCTCTGGGGAGATATGATTATCTATCGGCATTATCATTCCAATTAAAACAGAAGAATTATGGTTATTTTTGTTGCGCCAGTTTCCCATTGTGTGGAGCTGGCGCTTTTTGCTGTCGATTTTTCGGGAAAGTTCCCGAAGTACGTCGCTGCCGTTCCCCACCTCCATTCGATTCACCCGTCAATCACCCGTGAATCGAAATGGAGGTACATAATGAAGAAAATTAACCTTCGGGAGCTTTATCCTGATGTTTATACAACAGACTTTTTTGTAGATGTGACAGAGGAAGTAATGGAGACTATTCGGGCAGCTGAACGTGCGGAGGCTGCGTATGAGCGAAAGATGTATCGTTATAAAGCACAGTATTCTTTGGATTGCGAGAATGGCATTGAAAATGCGGTGTTGTTGAAGCCGCAAACACCGGAGATGGTTCTGGAGGAAAAACAGTTTCAGGAGCAGATCTATGCTGCTGTGATGAAGCTGCCGGAAAAACAGGCAAAGAGGATTTATGCCAGATACTACCTGGGAATGACGGTAAATGAAATTGCTGAAGTAGAAGGTGTAGACCCAAGCCGTGTCCGTGACAGCATCCGGCGAGGTTTAAAGCAGCTCGGAAAGTATTTTTGATAAAGTTTCATTTGATGCGCCTGTTTTTTGCTTTTTTTGTCAGTGTTAATAAGAAGGACAAGTTTTCCTCCTTCATCAAGTACATTGACAATCGAATAGACAGCACAACAGGTACATAACCCATGTACGAGCGAATATGAAACGCCGCGAAGATGGAGCAGTCAGGGAGGTGATGAAAAGACTGCTTCGGAGCGATCTACGATTTCATAAAACGGATTGTGGCAGATCCGGCGCGATGACTGCATGGGGGCTTAAAGATACTTCCTCACGGCCCGCCAAAGACTTGGGGGGAACCCTGCGGCACACGATACGAACGATGCTGCGGAGTTATGACAGCCGCGCCAGCGGAGACCTGTTGTGTTCCCATCGTCAGGGGGCGTGGCAAATGAGACGAAAGCTGAGGTTTATAAATAGGGAGCGTTTACAGCTTCCTGTTCAAAATCAGATACCATGCGCTGGCAGTTTCGGCTGCCAGCGTATTCATGTGGCTTTGAACAAACACGATGACAAACTTGACAGATTGGAGGAAATATGCTTTATGGAAAAACTTATTACACGAAAAGAAGCAGCAGAAATTTTAGGTATCAGCATTGCAACGCTGGACGCGGCCCGTAACAATGGTCTTATTTCTTATGTGCAATATGTGCAGAATGGCTGTGTGTACTTTACTTCAGCGGGCCTTCAGGAGTATATCGCAAAATGCACCCACAGAGCAAAGCCGGCAGAAAAGAACGCAACTTATCGTAAACCTCGCAGAGCTGGAGTGTGAGCCGGTCCGTATCCTTGTCGAAATCATAATGGTCTGATAAAACATAGATACAGCGCTGGAGTCTATTCTTAGGAGGTGACGGAATTGGCAAAAAGAAAAAGAGCAATTCCACAATACGGTACAGTTACGCTTAACGGCATAGATTATTATAGAACGCGGGTTCAGAACGCAGATGGAAAGCTGGTGGCTCTTTATGCGAGAACACCGGAAGAATTATATGATAAAGAGTTGGGTGCATTAGAGCAGATCGACAACGATACATTCTGCCGGAAATCCCCGACGGTTGCAGACTACTGTGAAAAATGGCTTTTGATGCAGTCGGTTCATGTGAGGGCAACCACGCTGATAGATTATACATCAAAGATCAGACGGCACATCATAAAAGAACTGGGACAGATGCGGATGGCAGATGTGACACTGGATGACATTCAGCTTGCACTTGTTCCTGTTTCCGAGAAATCCGCTTCAGTATATAAGTCAGTGGTTATCCTGTATAAATCCATTTTCCGTGCAGCAAAAGAAAGTAAGATTATTGATAACAACCCAACGATTTATCTTACGGCCAAAGGTGGAGGTGTTCCGCAGAAGGACAAAGCGGCATTGACGGATGAACAGGCTGCCAGACTGCTGGATGCCATTCAGGGACTTCCTCCGTATGTATTTGTCATGTTAGGGCTGTATGCAGGATTGCGGCGAGAAGAAATTCTTGCCCTAAAATGGGATTCTGTATATCTGGATGTGGATTGCCCTTATTTAACGGTGCGCAGGGCATGGCACACGGAAAATAACAGACCGGTGATTCTGGATGAGCTGAAAACGAAAGCCGCGCATCGAAATATTCCGTTGCCGGTTTGCCTTGCAGAGTGTCTGAAAGAGGCAAAGGCTAATTCACAGTCAGAATATGTAGTGTCGAACAGAGACGGTGATCCGTTATCCTATACGCAGTTCAAGCGGCTCTGGCAGTATATTGTGACCCGAACTGTCAAGGAGCGTTTCTATTATCGCTACGAGGATGGAAAGCGTGTAAAGCACACGGTTACGCCGGTCCTCGGTGAAAAGGCAGCACATAACGGAAAAGTGATTTACAGCTTAGATTTTGAAGTGACGCCGCACCAGCTGCGGCATACATACATTACGAATCTGATTCATTCGTCCGTAGACCCGAAAACGGTTCAATACCTGGCGGGACATGAGAGCAGTAAAATTACGATGGATATTTACGCAAAGGTCAAATACAACAGACCGGATGAGCTGGTAAGAACAATGGGTGGTGCATTTGCCCAGTGGGATGCAGCACAGGCATAACAATTATAAAGAGCAGGAAACAAAGCTGGAGCGAGGCAAGGATGTCTCGCTCTTTGTTTTACATAATCCGTATCTTTGATTAAGTGGGTGCTTTCTGATAAAAAGAAGGTGTGAATTTAAGAACCCTCATTATCAGGAAAGGAAGATTTGTATGGCTAAGAAAAAACAAAGCGTTCCAGAGTACGGAACGGTTACAAGAAAAGGAACACTGTATTACAGAACCAGAATTACAGATGCCGATGGAAAGCAGGTCAGCTTATATGCGACCACCTGTGAAGAATTATATGAAAAGCAGTTGGAGGCCCGGAGACAGGTGGAGGAGATCATCTTTCACCGAAAGCATCCAACGGTTGCCGAGTATTGTGAGAAATGGCTGCTGATGCAGTCAGCAAAAGTGTCTACGGCTACTATAAAAGGATACAGACAGAATATGAAGAATTATGTCATTAACTCTCTGGGAGATATGTATATGGAGGAAGTGACTGCGGATGATATTCGTCTGGCGCTTGTTCCGCTGTCTCAAAAATCGAAAGGACTGTATGATACGGTAAATATGCTGATTAAGTGTGTGTTTTATTCGGCAGAGCGCAGTCAGCTGATAACCGATAATCCGTGTGTAGGAATTTCAGCAAAGGGCGGAAAAGCATCGAAAAAGAAAGACGCCTTAACAGATCAACAGGTTGCAATTCTGCTGGATACGGTGAAAGAGCTTCCGCCATATCTTTTTATTATGATTGGTTTGTATTCCGGCTTGCGTCGGGAAGAAATTCTTGCATTGCAATGGGACTGTGTATTCATAGATGAATCCACCCCATATATTTCTGTGAGACGTGCATGGCGTGCAGAGCATAACAGGCCGGTGATTTCTACCGTCCTAAAGACAAAAGCAGCAAAAAGGGATATTCCCATTCCGAAGTGTCTGGTGGACTGTCTGCGGGAAGCAAAAGCAAATTCCATATCGGAGTATGTGATTGCCGACAGCGAGGGACAGCCGCTTTCCTATTCTCAGTTTACAAGAGTTTGGCAGTATGTAGTTGTTCGTTCTGCAAAAGAGAGAGCCTACTATAAATATGTGAATGGACAGAGCATTAAATATACCGTCAAGCCGACATTAGGAACAACGCAGAGGAACAATCCCAAGATTCGCTATACCCTGAATTTCGATGTAACACCGCACTTGTTGCGGCATACCTACATCACGAATCTGCTCTATGCGGGCGTTGACCCTAAGACAGTTCAGTATTTGGCAGGGCATGAGAATAGTAAGACAACTATGGACATTTACGCGAGGGTCAAGTATAATAAACCAGAGGAACTTTTCGAGGTAGTGAATGATGCTTTGAACCAGGAGAATTTCGATGAAAAATCACCGATTTCTATGGTTAAGGAATAGGACAACCGACAACAGAAAATGCGAAAAAGCCCGTAATATCAAGGAAAAACGCACCATAGAGATGTTTAGTACGGCGCTATCCCTGCGCTGTTCTGGAAAACACACACCTGAAAGCTGTTTTTTTTCCGCAGTTCGGCGGGAGGTTGTGGTCCTTGTATGACAAGGACCACGACAAGCGCCTTGTACAGGAAAATCCGGTGTTTCAGCCCTGCAATCTTGCCCTGCGCAACGCATGGGTCAGCGGTGGCATTGAATGGAATATCGGAATGACAGGACATACGCCTTTTACGCTGTCCCCGCTGCATACTGCACGCGGGCAGCTGCCGAATGGGACGCCGGTACTGCGCCTGTACGAATGGGAACGGATTCGCCGTGTGCTCTATCAACTGGATTTTATCCTGCCGGAAGATTCTTCGTTCCTGTTTGTACGTGTAATTCTGAAAAACACACAGTCCCACGAAACGCCGATCTATTGGTGGTCCAATACAGCGGTAGATGAAACGGATGCGACCCGCGTGCTCGCCCCGGTGGAACAAGCATTCGTAAATGATTACAATCAAATTTTGTCAAAGCGGTCAGTACCAATGTATGAGGGCGTAGATTGCAGCTACGCTGCAAAGATAGGGCATTCCATGGACTTTTTCTTCGACGTCCCGGCCGGACGGCGCAAATGGGAATGCGCGCTTGATAAGGAAGGGATGGGCTTGGTGCAGACATCCACAGATCTGCTTCAGGGCCGAAAGCTTTTTGTTTGGGGACAGGGCAGCGGCGGAAAGCACTGGCAGGAATATTTGGCCAGACCCGGAGAACGTTACCTGGAAATTCAGGCGGGCCTGGCCAACACGCAGATGGAATGTCTCCCAATGCCGGCAGAAGACACATGGGAATGGCTTGAGGCATATGGAGCGATGCAGGCTGAGCCGGAGACAGTGCATGGGGCATGGACGGAAGCGGTTTCCTGCGTGGAAGATTTGCTGGAAGAAAAATTGCCCAGGGCAAGAATGGACGCCCTGCTGGCCGAGTTCCACGAAGTGCTTGAGCAGGAATTTCCCGTTGTTTCAGATGGGAGCGGTTGGGCGGCCCTGGAGCTGGAGCGCAGGGGCGCGGAGAATACATTTTCCGGTTCAAATGCGGTAATACGCAGAGAATCGCTGGGTAAAGAACAGGAACCATGGCTTTTGCTTTTACATGAAGGTGTATTTCCAAACATAGAACCGGACTGTGCTCCCGCGGCATTCCTTACACAGCCGGAATGGATTCCGTTACTGGAAAAGGCGGCGGAGACAACCTCGGATCACTGGCATACATGGTTTCAGCTGGGCGTGATGTATTATGCCAACGGAAGAGAATCGCAGGCGGAACGGGCATTCGAAAAATCAATGGAACGAACGGAAAATGCATGGGCAATCCGTTGCTTGGCACTTTTGCAGCTGATGGGGGGCGACGCCGGTGAGGCGATGATAAAGATGCGGCGCGCCGTTGAGCTAAAGCCGATTGATGCGTTGGTGATCGAGTTCGGGCGTATGCTGCTGGATGAAGAAGCCTACACGGAGTATCTCGCGCTGTATGATACGCTTGCTCCCGACGTGAAAGCGCATGGCCGTGTGCGTGCCTTAAGAGTTGAAGCGCTGATCCAGGCAGGCAGACTGGAGGATGCTGAGAAAGCGCTTATGGACAATCTGGTGATTGCGGATATGCGGGAGGGCGAATTGACTTTGTCGGAGCTGTGGATCATGCTGCATATGCACCGCGTAGAACGGGAAACCGGGGAAACCGACCCGAAAATCAAACGTCAAAAGGCGCTGGAGCGTTATCCCGTGCCCCAAACTGTGCCCTTCCCGGTTTCGTGGACAGTAAAAATGAAGAAAAAACAGAAAGAAACG
>OFCV01000396.1_pt1 | contig 12089 bp, 11 predicted proteins | sample 1520931 | NCBI WGS metagenome assembly OFCV01 (sample SAMEA2699033, study PRJEB24076) | metagenome | biome: Human gut stool | place: Spain | collected 2012-10-21
CTTTACGGACATTTAAGAAGATATAAAAAGATAGTCAAAAAGACATATATAATTTGAATTCAAATACTATATATTTTGTATTAAAATAATTTTGTATTGTGTTAAAGAAATCCTGATTCACCCCATTTTTGATTTTACAACACAAATCAAAACAGTATAACCCATCATTGGAATGCTCTTGCACAGCCCATAAACTCAAATACTCTCCAAGTACATTTTTCAAAATTTCTGTACAAATCTTTTCATATTCCTTAAAAAATTCTTTTCCCGGTTGTATATCTTTTAACTGTTCTTCCCATGTTCTCTCCCTTTTTTTGATTTGTTTTCCTTCAAATAATTGCGGCTCTGGAATTTCTAATTGTAAATCATCTACACTATATGTTAATAACGATATAAATTCATTTTTTATATCTGAGTATTCTTCAAATAGCCAAAGTAAATTTTTCACATCCCAAATATTTATCCCGTATGTTTCAAAACAATTTGCTTTTATTTCTTTTGAAACAATATTTCCGATAACTAAAATTAAATTATCACCTTTTAATCGCAATAATCTTTCACATGCTCGCTTTATATTTTTTTCAATTGCATAATCGCTATTGTAAATTTTTAATTCAAAACAAATATCTTTTCCATCAACATTACATTTAAAATCACACAATTTTTCTTCTGCTATATTTTTACACTTTGAGATAAGATATCTTCTAAACAATTCTGCAAATGTTTGTCCTCTCATCATATTCGACTTTTGTAAAATATTTCTTTTCAATGTATTTCCTATTTCACTTGCTATTTGTTCCATGATTTTTATATTAGGAGCATACATCAACTGTCTATACATCCACGCTTTATTTCTTGTATCAAGTCGATAATCATCTGGCAGATTCTTCAACCTTGCCAATTCTCTATGAGTTATCTTTCTGATTACTTTTTTATTCCTGACCAATGGAATCTTTATTAAATTTGTATCTGCTAAATCTGATTCTATGTATTTATTTTGTTTCCAACAAAAAAATGTATCTTTTGTACTTATCTCACTAACATAATTGTGATTAACGTTTCGATAAAATTCTTCTACAGGCTTATTTTCCAATATTTCTTCTGGCGAAAGCATTTTCTTTTCATCAAAATAAGGAAATTCAAATGCATCATCTAATAACCCATGAATTGCCACTAAATAGACTCTTTTCTCTACTATTGGTAATCCAGTTGCCTGTTCTGTAGATATTTGCTTATATTTGTAATTATATCCTCTACTATTTATATCGTCTAACAACTGTACAAACTGTTTCAATTTCAAACAAGCCTGCGGTATAAAAAAGCATATAATTTTCGGCATTCTATAATCTAAAATCAATTTAATGACATTATTAACATCTCTGGCATTTTTTTGTTTTCGACCAGCTATACTTAAATCTCTATAAAATACTCTATAAAAATCACATGCTAATATATCTATATCTGGCATATCTTCCAAATTGCTTGCCCATAATTGATCCAGTTCATTTATTTCATCACTTATATTTTTCTTATAAAGTTCAATTGCCCTTCTATCCTTTTCATAAGCTGCAACAACGCTACAACCAGCATTTTCAAATCCCATCGTCATTGCACCTATACCAGCACCTAATATTATAACTTTATTCTCCATGCGCGTTCATCCTTCCATATAATCTCCATTTACATGTTACAGCATGTTGCGACATAGTTTTGCTCTTTATATCTTAATATGTTAAAGCAACCGCTCTCAAATTAATTGTTTTTATTAGTTCCCATCATCCTTCCGAATCTCATCAATAATCCGACCTATATTACATGTAATCTGTCCCTTACACTGATGAATATCCTCATTGATTTTCTTTTCCTGCTCAATAGCAATCTCTACTTTCTCTGCCAACTCTCCAATTGCAGAATTCTTCTTCGGATTGATTCCTGTTCTGGCAAGTAACAACTTATAGATAAACGTCTGATGTCCATCTTTTTCGTTCTGGATAATCTGCTCTGCATTTGGCTCAATATCATCTTCATATGAATTTTCATAATGTAACAACAAGAACAGTTCAAATGCCGGATTGCTAACCGCTAATATGTTGTTCTTTTCACCTTCTGCTACTAATTCATCATAATCAAGCACCTTCTCTTCAAAAATATCTCCATCAAAAACAATGATCATCTTATCTCGTTCTTTATCAAATGATATTTCTGGATTTTCTTTCTGGTCTTCCGCAAATTTAATCAAACGTCTTGGAAATGAAATATCTCTGTCTCCCTCTGTTTTTTCAAGCAAACGGATATCAATCAACGGATGAATATTTAATTCTTTTCGTATATCAATTAACTTTTTGAAATACCATGTTTCTGTATTAGCACCTTCACATATGAAGAAATATTTACGATAAGGCTCAATTTGTTCTTCTTCATCCGTAGTTCTGCTATTCCAATTCGTATAACTTCTTACTGGAGCCAAAGCTACTCCTCCTCTCTCGATGCAGAAATTCTTTCTGCATTGTCGCGGCAGTCGTCAGGTGTCTGTGCCAGCACATCCGTCTGACTCGTTGCCCGCGCAAAATCGAATGTTGAAAATACCGGTATAGCACCATATCTACCTTCCAGATATGCCTTGCTCAACACCTTATCATATCTCTCTTTAAAACGATCCAGGGAATAAATAGAGCTTGCATTTTCTGCGTTACGTTCTACAAACCAGATTTCATCCCTTCTAAAAATAGCCTGATCCATAATAGATGATTCATGTGTAGTGAACAATAGCTGCATACGCTGCTCATCATGTAGCTGCATAAACAATTGCAAAAATCGTTCTGTCAGCTTCGGATGTAAGCTTCTCTCCAATTCATCCACAACATAAAGAACATCTTCTCGTTTATTCAACAACATATCCATCAAATCGAATAATCTTCTTGTTCCATCAGACTCTTCATCAAAACCGAACTCATAAAATGACTTATTATGATGCAACCGGATTGTTGTGACCTTCGGTTCAGAATGTCCTTCAACTTCGATATTAAAGAAAGTTTCCTTCGACCTCATCGTCATTCTGAATGATGGTTCTTCCTGCTCTTCCATTCTATTTTTTACATGCTGCATCATCTTATCAAATACTGATTTCGGCAATGCATTTGATAACTCATCCAATGTAATTTCTTCAATTTTTACCTGGCTGATACCCGTATCAAATGTTTTGATCAATTTGTTAATCAGCTTCAGCGAATTATCATCATAATAATATTCCAAATCAATCAATGGCGTATCCGGTGTGATAATCGAAATATGATTCTGAATCCAATCATATACATCCCGGAAAAACAATAATTTAGATCGTGTGCTATATTTTTTTCCACGATTCATTTCTGCCAGGAACAAAGATGTTTCATTTCCTTCAAAATCATCTGCATAGGTTTCAAATTTATTTTTTTCTGTGTTTGTCAGCGTAATACCATCATTTAACACCGGACGTTTACTTCCTTCTCGTTCAAAGAGACATTTTGCTGAACCATTCTGATATAATTCATATAACCATTCTCCGGTTACTTTTCGTCTGCTTAAAACTGCGGAAAAACCATAGGCATAAAATTTATCACCTACAGTAATCTGAATTTCAAAACTACTTTCTCGTTCCTTATTCTCCTGCCGATTCTTACAAAACATCTGTGTAGCTTCTATCGGAATACCATTGCAGACACTATCTTTAAAAAATTTAAAGAACAATGCCAGATTGGTCTTTCCAGATGCATTTGCTCCATAAACTACTGCATATTTTAATAACTGGGTACTTTTTATCTTTAACCTGTGATTTGCATTTGTTCGTATTTTATTTGAGGAAATCATTGTCAGCTCTGCTGCTTTATCAAAAGATTTAAAATTTTCAACACTTACTTTTACTAACATTCTTATACACCTCCACCTTTATTATATGTTTTACTCTTCTCTCAGTCAATGTAAATTTTCTTATTTAGAGATTTTTTCGTTATATATTGTTTCTTTTTCTATTTTTAACAATTTTATTTTGAGTTATGCATATAATATCAATGTATAAGTCAGCTTTTTGTAGCGACACTATTTTACTAATGCCGCTACATGAAATATTACAATAAATAAAAACTTCTAATTCTTTTTTCTTCTATCTCTCCCAATCCATCCTTCCTGTCACATTCAACATCTTTTCTTCTCGGAAGCTGAGCATCTTTCCATTAGTTCCACCGACAATGATATGATCCAGCAATTCTATCCCCAGTAGCTGTCCGCACTTCTGCAGCTTTCTCGTAACAATCATATCCTCTTTTAACGGTTTCACATTGCCACTGGGATGATTATGAAGTCCAATGATTGCAGAAGCATTTGCCAGAATACTGCTCTTAAAGACTTCTCTCGGAATTACCAAAGAGGCATTGATTGTTCCAACACTGACCAGATTCATATTGATTACCTGCCCGTTATTTTTCATATTCAGGATACAAAATACTTCTCTGTCATATTGCGATAACTCCTTCGCCATCAATTCTACAACAGCCTGTGGACTATCCAATGTCTGCTCACTATAAAGAGATGGTTCTTTTACCAGACGGATATTCACAACTTCCAATTCATTCTCCATTGCTCTGATCTCCTTTGGGAAATTCTACAACCAGAAGAACCTTACTCTCTGAAGATTCCACATATGATTTTAATTGTGATAATGTCATTTCCAAATATTTAGGTTGTTCCACCATAATCTGCTCCTTTCATTTCTTCCCTTGCTTCTGTTTTTCCTGACAAATAACTTATCACTTTGTTTGCCTTAATGCTTTTCTGTAACTCACTGATAATACACAGATCTGCTACATTCACTCCCGACAAAGCAAGTATCTCATCTATCGTCATATTGATGATCTCTTTCTCCGTTCCGTATCCGGCATCAAATAAACGCTGTATTACTTTTATTGCTTTCTGATTTTTTCCCATTTCAATATCAAAGGGCAACTTATCGCCGCCCTCTGTTTTACTCCTCCTCTTCTTTCTTTTCTTCAATTCCTAATCTCTTGATCTGTTTCTTTTTATTCCAGATACGAACTCCCGTGATTCCGGCTGCTGATAATACCAGAATGGCTATCCATAAAACTGCTTTTGCCGTATCTCCTGTTTTCGGAGGACTACTTGTCTTTGTAGTAGTACCCGGTATCTCTGGGGTTGGTGTTCCCGGTACTTCTTTGATGGTTACGGTCTGTCCTTCATCGTTGATGTCCTTATGCTCTGTTACCTTTTTCGGTTCTTCCGGATTTGTCATATCATACAGTTCTTCAAAGGTTACAAGCTGCTTTCCTCCAAGAGTGCTGCCGTCGAAACTAAACTCAATCTGTACTTCCATGTTTTCCTTGTCCGCTGTAAATTCATAATCATTGGTAATTTCTTTGCCATCAATGAGCAGCTTTGCATTTTCTGCCTTAACCATCTGCCAACCAGACAGCTTATAGTTCGTACCAATTTCCAGTCCTTCTAAAGTAACTGTATCCACGATTGTCAGATCTTTTCCGGATTCAATCTCTTTCTTGCCGTTCTTATCAGTTGCTGTGGTATGAATCGAAATCTTTCGCCCCGTAATCAGGACCGTCTGACCTTCATCGTCAATGTCCTTATGCTCTGCAACTTTTACAGGTCCTTCCGGATTCTTCAGATCGTATAATTCTTCAAATGTAACCAGATTCTGTCCGCCAAGTTCTGATGCATCAAACGTATAAGAAATTTCTACCTTCATTTTTTCATTGTCAGCAACAAAGGTATAATCACTCTCCACACGCTTTCCATCAATGAGCAGTTCTGCATTTTCCTCTTTCAGCATCTGCCAGCCTTTTAACTGATATTTTCTTCCTTCTTCCAGACCGTCCAGAGTAACCGTATCTACAATCGTTACTTTCTTTCCTGCAACAATTATTTTTTCGCCCGTTTCTTTATCCGTTGCTGTGGTATGAATGGTAATCTCTTTCTCATACTCATCGGTCAGTGTTCCAAGGTCGATTTTCACTTTATTTCTGCTGACAACAACTTCAAATGCAGGGATCAGCTTCATGCCTTTATTGGATTCACAAGATAATTCCTCAATCTCATAAGTATCATAAAGCAATGCACCTTTGCTATCGTCCGGCTCAGAAGTTCCGAACCAGATACCGTCCTCACTGGATTTTCCTGCATTTGTATTTTTCTTATGAGACGCCCAATCGGAAGCGGTTGAAAACTGACCATTTTTATCTGTCACTACGATATGGCTCTCTCCGGTTGTTTTACTCGTAATCTTAAAAGGAACATTCGCAAGTCTCTTATGTGTACCTGCTCCAATCTTTACGCCTTCCAGATCTCCACGTTTAATCTGGTTGTAAATGGAATGACTTTCGTCTGTTAAATCCACGATTTTTCCATTTTCTGTAATCGAAAATTCAATCGCTTTTGCCCCGTCAGTCAGATAACCTTCCGGTGCTTTGGTTTCTTCCATTTTGTATTTACCATACGGAAGTAAATCTGCCGTCGTTGTTGCAATTCCGTCAATTCCTGTCTGAATCATCTTAACTGTCTCATTCTTCTTGTACAGTTTTCCTTCTACCAGAACCGGATTCTCGTTCAGAGAAATAATTGCAAATGCTGTATCTTTTAATGTGGCACTTCCCTGTGCTTTGGTATCTTTTGTCTCTAAATCACGTTTCTGAATCTTCACCCCACCTCGGATTACCTGATCAGATACGGAATACTGATTGCTTCCGGAAAGAACTGCAAGTTCTCCGTCCTCTGTGATCTGTGTCAGATACATTCCTTTTATCTGTTCTGTACTGTCTCCTGCCTGCATATAAGCTCCGTCCAGTAAATATCCGTTTGGTGCTTTTGTTTCTTCAACAGTCAGTGTTCCAAGTGGTAATACGCTTTTTTCATTCTGAGTGTAAAATGCATCTCCGGATACTTTGTAGGCATCTGCCAGTTTTGTCACATAATGAATGTTTCCGTCACTGTCTTTTTCTGCTACCGTCTTTGTAACCCAGGTACGTGTTGCTTTCTCCGGTAAGTTGTCTTTTGTATAAAGTCCGTCATAATAATGCCAGGTAAACTCTGCTCCTGCCAGTGCTGCATTTCCCTGTGCAGTTGCTTTTCCTGTCTCCATATCAATCTTGAACAGGTCTACCAATGTTTCTGTCACTTTCGGAACATCTGAAACATTTAATACGGCTGTTTTTCCGGCTTCAACTTTCAGACTGCGTACTGTCGTATCCAGCTTATATCCCTTCGGTGCAGAAAGCTCTTTGATATAAACAGTTCCGGCAGTTACTTCAACCTCATTTGTATCTCCATTTTCGTTTGTTGTAAGTGTTCCAATCTGATTACCACAATTCTGGTCTGAGAATATACCAAAGGTTGCTCCCGCAATGGAATACATCGCATTTCCATTTGTGACAATCTCATTGGCGGTTGTCTTCTTTACTTTCGCATTTCCGACATTCAGTTCTGCCCAAAACTGTCCGATATCCTGTCCTTCTCCGGTGTAAATGTAACCGCCACATTTATATCGTCCCTTATTTGCCTTCACAAATGATTTTGCTCCTGCATACACCTCATTCTGAATATCCTGTGAAATCTCGGAATAGACTGCCCGGACATTATCGCACTGCCAGCCTAAATGCTCACTTAAACGCTGCCACACAAGGCACTGTTCTAAAAGATATGCCTGATTTGCACTCAGGTTACTGTGACTGACTGCATACTGTTTCATATACTCAAGCGATAATGCCACATCTTCAATCTGATCCGCACTCATACTGGCACTTGCATCATGCCTGGTCTTATATCCATTTTTGAATCCGGTGTTAATATCTACACAATAGGCGGTTTCACCCTCTACTCGCATGTGCCCTTCATTGAATGTAGAATGAATGGTTCCATCATTCATCACATGTTCAATATATCCGACTCTCTCTGAGGATTCCGTCCAATACTGTGTTTCCGCTGCTTGAACCGATGTGATCGGTAATGCAGTTAAAATCGTGGTCAGGGCAAGAATCCCTGTACACACTCGTTTCCATATCTTCTTCATTTTCTACAATTCCTTTCTTTTCAATCAAAAAAGACGTCCGTCTGGAACGCCTGCTGTTGCTTTATGCTGTTTGCTTCCTGCTGTCATGCAGGGTGTGGGAATCTCTGACCTGCCGAAAGAGAAGAGGTCCCCGGCTCCTTATTGTCTTTTCGGCTGGTAATCTGCTGGTAAACCAAAGGGGTAGGGTGTGGGGAGGGGAAAACAGAAAAAGGCTGATTTCTCATTGACCACCAACAGATAGACTTCTCCCTTGGTGTCAAAATGCCTATCGTTCCCTGCTTTTTTCCCGTTTCCGGTATAATTCCAGTGCTTTGATAATGGTTTCTTCCATTTTCTGCTGTGTAGTTCCCGATGGAAAGTATTTTTTCAGTCGGTTCTTCGGGATTTTCCACTGCTCTACCTGATTTGGCTTTTCTTCTGCCATAATTGACAGCAAAACATCTTCATTCAACCTTCCCTCTGCTGAAAATTTGCGGATTTTAATAGCCTGTGCATGACTTGGGGTACAAGCCTCCGACTCCATGATGTCGTACAATATCTCCTGTTCCTCTTTCGGCAAATAAGACAGTTCCACCGCCGGACGCATAGAAATCTTTTTGTCATCGACCATTTCAAGGATTTCCGGGATAAGTTCCGTAAGGCGGATATAGCGACGGATTTGGTCTTGGCTTTCTCCAACTTGTTCACCTAATATTTCTCTTGAAGTTTTACCTTTAAACTTCTGTGCCAGTGGCACAGAAGTCAAATCTCTTCTCTGTCCCTGTCTCTTCATAGCATCTAGCTTCATTTTATATGCAAATGCCTTTTCGGATGGTAATATTTCTTCTCGCTGAAGATTACTGTCAACCATAACAATGACTGCTTGGTCATCACTAAGATTTCTTACAATACATGGCATTGTCTCTTTTCCTGCCAATTCACTTGCCATTTTTCTGCGGTGTCCAGAAATCATTTCATACCCGCCTGTTGGCTTTTCCCTGACAAGTGCTGGGACTAATACGCCATGGTCACGCACGCTTTCGATAGTTTCCAACATCTTATCATCCATTTTTACCTTAAACGGATGATTCGGGAAATCTGTAATTTCATAAATAGAAATATCTTTTACATATTCCTGGTTCTTCTGGTCTCTTTCTTCTTGCGTTGTAAAAAGATCATCGGCTGAGGGAAGATTCATGTTTATTTCTCTGCTTTTCGCCACATTGAATCACCTCCCTCGTAAATTCTGCATACGCCTTTGCAACAGTTCCATTCTTGTCATACTCATAAATGCTCTGTCCTGCCGCACTGCTTTCTGCCGCGGCGATAGCCACTGGAATAACAGTTTTGAAAATCCGGATATATTTCCCATAATTCTCTCTAAGGCTATCCTCTGTTGTCCTTGCAAGTTTTGTCCTCATATCTGCAAGTGTCAACAATACTCCATCAATCTTCAGATCGGGATTTAACTGTCTCTGTACCTTACCGATTGTTTTCATTAACTGTGTCATACCCTTTAATGGAAGATAATGAGCCTGAACCGGAACAATTACACTGTCTGCGGCAGCTAATGCATTGATAGTCAACATTCCCAAACTAGGCATACAATCAATCAGGATATAATCATAATCCTTTTTCAAATCTGACAGATACAGCTTTAAAGTCTGCTCTCTGCTCATGGCATTTACCAGTGAGATTTCCATTCCCGATAGCTCGATGTTGGTTGGGATAATGTCAACTCCTTCTTCATGGTGTAAAATGCCTTCATTATACACAAACGGTTCGTCTTGTAATATCTTCTTCATTTGTGTTTCCAATGTAATCGGAAGACTGTCTGCATTCGTCCAACCTAATGCAGTTGTTAAATCTCCCTGTGGATCAGCATCAACCAATAATACTTTTCGCCCCTGATGTGCAAGACCAATTCCAAGATTTAATGTCGTTGTGGTCTTAGCTGTTCCTCCCTTCTGATTTGCAAGGGCGATTACTTTACATTTGGTCATATGGTTTCCTCCTTCCTTGAAAAAATTTAATAGCCAATCCTTTTTACGGGACCGGCTATGTATAAATAAAAATGGGCATAGAAAAACCGACTGATTCTCGATGAACCAATCGGCTATGAATATACAATTTAGATTTCTATTCCAGCACGTTCTAATAATTCATTTTTATCTTGATATTCTATCCAAATCAAAAATCCTTTATCAACAACATGTAATTTCAAATTTGTTTCGTCATAATCGATGATTATCGGTTGAATACTCTTTGTTAACTGTAATGCAGCCGAAAAATGTAATGCTTGCGTTAAGTTTCCAGAATTCAGGCCTGTTCCGATAGGATGCTTTGATTGTATCATTTCCTTTATTTTTCTATATGTCAATCCTTTCGATAATTCTTCTGTATCAGACATTATAATTGGATATAAAATCCATTTATGCATTTCCAATGTAGTTGACTGGAAACCTGCAGCATAATGTAAGATAAAGGAATTATATCTGCCTGACTGCTGATTAATTATTTCCTTTACTAAGTTAGGAGCATCTACATTTTCTCCAATTTCCTTTTTTATATCCTGCGTTTCCTCAATTCCAGATTCACTACAAATCTTATAGCATGCCTCTTGCACTATATACACATTTTGGAAAGAATTTTTTATCAAATCGTCTACAAATTTCTCATTAAAACTTATATTTAATAAATTTTCACCTTTTTCAATTACTTCCTTTAATTGTTCTTCTTCCCAAGTATCTGCATTAATAGAAATAATTCTTCCTGCTAAATCTCCATTGTATATTTCCAATCTATTTACATCAAGCCACACTCCAATAACAATAAAACTTAATTTTGAATTTTCATGAAATGATTTTAATTCAATAGCAAAATCTCTTTGTACTTCTGTTTTTAAATAATGAAAATCTTCCAAAATTATATATTTTTTAAATCCTATATTGTCTAATGCTGAAATAATATCATTAACATCTTCGCTATCTAGTTCTAATTCTTTAAAAACAGATTCTGTTGATTCTGAATTTTCTGCTTCAAATCCTACACTTCCCTCACCGAAACCTAATTTTGCTTTAAGAGACGCTAATATTTTTGCTCTCCCTGTTTCAGTAACTTTTTTTGATTGTGTAATCTCATATCCTGCTCTCTTCAAAATATTAGTATTAAGATCTCCAATATTCCATTTATTATTGCATTGAATAAGAATATATTCTTTTTCATCTAAGCAATGTTTCCTTAAACATGTTTTCCCCTGCTTAGAACTTCCAAAAATTGTTATATGTTTTTTCCTTTTAAGATTATTCTTTAAAACATTATCTACATTTTCCCTTTCCACATAATTAAGCGGAACATTTCGTGACATACCAAAAACATCTTCTACTTTATTCTTCTTCATTTTATCTTCCTCTAATCATAAAATAATTTTAAAGCCTTTTTATTATAACAGTTTTTCAACCCCTATACACTATTTTTTTCAAATTCTATAATTAAAAAGCAGGCAATAAAAAGTCACAAACCCTCTTCATCCACCCGCTTTTCACCTATACTCTCGCCACTACCGCTTCCACAACATCTGGATGTTCAACCACCCACATACCACAAAATACCACCTGTTTTGTGACTTTCTCATGCTAGGAGACAAAATATTCCACTGCGTTATTTGGAAAGAACTCTTTAAATTCCCCATAAAGCTGCGCAGCCAGTGTCTTATTGTGTGCTATGATCAGCGTTGGTTTATTCAATTGTTGGATGACATTCGCCATCGTAAATGTCTTACCAGATCCGGTGACGCCAAGCAATGTCTGACACTGATTGCCTTCTTTAAAACCTTCGACTAGTTCTTTGATTGCCTGTGGCTGGTCTCCTGTTGGTTTATATTCTGATACTAATTCAAAATGATCCATATGATTTCTCCTGATTGAATCTAATTTATTTTGGAATGTAGTAATATTATTTCTAGTATTGTTACTTGTCTAGTATATCATTCAATCAGGACCACCCGTCCAACGGGTGGTTTGCTCTAGGGCTATAAGCCCTTGTT
>OFCV01000397.1_pt1 | contig 12084 bp, 7 predicted proteins | sample 1520931 | NCBI WGS metagenome assembly OFCV01 (sample SAMEA2699033, study PRJEB24076) | metagenome | biome: Human gut stool | place: Spain | collected 2012-10-21
TTCCATTTTACTGGAAGGAGTTTCTTTTCATAGCTTAAGCTTTTCCGTACCACCGCCACAGCCGGTGGTTTCTCTACAACGAAAGCGGAGAGGGGGAAAGGATCCTCCTTTCCCCCTCTCCGCAAGCCGGCACACAGCCGGTTATACAAGCTTCGCGCCCCGGTAATAATGCTCCAGAACCTGCTTGTAGTTCCAGTATTCCTTCGCAATGTACCCCGCCGCACCGTACTGGCTCATGCCGACTCCATGTCCGTTTCCGTTGGAGACGAACGTCCAACCGCTGCCGTTGTAATTGCTCCAGCTCCTGAGATTGGCGCCGTACAGGCCCCAGCAGTTCTCATAGAACTGACCGCCGCTGATTTTCACTCCGCACACGACAGCATAATCAATGTTTCCGTATGCGTCCGTGTGGATCTCCGTGATCCACAGTTCAGGATTGTTCGCGTACTTGTTGTACTGCTGCTGGCCGACCATTTTGATGACATTGCTTCGCATGCCGTCATAACGAACGCCGTTCTTGTAGTAGTCTTCAATCCCGATCGTAACGGTTTTCGGATAATACTGGGATGCCCCGGCCATCTGACTGTCATATTTGCTTTCCACACTGACGAGATAGTCGTACGAGCCCCAGCCCATATTGGCCGCCGAATTGGTGTAGCTACCGGAACAGGCCGTGTATACCGCATTGATAACCACACCGTTGTAAATCAGAACCTGATTTTTCACAAGTTCCACCGACTCGCTCAGTCCTGCATAACCGCTGTAGGATTTCAATCCGACCTTGGGCGTCTCACCGCGGTTGAGCGCTGCCACGAGATACGAGTGCGCCGCCACAGCCTGCGCTTTATACAGTTCGTTCCGATCCATTCCGCTCAGGCCGAGACCGCTGCCCACTTCGTTTGCCACGATCTGCTTGATGATTTCCGTGATATTTCCGGTAACATTCTTGTTGGTATTCTGATCGTACACGGTGATGGTGGTATACCCGCCGGTGTAATCCGTCACCGGGTGAAACTCAAAGTCGACGTAGCAGTAATTCAAGTCCACATTTCCGGAAATACCATTGACATGGCCCACGTTGCTGTACTGCCACATCATGTATCCGTCAGTTTCAGGCGCCGAGGAGCTCCACCGTGCGATCCATGCATTGTATCCCTCATTGATCAGCTGCTGCCCGTTGAACCAGTTCTGCGCATAGCTGTCGCTGGTGTAAAAACCGGATTTCGTGCCAAGCAGCTGCTCCACCGCATCCATGCCCGTGCGGACCGCCTCCGTGCGGGACTCATATGTGGTGTGTTTGTCGAGCCACTTCACATCCTCATAGTCAATGAAGAACGGCAGATCCAACACCACACCGGAATTTTTCAGAGCATTCCACTCGCTGGAATTTGCAATGAACTGGACTTCCTGCCAGGCTTCTGTTCCGTTGAATGCCTCGCTGAACCAGTACGCACCCACCATGATTCCGGCTGCCTTTGCGCCCATCACGTTCTGGACAAACATGGAATCCATAACGTAATTGTTCGCGCTGTTGCTCCAGTACATTGCCCGGATCACAGCAAACTGGACACCATCCGCCTTGACTTTATTCCAGTCAATAACGCCCTGAGCAGAAGAAACGTCAATCCCCTTCATTTCCTGCAGGGCTCCCGTCTCCGAGAGATACTTGCCGTCCACCCACTCACTGACCGCCATATGACCGTCCGGATAGAAGTAGTACATTTTGCCGTCAATGGTATGCCATCCGGTGATCGGCTGACCGTTCACGTCCAGATGATACACCAGATATCCGATCTGGCGCCAGCCCGTCACAAGGAACCCGTTTTCATCAAAATACCGGTGGAACCCGTTCACGTCGTACCAGCCCGTCACGGCGCGGCCGTCCGCCCCCAGATAGCGCGTCACGCCGTCCGTCACCCACTGGTTCTTCACAAATCCGGTTGAACCGACGTAGTACCAGCCGCCGTCCTGATACAGCCAGCCTGCTGTCAGAGCACCCGACGCCGCAAGGTATTTGCCGTCCACCCATTCGCCGGCCGCCATGTGGCCGTCCGCATAGAAGTAGTATGTCGTCCCCTCGAGCGTCTGCCATCCGGTGATCGGCTGGCCGTTCTGGTCAAGGTAGTACATCTGATTTTCGATCTGGCGCCAGCCCGTCACAAGCAGGCCGTTTTCATCAAAATACCGGTGGAATCCGTTTACGTCGTACCAACCCGTCACGGCGCGGCCGTCCGCCCCCAGATAGCGCGTCACGCCGTCCGTCACCCACTGGTTCTTCACGAATCCGTTCGGACCCGCGTAGTACCAACCTCCGTCCTGATAGACCCATCCGGAGACTGCCTGACCGCTTTCCGTCAGAAAAACACCGTCGATGCTCTCATTGGCTGCCATTCGGCCGTCCGAGTGGAAGTAATATTTCACACCGTCGACCGTCTGCCATCCGGTAAGAGGCTGGCCGTTGACGTCCAGATAATACGGCGCACCGTCGATCATCTGCCATCCGGTGGCCAAAATTCCACCGGGCAGAAAATAGCGGTGGAAGCCGTCAATGTCGTACCACCCCTGAACCGGGTTGCCCGCCGAATCATAGCATCGCGTCACACCGTCATCTCCGGTGTTCCATCCTGTAAGTAAAGGCTCCTGCACGTCCCCGGTCTCTCCCGCCGGAGGCGTGGTCGACTCCGTGCCGCTCGCCGCCGGGGGCGTAGTCGTTTCCGTGCCGCTCGCCGCCGGGGGTGTAGTCGTTTCCGTGCCGCTCGCCGCCGGGGGCGTAGTCGTTTCCGTGCCGCTCGCCGCCGGGGGTGTAGTCGTTTCCGTGCCACTCGCCGCCGGGGGCGTGTTCGGCTCCGTGCTTTCCAGCTGAACGACGGCTGTATCCGTGTGTGCATCCTCTGCCGGCGTTTCTGCATACACTTCGCCGGACATCATTCCAATGATTACAACAGACATGACGAGAATTTCCGACAGCGTTCTCCTAAAAGCCTTTTGTTTCATGTTGTCTCCTTTATCCGTTACCAAGATTTACAACGATGTATTCGTCGGTTTCCACGACAGCCCCCTCTTTGGGGAATTCCGGCATTTCTTCGGCGGTCTCCTGCGCTTGGTTCAGAACATCCGCAGAGTTCGCCATCAGATAGCGGTATCCGCACGCCTCCATAAAGTAATGGATATATCCATCCGATTCGGAAAGTCCTTCGCTCGCAAAGAAATTGAAGTAGGAACCTCCGAGAGGGTCTTCGTACGGCAGCGTATCGTAGGGTTCCGGCTGCCCGACAAAAACAACCGGCAGCTCATCACTCCGTTCCGTCTGTGTCTGAATGACAAAATCCAGTTGTTCCGCTTTGCTCACATCCAGCTGATACCGCGAATAATCCGCATAGAAAACACAGTTCATCGCACGCGACTGATTCAGAACAAGCAGCACCAGCAGCGCTGCGGCTGCAATCCGCAGCGCTGCCAGCACGCCTGTGTTCTTTCGAGCCGCAGCGCACTCCCGAAGCACGACATAAATCTGCATTGCACTGCAGGCAATCAGCATCGCATAAACTATGCGTGTTCGTTTCGGAAGATCGATGTTTCCCGTTACAACCGGCAGCGCAAACGCGCACCCGAACTGCGCCAGCACACACAGAAGCGGCCATCCCTTTTTCCGTGAGACACAGGCGAAAACTCCCGCCGCAAGCATCAGTACACCAATCCAGACAACCTCCCGCAGGACAAGATCATCGGCTGCGCCCGTCCACAGAGAACGAAGGAAGTGCAGCGGGAACGAAAGAATCTGAAACAGCAGACCGTCGCCTGAATATGCAATGTACCGTGATGCGTACGAATAGGAATCGAGATGGTAGCCCCACAAAAACAGCTGCAGGATCACACGGCTCAGAACCATTGTCGCCGCACCGACCAGCGCCAGACCTCCCACCGCCGTCCATGCCCGCTTGAGTTTTCCGAAAAAACTTCGGAGAAACAGGACGGAAAATCCGCCGACCGCAACGAAAAGGACTGCGTGCTCATAGAAGCCGACCGCCAGCGCTCCCGGAACTGCCGCCAGAACCGACCAGCGCCAGACCTTGTCTCCCGCAATTCCTCTCTGATAGCACCACACTGAGATCCCGGACAAGACCAAGATCATGCCGAAAGGAATCGTCGTGGGCATGAACACAAACATGTGCGCAATATAGGGGCAGGAAATCAGAAGACAGGAAAAAATGGTTGCTGCCGCATAACTTTTCTGTTTCATCGACGAGAGAAACACGCGCGACCAGAGCCATGCTCCCAAAACAAAGAGACAAACCGCAGTAAAATCCACCCAGAACGGAATGAAATCTGAAATATCCAGAAACGGCATCAGGAACTCCGTCCCAAAACGCCCCTGCCGCAAAAGTTCCTTCCATTCAAAATACAGAATCATGTGGACATCATCGACACCTTTGGAATGGTTTGTCAATGTAAATCCGTAGCAGGATACCGCCGTCAGTATCACCGACCACCAGTAGAATGGCTTCATGCGGAATGCCGCCCCAAGATCTGTACAAATATTTTTCTCTTGCGTCATGTCATTTCTCCTGCATCACAACCAGTGGAAACCGTCCCGATCAGATGCTTCTCTTATTATGAAACACATATTTGTTAACAACTCGCTTCCAAATCGGCACGCTGTTCAAAATTTCATTTCTCTGGACTTCCGCGCGCAACCGCACAACCTCTTCATCCAGCGCGCGGCGGTGCTGGATGAGGTCGATCATCGTGTCGCGCATCGAGAGATCGTACAGTTCACGATGTTTTTCATACAGCGCCGTATGATTGCGGTACAGCGTATGGTAGGTTTCCTTGATCTGTTCCACGCTGTCCTGAAAACCTGTTGTACGGCTCTTGGGTTTGATGCGGTAGTGGAAGAGCACCTCCGGGATCTGAACGACTTCACGATCCAGTTCCAGGATGGACAGCCAGAAATCGTAATCTTCCATTCCCGCGTGCATATTGGTGTTGAATCCTCCGACGCGCTCCCAGTCCTCCCGGCGGAACATCGAGGTGACAAACACAATATTGTCCTGCAGCATCGCGCGCAGGGAATAATCCGGCAGATACCAGGGGCCGCTTTGTTCACCGAACAGATCCGCCCTGCAGTAGACCACACCGACGCTCGGGTTCTCGTTGAGAATTCTGACCGCTTTTTCCATGTATGTGGGTTCGATCGTATCATCCGCGTCAAGCGGAAGAATGTATGTGCCGCGGGCCGCCCGGATGCCCGCATTGCGCGCACCCGCCGGCCTTACATGATTTGTGTGCAGCAGCCGTACATACGGCATTTCTTCCAGCTGTTCCAGAACCCGAAGCGTTTCCGGCTCGTCAGAACCATCGTCAATAACGATCAGCTCCCAGTTCAGATACGTCTGTGCGCGCAAGGAGTAGAGTGCCTCTTCGATATACTGCCCGTCGTTGTAGCAGGGCATGATAACACTGACTCGTTCCATGAGATCTCCTTATTCATTCCAAAGCTTTCCCAAAAGCGCCCGCACGGCGGCTTTCAAGCGGTGATTCTGCAAATATTCTTTCCGCGTGCGGAAGTCCTCGGCGTAAGCCTGAAGGCGAGTGTCGCGCTGCTCCAGCTGGTCCTGAAGCGCCTCATACGCCTGATGCTCCTGCGCCTGCTCCCGGCGTGCCACCGCAAGGTTGGCGAACACCTCGTTTAAATCACTTTCCAGCGCGGTGACTTTTTCATTCACTTCCCGGAGGTTCTGTTCCAGTGCCTTTTTCTCCTGCGCTGCCTTCCAGATGGCATTCTCCTCCACCTCGAACGGAAGCAGCCGGCTCGTGCGGCCGCTGATCTCCACCATACGAACTTCCCGGCACTGCGGCAGGGCGATTTCAAACTGAGGATCGGTCGTATAGAATGCGACGCCGCTCTCCGTCTGCTCAAAGGCATACAGCGGCGCGGCGGGGAACTCCTGTCCGTCCACCAGAACTTTCACATCGCTGTACCGACGGAAATGGCCCTCGTCCGGGTCAAACCGAAGCGCCGTGACCTGCGTGTGCTCCGGAAGGATGAATCTCAGCCCGAATGTGCCGTCCTGCAGTATATAATTCTCCTGAACACATGTGTTTTCATCGCACAGGCCGCTGCCGCAGTCATAGAACAGCGTACAGTGCTGATAGCGGTCATCCCCGATGATGCGGAACACATCATACTTCCCGGTCAGCCGGATGAAATCGGCATGAGTGAAGCCGTAAACTGTCTCCAGCCGCCTGCGGCTTTCATCGCTGTTCAGCAATTTGTAGAGTTCGAGCAGGCCGAGAAGATTGAACTCGGGTCTGCTGCTCTCATCGAGAAGGATGCGTGCATACGCGTATTCCTTGTCGAACACATCTCCGCGCACATACTGTGCGGACGACGGGAAAACCGCCTGAAAATCTTCATCGCTCAGCTTCAGAAACTCCTGAAGCAGGATAAAATTCTCGAATGCAAAGCGGATATGACCCTGCGGCGTATCGGCGCTGACATTTTTCTCCGCGTCCCTCACGCGATAGCACGAGAGCTTTTCCGGCAGGATATGAATCTGCGTTTCACGGCATACCCGGACCCACTGCATAAAATCAGGAACGGAAAAAATCCCGTGCTGTTTCAGATCCGCCTGTCCGAACAAACTGCGCCGCATCATTACGCTGGAAGCGCACAGGAAATTGCCTGTATAGAAAAATTCGTGCAGCCACTGTACCCTGTCCTTGTTCTCCGTCCGGAAAACAGAACTGTAAAACCTGTTTTCCTTCTCGTACGGCTCGCCTGTTTCACCGATCACCTGCGTCCCCGTGAAAACCGCGCCGCACTCCGGGTGACCGTCCAGATACTCGACCTGAGCCTGCAGTTTTCCCGGCATCCAGACATCGTCGCTATTGTGCACGGCAATGTATTCTCCCGTGCCGAACCGGTCGATTCCGTCGTACATCCACTCCGCCGCCGTATTCCGGGGCGTCTGGATACGCTGAATCCGCGGGTCGTCGTATGTCTGCACGATCTCCCACGTCGCATCGGTGGAACAGTCGTCAATGACAATCAGTTCAAAGTCCCGGAACGTCTGCGCCAGCACGCTGTCCATACAGGCACGGATAAATTTTTCATGGTTATAACTGAACAACAGTACTGTAACTTTCGGCATTGTCGCACACTCTCTTTTCCGTATTCAATTCAGAGGCACAGGGTCACATCCTGCCTTTTTTGGCGCCCGCAAAACGGCGCAGCGGCCATGTCATCCGCCAAAATGTTGAGTTCACAACGGCGTCATGCGCAGCCTGCAACTCGCCCTCGTGCCGACGCGCCGCTTCCAGCGCGCCTGTCAACTCGGCAATGCGGACCTCTTTTTCGCGCAGAGCCTCCTGCATTGTCCCGCGCGCAGAAGCACCGGCCGCTTCTTCCGCAGGGAGTGCGTCCCGCAATACCTGCGCTAAAATCCTTCCCTGTGGCTCGTCCAGACTGCACATCCGCGCTTCCACAGAAATCGTACGCGCCGGCTGCGGCAGCCGGATCACAAGCTGCGGGTCATGATCCAGAAGAAAATAAGCTTCCTGCCTTCTTGTCCCGCACGGAACTTCCACACAGCTCTCATCCACTGCACACCCGTCCGCCCGGATGCCCAATTCGTATACGATGCATCCGCTGCCTTCAAGGGGGTCCAGCCGAACAGCAGCTACCGGCCCGTCAAACACAAATTCGCGGACAAACAGTTCCCCCTGATTCCACACGAAATCCTGTCGGGCACTTTCCGAAAAATCGGCCGACGGGTGCACGTAATACAGAATGCCCCGCCGCTGCGTCACACCGTTTGTGAGCGTGCGGTGCACCTCAAGGAAGAACTTTTCCGCCTTGCGCTGGGAAAAAGCATGTGCTTTGGGGACACCGATACCACTGATCAGGCGATCCATGTGCTCTTCCACCTGCCGCTGCAATTCCGCCACCGCGGGCGCACCTCTCTGCAGCGCTGCGTCTGCCGCCGCCGGCACCCCCGCAAAATCTGCAGCCAAACAATCCTGCGCACCCAAAAGCCTGAACGCGCCCCGAATTTTTGCGAGATTCGCAAAGTTCAGTGCAACAGCCGGCACACCGTACGCGCTGGAGACAACACTGCCGTGCAGGCTGGTTCCGATAAAGCACCTCGCATGAGACAGAACGGCGATCATCTCCACAGGAGAAAGCTCTTCTGCAACGAATCGCATTTTAAGGCTCCGATCGGAAACAGCATCGTACAGTACACGCATGCACTCTCTGTCCGTGTGCACATAGCCAATCGGCATAAAAACAATCTCACAGCCGTATTTCGCCTGAACGTCCTGCAGCGCTGCAGCACATGCATCGGGCGATGCCACCGGCTGATTGACTTGAAATACCATAAAATCATCTGCAAACCCGAATCTCTCGCGCAAGCGGAGGAACAAACTGTCCATCTTCTCTCTCGGATACAGCCCGTCAATGGTAAAAACCGTGTCCGGCGAAACAACGACGCGGTGTACGTCCGCCTCGCCCAGATTTTCCAAGGATGTCTCATCTCGCACCGAGAGATAATCCGCTGCATCCAGCGCCCGTTTCACGAGCGGTGTCTGCTCTGCCGCAAACGGGAACGGAACTCCCGGGCTGTTCCACAGCAGCGGGATATCATATTTTTCGCTGATCGCAGCCGGAATCAGCCAGAGATCCATCGTGGAAGCATGGACATCATATTTTTCCTGAGAAGCCCATCCGCCATCCAGACGGATGAGGTCTCCGCCGCCGATGACAATGGCGTCAAAATGCTTCTCCCGATGCAGTTTTTCCAGATCGCAGATCGGATGGACAATCGTCCCGCATTCAAACGGCTTTTCGCCTCCTATCGGAGAAAACAGCACCAGCTCCACGTTTTTGCGGCGTTTTTTCAGATGCCACTCCAGGACATTCGGAAACAGCAGGTCTCCAAAATTCTTGCAGTCGAAGGTTCCGATCTGCGCGACTGTTAAAATTTCTTTCGGCATGTCAAACCTTTCCTACTTCCTTAATCCGCCGCTCGCGCAAACAGGATTAGCCCAATTTATTTTTGACGCGCGCGAAGATCTTCTTCATCATGCCGCCGAAGCCGTTCTCACGGTAAGCGCGGCGGCAGCCTTCGGTCCAGATGTTGAGCTTGTCGCGCAGCGAGACGTGATACACGCCGAGGCGCAGGTTGTAGAACATGTTGCTGTACTCGAACGGATCGTCGTAGGCGAACATGATGTCGTTATTCTTGCGGTAGGCGTTGCGGATGTCGAGCCGCACCTTCTCGCCGGTGTAGTAGTTGTCGTACGTCCAGGGCGTTTTGGAAACGCCGTCAGCGTTGGCGGCCTCATGCTCGACACAGTAATCCGCGTACAGTTCGTGGAACTCCTTTTCACCCTCGGGCAGCCAGTTTTTCATGCACTGTTCGATGACGCGCCCGTAGCCGGAGAAATGGACAAAGCGAAGCGGTTCGCCCTGCACATACCAGCCGTCGGCACGTTTTTCAAGGCCGCTGTCCATCATACGCCAGGTGGCAAAGTCGTAGCCGTGGTGTTTGAAGATGTAGGTATCGAAGAAGCAGGGGGCGAGGTCGATCCACTTCTGGTCGGTGAACACACCGTTCTGGATGTCGTCGTAGCAGAACAGGTACAGCCGCTCGGCCCACCAGTTGATCATCTTCTGCGCTTCCTCGCTGCGGTTGACGCCCAAAAAGCCCAGATTATACACGCCGTGCGCCGTGCTGGACAACTCCATGTCGATATTACCTGGCTCAAGGACATGGGGGCACACAACGATAGGGTGTTTCTTCAGCAACTCACGCAACTCGACGAAGTCGGAGTAGACATAGCAGTCGGGGTCCAGATATACAAACTGCGCCTCGTCCGGATACGCCGTGTACAAATAACGGAAGAACTGCCCTTTCACCGCGGTGGATGCTTCGACGATAGCGTGCTTGAAGATGTAGCGGTTAAAGTTACCATTCCACATATCCTTAGACAGCACAACCTTGTCGAAATACGGAGATTCCATCGCCGGGATCCTTTCCCTCTCAGTCATGCAAACTATAAATGTAGCGTCCGGGATATGCTTCTTCACTGATTTTGCCAATGTACGCGCTTTATGCAAATAATTTGCACAAATAGATGTGAATATCACCATAACAAAAACTAATCTCCATTTCTCATTCTCTATAGTCCATTATAATAGCATATAAACATTTTTTCTTCATTTTTTTGAATTTTTTACATTTGCCTTTGATACATTTTTGATTCAAGAAAACTTCTTCCACCAATTTGTAAGTTTCCAGCACCAAGAATTTTGCGTGCCGTTAATAAATTGAGCCAAAATATTTCTATCCATTTCTTCTTCCTCCGGCCTCAAAGGGCCTATACTGTCACGCCATCCATTCATTACATCTGAAAAACTGTTCACTTTTGCAGCCAAAAAAGCAACACTTCTCCGGATAAAATTCGTACTTCGCCATCGTCTTGACGCGCAAATTGCTTGTACTGCCAATCTCTGGTCACGAATTTGTCTGTAAAGTTCCGTTTCTTTCTCTCCTTCTTCCAGCGACCATTGTGTTTCCAGAAAACGAGCCGCCGTACTCTCTACGGATATCATTTCCCATTTTTTTAAAAGCATATTTCGTGCTTGCAACATTGCCTCACTACGAGAGAGCCGTTTTTCCGCTTCAAGGGGCACTTTGAACATACTTGTTTTTTGCTGTACTGCGGTAATCGTACTATGCCTTGCAAAGCGCACCCAAAGGTCCCAGTCTTCCAGCGCATCTAATTCGATGTCCAAGCCTCCACAAGTCTGTACCAACGATTTATGAAATGCTACCGCTTGAATTGGGAATGGATTGCCCATGCACAAATCTTCCAGTGAAGCCCCCTTTCCCGGGTGGCATATCGTCTGCCATAATTTAAAGTTCCCATCGCACGCCTGTTTCCCCACCAGTTCAATACTTCCTGCCGCCGCCATTCTGCAAGACTTATTCATTGCTAACGCATGCGCGAGTAATTCAAGATGATTTGCTAAATAGTAATCATCGTCATCCAAAAACAAAAAATATTCATTGCGTGCTAGGGACATCGCTAAATTTCCAACCGCGCTTCTGCCTACATGCTCACCTACGCATTTATAAATCAGCGGAAACCATTTTCCCGCCTCATCACACACTTTTTTAGCATTTGGCTCTGCACCGTCTTCTACCACAATCACTTCAAAACCGGAATAAGTTTGCCATCGAAGGCATTCCAACGATTTTTTTAAAACTTCTGGTCTTTGAAACGTCCGAATTAGAATTGAAAATTGAATTTTTGTGAAATCTCTATCCGATATCACCACTTCCCTTTTTTTAGGGGGCTCTTCTCTAAGATTCCACAACTGAGCGGCTGGCTGCTTTGCTATCCAATATTTTCGATTTTTTTTCGTCTTTTTCAACAACTGAGCATCGGTGCATTCTTTACTGGGAAACGACTTTTTTCTTTGCAAGAATTCCTCTTTTGTTCCAAATATAGCAGCGAAATACAGTTTTCCCCAATCTTTACCTTTCTGAAATTCCAAATTCGCTTTTTCCATATTCCAGTAACCAACCGATGGTACATATACGAGTTTTCCCCCTAAACGGCCAATGGTCATTAACAAATCTATTCCGAAAAAATATGAGGAATCGGTATTTATCCCCCCTGCCTCCCAGTATAGTTGTTGCTTAACAGCAAAGCAAGGACAAAATGCTCTTGGAAGCCATAGCTCCAGTGTGCAGGGATCATAAGTCCAAAAGGAATCGTTCGATAATTCTCGAAATAACATTGCTGCCACTTTACCATGCTGCTCTATAAAACGTTCTGCAGCATCAAGTGCATTCTCAGCAAGACGCATTCCTCGCACGCAAAAAAGGAAATATTCACTCTCGCTTCGCTGCACATTCAATTCTGAAAGTTTGGCCGACTCAAAAAAATAGACGTCAAACATTTTCTTCATTTCCCTTGCTGTAATTTCTAAATTATTTTTTTGTTTTAACAGAACCCTGAATGGCTGCGGCCTCCGGGTCCAGCGCCTTGTATGCGGCGCACACCTCGGCC
>OFCV01000414.1_pt1 | contig 11767 bp, 24 predicted proteins | sample 1520931 | NCBI WGS metagenome assembly OFCV01 (sample SAMEA2699033, study PRJEB24076) | metagenome | biome: Human gut stool | place: Spain | collected 2012-10-21
AGATAATCAAATAATGAATAGCCAGTTTCTCTATATGCTGAAGCCCTTTCACTGGAAATGAAAAATTTATTTAGTGTTATGTAGTTCTTAGCGTCAGCAATAAATTTAAGCAAATCATTTGTTAGTACACCGCCTTTATAGTTGAGTCTATAATATTCAAAAGCAGTAATAATTTTTTCATATAATACAGGAAGAACATCATATTCTTTTTTCATTGTTTCGAATTTTACAGAAAACTCATGTTCTAATTGTTGATACTTCGTTTGAAATTCATTCTGAATCTCACTTATTCTAATTGAATTGTCATACCTAATGGCTTCTAATTCTTTTTGAAGTTCTTTTTCTTGTTCTGCTTTCAAAACGTCTAATTTTTGGTCCCATCTTGATTTTATATAATTCGAGATAATATTTGGAACACCAAAAAATAGTAAAACTGAAGGCACGACACCTGCCAAAAAAGCAAAAAAAGTTAGAATATAATCTTTCATAAATCCTCCTTAACAATATAGTTAATCTATTATATCATTGTAGATTATTCAGAAAAGGAAAAAAACAGCCCTGAAGGACTGTTTAGTAGGAAGTATCAAAGATCATGTGAGTAATCTAATCGACAACTCCCAACCAGGAATGCAGGATTTGAACCTACGACCTCTACTGCCCAAGAGTAGCGCTCTACCAAACTGAGCCAATTCCTGTCATAAGACGGCTAGCGAATGAAGATAAGGAGTGTGTTCAACTCCATTCATTTTAAATTTTTGGATGCCGTCTTAATTAAATACAGGGCGCTAAAAGGAGAATCACGAAAGTAGGTCTGCCAACTGATCATAAAGGAGTGCGCCCTGTTATTTACAATTTTCTATACTACTATTTTATCACTGGATTTGTTGCATGTGTGTGCATGTTTTGTGCATCGGGTTACCAATCGTTAATCATGTCGATACCAAACAACACTACAGATAAATCTTCAAGCGCTTCTTTGCAGTTGCGACTAATAGTAGAACGATTAACATGCAATTGCTCTGCCAATTTGTCATCATTCAACAAGGGACGCTCAATGAACTTTTTGTTAATAATTCGCCACTTGCGCTTGTCTTCTGGCTTACCTGTCGAAAGGCAAATTTCTTTATAAGCTTCTAAGCATATATCTACATGTTTCATGAGCTTCACAGATTTTGCTTTATTCTGCATCAACAAATCAAGGTTTAACCACTTATGCTCCCAAAATGTGCCTTGTACTTCTTCTACATGCTCCTCAACGGCTTCACTATGGGCTTTCAACTTGTGGTAGTTGTTCATCAGCAATCTTGCATTGTGAAAAGCTCTTTTCTTGAACTGTTTTTTCTCATATTCCCTGTCTTTTTGAATTCCTTTACGAATTTTTAAAGCTAGCTCATCTAATTGTTTGTCTGATAGCTCATGCACATTAATTTCCAATCACTTGCCCTCCTCATTATCTTCCTTACCATAAATCACGCTTGCGACTACTGTCGCTACGACTGCGAGAAAAATCGCTACTGCAAAGTCCATCATTTATCCTCCACTTTCCATCGCATCTCTCAACAGTGAATCGTTAATAATAATCTTGTACCTCATCTGCTCATGCTGCAGCTGCTGTTGTAAATGTTCAATTTGTTCCTGTTGGTCAACTATTGTATAGGATAGCCAACTTAGACCAGCGATCGTTAACAGTATTGATACAACAGCCAGTACCGTATAATGATTAACTTTCATTGGATTGATCGAAAAGTTCTGGGTTCTCGTAGATGTTGCCGGCGACAGTTACATAAGGTTTTAATCTTGCTAACAAAAGATTACCAGCACACCAAGTTAGGTCACCTTCATTCCAAGAAATCGCATAATCACCATCAATTTCGATGCCAGCGCTCGATTTTTCTGTTTTCTGAAATGGATGATTTCTTACTGAAACGATATCCCCCTCAAAAATCTCCACGCCGTTCTTGTCTTTCAAACCAGTGGATTGCATTATTTCCCATGTTTTACCAAGTTCATTTTCATAATAAACAGGATTAAAATCGTCCATAACCGGACCTAAATACCACATTTCCCCTTCTTCATCAAAAACCAAAGATGCAACCTTAATCCAAAGGTTTTCTTCCTTATCCCAAGCTCTAAATTTTGGTACCATATTATCCCTCCATCCATGATATAATCGCCACAGGAGGCGATCGTATGAAAATTACTGTTGATGCACGTGCTGCTATGAAATCTGCTGCGGAATACGTTTTAAATGATTTGGAGTGTCTACCAGTCGAGCTTGAACTGACAGACGATCCAAACGACTTATTAAAAACTGCGTCCGATATTACTAGTGAATATCAAGACGAGTTCTTTCGTTGTCTTGAAAAGGAATTCAATTTTAGATTATTCCATAGTATTAGCGAACAACTTGCTGATAACGGAATTCATATTGTTCGCAAAGAAGACTCATAGTGGGTCTTGAATTACCTCCAACTTTTGCTTTAGAATATTTGTAATGATTTTATATTCTTTTAACTAACTCTTTTAAATTTTTAGGTATCGCCAGCAACTTTATAGTTGTTGGTTTTTTATTTGCTGAAAATGATTAATTAAAGTACTATTAAAAAAAAGGCACACTCCTAATCAAAAGTATTGAGGCCCAATCAATTTTAAACGTAGCCTTTCCAGTACCTCTGCTCCAATGGTGCTGGTTTTTTGTTGTGATTATTCCGTTATAGCTGACGATTGCGGAATTATCGATTACTCTTCTACCTGTTCAATTTCATCTGAGAATCTTCTGTAGATGACTCCCTCTGAATTAATCAGATGATATACAAAGCCGTTATTCGTTATCCATGCAACTTCCACGATCACGCCTGATACCTTATCTAATACCTTCATCACTCTTCCTCCTGTTCCTGTGCCAAGGCCATCAAAGATCCTAATAATGCGTTAAATCCGTTTCGAGAAAATTTCATAGTAATAATTTGAAACTTCCTTTTTCTTGTAGGGAAAGCACGAGCCGTCACTTGATAACTTCCACTCTCTAATTTTTCGACATTGATTACTTTTTCAATGTATTCACTCTCTGGTAGAGCTGAATTCTCTATTTGCATAACTATTCCCCCTAGTTGTTTATTTCGTCGGATAACTGACTTGGTAAAATGTAAAATATGTTACAATACCTAAAAGGAGGTATTGCTTTGGGAACTTTTTTAGCTTTTATTTGGTATATTTTTATAGGATTTATGCTTTATGGAATCATCAGATTGGCAGTTAAACACGGAATTTCCGATTCCAAAAAAAATAATTTATGATTCTGTTGCTACTCTTTTAGGGTAGTTTTTTTATTTCCACAATTTTGGTGGATACCGAACTTTATTCCACACAATTACTTTCTTCATTTACTTTCAAAAATATAGTGGCGCCTTTTGATAATAATTTTTTTACTCTTTGAAACTCCTTAGAATCTACTTGGACTCGACTATCATCTTCAAGGACTACAAAATACTTATCCGCTTTTTTTGATACTGCTACTACTTCCTTATCCATTTATGAATCCCTCTTTCCGTAATTTCTGTCACTTACTGACTTTCTTTCCTAATATTCCGTACAAGCGATCACATACGTTCCGACTTCTTGGCTCTTGATCACATCGGCAAATGAAGTCCATTTACAAAGCTCACCAGCAAAAACTCCATAATCTCCGAATTCCATTTTTTTATTTTTTTGTGGTTCATAGATTTTCAGTTTCCCTTGTTCGAATGCTTCTTTTTCGGATTGCATGATATCCGTGCTATCCCACATACCCATTTTTTCAATTTCACATTCTTCGATATCATTTAGATACTCGACTTCAAGTCCAATTTGCTCATCGTATAAGACTAAGGCATGTAAAAGTGACGGCGCTGCGATCCATTGGTATTCATCAACCTTAAAAACTTTCATGTCCTCGATCGTGTAATCTTCGTATGATAAATTAATTGTTTTCAATTCAATTCCTCCTAGTTGGTAATTTCTTCCGCTTCTGGAATTATTTCAGGTCACTGGACTTGACGAAAACACCATTGACCATCTTTCCAGTCCGTCCTTTGATTTCGTCATAAGCGAAATTCAAGCACTCGTATAAATCCATGTCGTTTTGTAAAGCTAAAATAATTAAAGTCACAGCAACATCTCCGATGCCATCACGTAGTGCATCCTGATCATTTCTAGCTAATGCAGCCGCAACTTCACCAGTTTCTTCGACAACTTTCAGCATTTGTTTGCTAGGTTCTGCCTTATCAAGTCCCTTATTTTTTGCCCACTGTTCTACTGATTCAATTAATACATCCATGTTATTACCTCCAAATTTAAGTTATGCACATATCCACAAAGTTATGCACAATATATTGTAGGAACGTACTTTCGCCCACTATATATAGTCTATTTCGTTCTCTTATAGCCTAGTTCAATCAAAAACTCTTCCCTTTGGTTCAAAGCATTACGATAAATCGCCTGTACACCAATTTGATACGCATAGGCTTTTCCTTCTTGACTAGTAATAAAACGATAGGTCCTTGCTGTTTCATCCACTAAAATTGCATGAAATTCGTTGTAATAAATTCTTTTCAAAATATTCACCTCAACTTACAAACTTTTGATGGGAGATCTTCACTTCATCATCATTAATCATCGAGTAGGCCATCGTTGTCTCAATATTTTCATGACCGAGGAACCTAGAAACGAGTTCTATAGGCATCCCGTGTCTTCTCGCAAGTGTTGCGGCTGTCCTTCTAAATCTGTGTGGATGAACATTCAAAACACCTGCACGCTCCCCTAGACGCTTGACCAACTTTTGGATTCCGGCAGTAGTCATCTCTTTCCCTCTCGTCTGTCCATAAAATAATGGACCAGTGATGTGAGGCATCTCTTTTAAGTAATGATTCAATGCTAGCTTTGCCTTGGCATTAAAGTATAAAGTTCTTTGCTTGTTGCCTTTTCCAATCACTTCAATCGAATCATTTTCTTGGTCATAGTCACTAAAATTTAGAGAAACCAATTCAGAGACTCGACATCCAGTACTCAATAGCAGTTCGATGATGAGCGTTTCTTTTGCATTAGAAGCAGCACTTCGCAGCTTTTCAACTTCAAGCTCACTGAATTCTTGTTTGCGCCTTTTGGGTACTTTTATCTTTTCCACCCTCGCGCCAGGATCTCGATCGATAAACTCTTCGATATAAAGCCAGTGAAAGAACCTAACGATGCAGCCACGTTCACGAGCAAGCGTACCTTTAGATATTCGATCCTGAATTTCCCTTTTAGCAATAAACAATCGGATGTCATTTGTGGTGATATCTTTAAACGGCTTTCTAAGCTTACTCATGAAGAAATTGATCGTCTGCATATAAAGTTTCAATGTTCCGTCTGAAAGCCCCTGAATCTTCTTTGACACCATAAATTGATGGTATGCAGCTGCATCGGATCTCTCATCATAGATCACTACATCAGTTGAAGTTTTAACTAAGTCGAAGGAATCCAAATGCATCAATAGGAGCATATTTACTTTCCTAAGTTGTTCTGGATCCAAATCATTTTCTAAATCTCCAACAATTTTATTAATCAGCGACTCCTTACTGGTCATCGTTCACTCCTAACCGAAACTCTTGCGAATTTCATATTCGTGGTCGATCAACTCTTTCAGTGTATCTTTGGGATATAATTTCTTGCCCGATCGCTTTTGATGCTGCACACACAACCATTGAAACTTTTCGATGGTTGCATCATCCATTGCATATCTGGGTCTTTTTTTCTTAGTAGCCAACAGGTGGGACACCTCCTATTAAATGGTGGGACACCCCTCGAATTATTCTTTTTTTCGATAGAATCTTTTGAACCTATCCGGAGTTTTATCACTGATTAACTTATCTAGGTGGGTACTTGATATCTTGCATTTATCACGCACCTGCTTTTTGCTTCCCGTGTAGATAATGCTGCCATCATAGATAACTTCTACCAGAGGTGATTTCCGACCTCTGGCATTAGCAGACTGGACCCAAACCTCGTCTCGAAGCTTCTCCCACTCTTTTTGAACATTGGGATTTGTATCAAAGTCAGGACGTTCAGCCAGATAAATGAGCCGTTCACGTTTTTCACGACGTAACTGCCGTTCTTGATTGTCCATCCGCTTGTTCTCCTTTTAATTTTTTGTATAGCCGCTGAGCTTCTTCCCACAGCTCATCTGTAGTTGCTTGCGTAAAACTATTGCCAAAATAATCAACACTCACTTTTTTTTCTGAAATTAACCAATGACGATATAGCAGCATGAATGTTCGAAATTTGGCTTCTGCCCCTTTGCCACTCGTATCGCCAGTTTCCTCTACGTAACCGATCATCGAATCTAGTGGGAACTCCATCAGATCTTGTTGCTCTTTCGGCAATAAGTTATGGATCAACTTGACCGGTTTGCTAAAATCCCTCTTCTCTTCCTGAGACATCTAAGAATCTCCTCCGATCTTCTTCAGTCACTTTCGGTTTATTTCTAGAATAGTTGACTGGCTCATTTGCCCATTCAGGCAATTTTTCCTGTCTGACATATGGCTGTTTTTTACGAATTGACTGATTGGGTTGTGTTTTATCTTTTTTAGCCCAATTACGTATCGTTGCTAAATAATTTTTATAGGTTTTACCTGTTGATTCGCAGTATTCAGAAACACGATCGATTCTTTGTTCCCAATCATCGGGAAACTCGCTCTTCAACTTTTCCAACTGATCGTCACTCAGGAGAACATTTTTATATTCTCCATATTTATGGCGAGTGGTATTTTTCTTTTTTGGTTCATTCTTTATCTCTTTTTCTATCTCTATATCTTTCTCTATCTCTATCTCTATCTCTGGTGGATTTTTGTCCGGACATTTGTCCGACATTTGTCCACTAGTCAATAGTGCCTGCTTTTCTAACTCTATCCGCTGTCTATACCCTCTTTTCCTATCAGCTTCGGTTGATGATTCGCCAATAAAGTTCTGAATGTCAGCTAAATAGATGGCTCCATTGTCTAAAACTTCAATCAATCCAAGATCGTTAAAAATTCGGATACTCTTCTCTACATCTCCCACCGAGTGCCTAGTTACTTGTGCTAGCATGGTAGAATTGAAGGGGATTTTATCATTGAACATTAACCGTCCTTGATACTTCAAACTTCTGAGATAGAGCTTTAAAAGTATATTTGAATAGATATATCCATCGGGCATACTTTCCAAAATGATCATTTCATCACTATCGAAAAAGTTGTCCTTTAATTTCAAATAGTAGTACTTTTTGTTATCTGCCATGCTTAGGTACCCCCAAAGCCTTTTTGAAAATTTCTTCTGATTCGTATTCTTTATCAAATCGCATGATCTGGGCATTGTTCATAATTCCGATCTTGATCAATGCCTCTTGGTCTAAATAGACTGGTTTGATTTGATATTTTTGAATAAATTCTTCTTGACCCAAGTTGTGAGCGATATTGTGGTACTTCCAACTCAAAGCAACAAATGGAAACTTCCGATGATCGACTTTGTTCCTGTGCCGGTTTCCTACCGCCGTTACATGGTGGATCTGTGCTCCTGATTGACCAGTTACTGCGCATTTACGGTATTTGCAACAGAAGTAGAAGAAACTGTCGTGTTCCAGAAGATAGTTATAGCGCCTTGGCAACTGAACTCCTTCTGCAACAACGTATTCGATTAGAAAGTCAATCCATTGGTTCATTTCTGATTTAGTTGCTGTAGCATGACTGAACTCACAATCGTAGATATCCTCATAAATTTTTCGCATTTTCTCTTTCGCTTCATAGCGTGGAATATTTTCACTCTCAGCAATATCTTTGATCAACGAATGAGATAATGCATTTTGCTTCGCACTTCTGGGGTCATTATCTATAAACTGGATTTCTGCGAATCCCTCCTGTCCCCTGCGGATCGTTTCAAGGTGTTCAGGATTCACATTCTCGTCAACTTCCAGTAAAAATCTGTTCCCTTGTTGCTTTAGAATCTTGGCTAACATCACTCGGTCACTTCAACAATTTCGATCCTTAATTGCACAATACTTTTGTTTAGTAGTTTAAATTGTTCATCCGAGCCTTTAAGTTTCAGCGTAACTACTTTTCCTATTGCTGATACTTCCTTTTCTTGAGCAGGCTCTTCTTGGATTTCGCCTGTTTCCGGATCAATCGGTACTGATGGAACTGGCTCTTTTTTCTCAACTTTTTCGATGATTGCTGCTGCTTTTGCAAGCTTTTCCTTCTGTTCAGCAACAACTTGATTGATCTGATCAAAGACTTCTTGCAATTCATGACCTTGATCAATCCAACGAACCCAAGAGAATGGATCTAAACCAACTGCCTGTGCGTAGCTTTCAACTGCTTGTTTGTTCGCTGCTAAAGTTTGATTTTTAGACACGATTTCATTGATGGTATCTGTGATTTCTTTACTGATTACTTTTGTTAACTCACCCTTAGCAGCAGTAAAGGCGCCCTTATTTGTCCATCGATCAGGAATTTCAATTTCATTTGTATCAACACCTAATGCATTGCACAGGTCCTCTATTTTTTCTTTCACTTTCTGCAATCGGGAATCACGTTCTTTAGTTTCGAACTTTTCGAGGCTCTGAGAAATTCCTTCTTTGGCAGTTTCCATGTGATCAACAAATGATTTGATCTTGGCTTCAAATACTTTTAACGGCTCAGAATAACCGTTTTTTACTTCTTTTCGTTTTACTTCCAACAATTTGATAATTTTATTTAGAGAATATTGAGCATCTTTCGCCCCTTGAATGTCTCCTTCACTGAAAGTCAAACTATTGTAGTGTTTGACGGTATTTTCAACCAGCGCTTCTAGCTCTGCTTCATTTTTGATTTCAATGGTACTAGGTGTATAGTCAATCTGAATGGATGTGTCCGATTTGATTAATTCATTCATCCTATATTTCCCCCCATGTAAAAGATTTAGTTTCTTTCTGTGGCTTATGATCTACCACAGGTTTGTTTACCTTTTGTGTTTTTTGTTCTGCTTTTTTCAACAGTAATTTCATATAACCAATAACTTGTTGGTAATACTCAGGGGGGACTTGATCTAAATGATCGAATCCGTTTTTCCCAAGAATATTCGCTTCGATGACTTCTGGTTTTGTTTGAGTAAGACCAGAAACTTCTGCTACACGCCTATGGAATATTTCTAAAAATTCTTCACGCATTTGATCATCAGAAACGCTATCAGCTGTGTTTTGAGAATCAGCATCAATTCCATCGTCAATTAGGTACAAGCCTTGTAGTGCGTATTTACGAGCATATGAAGATGCCGATCCAGTCACTTGGCTATCATCCATTTTGGGTTTCGCATCAGCTTCTCGAGCATATGCTTCCACTTTTAGCGAGTCCGTTCCATCAGTTAGGGTTGCGGTTGCTTTGATATAGAAGCGACCATCCATAAAAATGGGCATATCTGTCAAAGTTAGCAAAAGACCATGGTTTAGATTATGTGGCTTTACTGCTTTCAAAATGTCTTCTGCATTTCGGAAATTGTATCCTCCGAAGTCGCTGTAATTACTTTTCGGGACCTTTAATTCCGCTTGGATTTTTATCAGTTTCTGATTAAAAGTCAGTTCTAATTCACTCATAACGGCACCGGCTTTCCTAGTTTTGATTTGCAATAATCCAACAGGTCATCCTCATGGATAAATTGATCATCAATGGAATAGACTAGGTCACCTTGATATAGAGGATTACCACGCCAATCAAATGCTATAGGGTCATTTTCTTCTGGTGGCAATTGTCTTGCCCCTAGACTGTCAAATTGATCCATGATACACTCTCCTTAAACACATTTTGTTTGTGACTCGATGCTTGGCGGCTGAGTCACTTTTTTTGCTCTTAAAGTACTTCTTCAAAAACAAACTCATATTCACCGATCCTTACTTGAACTGATAATTTGGGATAAGTTAAACTTCCCTTTTTAATAACCCCGATAAACGAAACTGGTATATCATCAGCAGATTGACCAACCTGCAACTCCACTCTGTAGCCTGAATCACTGATTAATTCAATCGTTGGCAATTTAGATAAGTAATCCTTATAAACATTGATTGCCCATAAATCATTTCCGAACTTTACATTTGTTATGTTTAAAGCCATTTACATCCCTCTCCATTTCTTCATCCGTTCAATATTCTGCCTTGACTGAATCAAAGGCTTGTTTTGTTTGTACCAGCGATCAGCAATTACTTTGCCGATACGTAATGCTTCAGCTCTGGTCATACTACTTAACCCCCATGATCCAAATCAGTGTTAACAAAAGTACAATGTTTAAACCAATACTCAAATATGAAATTGCTTGGAGTTGTCGTGCTTTGTAAAAGTGATTTCTATTTAGACTTGCTAACCATTTTTTCTTCATACTGACTCCTCCTTGAAATATCGATCAATCAAAGCGAGCGCTTCTTCTCTTGTGGAGACAGTATGCTGCATTGTCGTTCCGTTTGTTTCTATTGAGATAGTGATTTTCATGCGGTTCCTCCTTTGGTATAATTGTTTAAAAACTGGTGGTGTCTATCAATGATTACCTATATAACTCTTGCTATATCAATTCTTTCTTTCCTGTTTTCCGCATTTATCTTCTTTTCGCAAATACTATCTAATCGCTATAAGTTGGGTATATCCATAAATGAGTCTATTCCGGATACTGAGAAAGAGCTGTTATATCTTAGAATTTCTTTTATTAATGAATCTTCGGCTCCAATAACTATTCAGAATTTAATTTTGTTAAATCACAAAAAAGAGACTTTTGTGGATTACGGTATGCCCAGTGAGTATGCAATATCAAATGGAGAGCTCTTTCCCGAAAGAGTAAGTGTTGGAAGTAAATATCCTAATCTTAATAAAAGTTTCAAAGCGGAAACTGAGTATTTACCTTTTGTTGTCCAACCTTATGGATCGTTCACAGGATTTTTTGCTTTTTATTTAAAAGGACGTGATTCAGTTATAGTTGATAACAATGTTGATATATTTTTGGAAGTTGAAACATCTAAAGGTTTTTTTCTAACCGAGAAAAATTTTTCTCCTATTCGTCACCGTTTAGTAGAATTTAGGGATCAAAAAGCTAGACCAGTGTTTATTTATTGGAATATTTCTCCTACGCGAAAAATTATCCCCTTTTTAAAAACAAGACTGCAAAAAACAAAATGGTGGTTAACATCTAAATCCAAGCGGATACTGAAATGGTTATTACCTTAACTTCTTTACGCTTAATTTCTATTAATCTACTTTTAAATTGAAGCTGTTCTCTTTTCCTGAATCAGAGAAAAGATATTCAACATCATAGCAGGCTCTTAACCTTTTTGTATTTTCCAAGAGATCACTAGCCTTCTCTAATTCGTCAGCGTCCATAATTACGAGAAGAGGTTTCTTTCTTTTTTCCATTTTTATTTCGCCTTACGTGTGGTGTTATTTTTAATCCAATAGATCCATTTGGCGAACGATCGTTTTTGTTGCTGTGCTTGGTTCCCAGTCAGTGATGTAATCAAGTACCATTTGAAAGTGTTTCTGCCGTAGCTGAGTTCTGGTGCTCACACCTGTGATTTTCTTGACTCCTGAGTTGATGTCCTTGTGTAACTCTCCTCGTTGGCTGTTGGTGACTTTACCGAACCCTCGTGCAACTTCTGCCACTCGCTGATTGATACGGCGTGTGATGTAGCTGTAGTCGCCGGCACTTAGGACTGTGTTTTCTTCAAGATCAGTAACACGTTTCTCGACTTTGGCAACTTTTTCCTTTG
>OFCV01000419.1_pt1 | contig 11691 bp, 12 predicted proteins | sample 1520931 | NCBI WGS metagenome assembly OFCV01 (sample SAMEA2699033, study PRJEB24076) | metagenome | biome: Human gut stool | place: Spain | collected 2012-10-21
CTGGATTCTTATATCAAATAATTTATTAACGCGATTGTAAAACTGCCGTTTTTCCCCGTTTACAACGCGTGCGCTGGACATTACCATCCTCCTCTGCGATTTATTATCGCAACCAAACGACTCGGGGTGCCCTTCTTTGTGAAGGCTGAGAAATACCCGTATTTTCTCATTTAGTGTTTTTTGTAGTTCGGGAGTGTTCGTGATTGTTTGTGTATTTGTTTGATATACAATGATTTAATTGGCTTTCTTGTTTGTTGCTGTTCGTTGTTGTTTGCCGAGCTTCAGCGAAATGTGTGGTCAGTTGTGTGGTCAGTTTTTTGAGGCTGGAGGACTGAAAAGAGGATCTGATAGTGGGAAAAGCACTAAACAAACTGAGCGATTCAACGTTAAAAAAATTGGTGGCTGTCCAGGCAGAAAAAGAGCGTTTTTACTCCGACGGGGGCGGGCTGGAGATTAAACACTCAAAGGGCGGCAAATTAACCTGGTATTTCCGGTACCGAACGGGAGGCCGTGAGGTTGCCGCAGAGCGGTTAAAGCTGGGGGCTTACCCTGAATTGTCGCTGAAAGCCGCAAGGGAAAAACGCACACTGTGCCGGGCATGGCTGGCTGAGGGTAAAAACCCCCGTTATGAGTTGTGCGCCACAGTACAGGAAGCACTAAAACCCGTTACGGTGAAGGAAGCGATTAACTACTGGCTGGAGGAATATGCGAAGGATAACCGCAAAGATTACATAAAGCTGGTGCAGCGTATGGATAAGCACATCATTTGCCATATTGGGGCAATTCCCCTTGATAAGTGTGATACAAGGCAGTGGATCGCATGTTTTGACCGCGTACGAAAAAAAGCACCAGTAGCAGCGGGCCATGTCATGCAGACATGCAAACAGGCGCTAAAGTTTTGCCGCAGGCGGCGCTACGCGTTTAGCAACGCCCTGGACGATTTGATCGTTACTGATGTGGGTAAGAGAGCAGAAATCCGCGAGAGAGTGCACAGCAACAGCGAACTAAAAGAAATTCTACGCGCTATTGATGGTGATGTGTTCGCTCCCTATTACAGTGCGTTAATGCGCTTGTTAATTGTGTTCGGGTGCAGAACGGCAGAGATCAGACTTTCAGAGATCAAAGAATGGGATCTGAAAGAAATGTTGTGGACAGTGCCAAAAGAGCACAGCAAAACGAAGGTAACAATATTCCGACCTATTCCTGATGGTATTTTGCCGTTCATTCAGAAGCTGGTGGAGCAAAACGCACACACTGGGTTATTACTCGGCGAACTGAAAAAAGATACCACGGTGGCGCAATATGGACGAAATGCGCATAAGCGGCTTAAGCAGGAACACTGGACGCTGCATGATTTCCGACACACGTTTACAACTATGCTGAATGATTTAGGTGTCGATCCGCATATCGTGGAGCACATCACAGCGCATCAGATGCCAGGTCAGCAAAAAACCTATAACCATTCACGCTATTTGCAGGCGAAACGGGACGCACTGAATCTATGGGTTGAGCGTCTTGATGTGATTGCAGGATATAATGAAAATATTGTGATATTGAGAGGGATACAATGACGAAAAAAGTAAATAGTAAAAAAGATTTACCAAAGTCATTTGATTTAGGCAAATATGATTGCCTAGAAAACTTGTCGGATAAAGATCTATTTCGCCAATTATATTGGCGACAAGATGATTTAACAATGAAACATTCTGAGATGCCTGAATATGGATTTATGTTTGGTGCTGAATACCCGTTGCATAATAATTACGGGGATCCATTTGGAGAGCTGAAAGAAGACGATTGGTTTTGTGATAAACAAAAAGAATATGACCATAAAGTGCAACCGAAGTTAATTGAGCTAAGTTATGATGATGGAATTAAACCTGTAACAAGGTTTGATATATCAATGATTAATAAACTGACTGCGGAAAGAGGATATTGGAAGGATAAACCAATCATCATAGATAATGAGATGGTTGGAAGTTTAATATCAGAAGATAATGGGATGTTTTGGGCTGTGATGCGTGAACCAGTGAATCTCCTTTCTGATACATTAGATAATATGCTTGTTTCTGTTGACTTACTACATAACAGAGATGATGAGTTGATTGAAGCGTTTACAAAACTATTACCAAAATGGCGTAGTGAACTTTCAATTGTTGAGCCAGACAAACCAATTGCAGGAAGTTGGGAAAGCATACGACGTAAAATTATTGATTATAAGATAATCCCATTAATTGACTTATTATCTTGGGAGTTGTCTACAGATAGAAAAATTTCATTAGGGGTGCTTGCCGTATCTTTGTACCCTGATGGTGAAAAGGACACCTTTGCTATTGCTCAGACTGTAAAACCTTTCTTAGAAAAAATAATGCGCAGCGATTCTTTAGAAAAAATAAGAAAAATGTTATCTAATGAAAATTAATCATGGAGAACGATAAATTAGAATAAAGTTTATTTTTCCAATATTGCACCAACTGCTATGGTAAATAAGATGCCCTCGTTCGGTTACGTTCGAGGGTGTTTTTATGAATCAAAATACACAATTTCAATCACTAACAGATCGCGTAATTCGTGAGGATGAATGTCGTAAGTTAACAGGCGTCAGCCGTACTACACGCTACGAACTGGAGAAGAAAGGGGGCTTTCCGTCTCGCCGTAATCTTGGGGGGCGTTCTGTAGGCTGGTTGCTTTCCGAAGTTATGGACTGGGTGCAAAGCCGTGACCGCGTTAATTCAGGTAAGGCAGCCTAGGGGGGAGCTATGACACATAAAACAAAGGCGACCGGGGGCGGTCGCCAGTGGCATAACACTAAACTTGAGCATATCCAGAATACCAGGTTGTCGGCTAGTGGGCAATGCTATCAGTCTGGCTCGATTCGCTGCCATGCCTGCAATGAGCGTATTTTCCTAGAATACTCTTTAAGGTACTTCTCAAGGATAAACGCACATGGTGCGAATCTCTCCGGTTCATGTTCGTTTACCGCATTTTTGCGTTGTTTTTTCTTGGATGAGGATAATTTCTTTAATGATTTGTCAGTCATCGTAGATACCTGTAACCCTGTGCGCCACAGTTCACCGCACCACGGCGCTGGTGATGGTTACTCCTGCTCTTTGGCCTTGCGACGCTGGCGGTATTCAACTTCTCGCTTTAATGCTGCTGTTACAAACTGCCCTGTACTTTCACCAGGCATTTTTACCGCCTCAACATTGTTCATAACTTCATGCGGAACCCTTGCCGCAACTGTTTGTGATTTTGCGTTTACTGCTTTTGTCGCCATGTTGTGTACTCCTTACAAAAAACAAATGCAGTATGCAGGAAAAAAAATAAGTGTTCAACACTTGACGTGTTTAACACCTAGGCTTAAATTGGTGTTTAACACCTTGTTGATGCAAGGTGCAGAAACGACGAAACCCGGCAGTGCGCTAACACTAACCGGGCTTCTAACCACCAACGATAGCAGAAGTATCGAGGTAGCTATGTTAAATCATACCACACACCCGCAAGGGCGGGACTCGCACAACCTGAATAAATTCATCTGGCGTTTTATCGCCCTGAGCACGGCACAACCGCGCGTGATTCACATCGTGGCCACCAGCGAACAGGAAGCACGCCAGCAATCCCCGGCTGGCTGCGTGATGATATTCGCCGCCCGTATTCGTCAGGGGGTGTGCCATGCCTGATATGTCAAATTACCAGTACCTGATTAATCCGCATTTTAACTGTGAGCATGATATTGCTAAAAAGGTTTATTCCGCTGCGGATGGGGCTACTGACAATATATCAATGGGTATTGCGTCAATTGGTAGCCTGATGTGGCATGCGTCAGAAAATGAGGACTATGACGAAAAGGCTATGCGCATTGATATGGGTAATATCGGTTTGTTACTGGCAATGCTTGGGCAGTTTGATATTTCGTTACGGTGCACCATTGAAAATGCCGCAGATGCATTAAATGCCATAAAGAAAGCGAATACTGATTCAAATCGGGGATAAATAATCATGAGAACATATTTATCTGGCTTGACTGCCAGCGGTTATGCACACCCCAAAATTATCCCCGGCGCTATTTATCTGGATAAGAACGGTAACAGAGTAACGGTAAAAGAACTGATGTTTGACCGTGTGTATTTTATTCGTGATGGCTATTCATTTCATAGTTCGCTGAACGTGGAGATCTTTATTAGCAGATTCAGGCGGGAAATCCCGCTTTCCAGAAATAATCATGTGTCATGTATGGATGTTGATAAAAAACTACAGGAACTGAAAAACATGATTGCCGCGTGGAGAGAGCAGAAATGAAAAAAGCGCCAAATTTAAAACACCAGCCGCGTGACAAAATGACGGAAGTCATCATTTTTGCGGGTAGTGATGCGTGGGCACATGCGAAGCAGTGGCAGGAACAGGACGGGCGACTGGCAGGCGATAACGTGCCACCTGTCTGGCTTGGAGAGCAACAACTTGCCGAACTGGACAACCTGCAAATCGTACCGGACGGACGCTATCGCGTGCGTCTCTATCAGGCGGGGTTATTGCGTCCGGTGCTTGTTAATACCATCGGGCAGAAACTGGCAGCGGCAGGTGTCAGGGATGCTGATTATTATCCTGAAGGAATGCACAGCCAGAAACGGGAGAACTGGCACGAATATCTGGAACGTGAACGGGCAGAGCTGGCGGAAAAGAAAAAGGTAGTTGAACTGCCTGTAAAGAAAAAAGAGCGGGTAAAAGACGATAACGCTTCATCACTGGCGCTTAACCAGATGGGAGCAAGTCAACGCGGCGAAGTTCTCCTGGCACATTATGGCGGTGAACTGGCGATTCATGCTGACTCTGACACTGTTCACCATTACAACGGCGTTGTATGGGAGCCAGTACAGGATAAAGAATTACAGCGAGCTATGGCACAGATTTTCATTGATGCGGAGATCAGCTATTCGCAGAACGCCATTAAATCGGCGGTCGATACCATGAAGTTAAGTTTGCCTGTAATGGGGAATACAGCCCGTAACCTGATTGGATTCAGTAACGGGGTATTTGATACCAGAACAGGTAATTTTCGGGAGCATAACAAAAACGACTGGTTGTTAATTGCCAGTGAATTACCTTTCAGCCCACCAGCAGAGGGGGAAACGCTGGCAACACATGCGCCGAATTTCTGGAAGTGGTTACGCCGTTCGGTGGCTGAGAATGACCGCAAGGCGGATCGCGTACTGGCTGCATTATTCATGGTGCTGGCGAACCGGTACGACTGGCAGTTATTCATTGAGGTAACAGGTCCAGGGGGAAGTGGTAAAAGCGTGATGGCGGAGATTTGCACCATGCTGGCGGGTAAGGCCAACACAGTATCGGCAAGCATGAAGGCGCTGGAAGATGCAAGGGAACGCGCGTTAGTGGTTGGCTTTTCGCTGATTATCATGCCGGATATGACCCGCTACGCTGGTGATGGGGCAGGGATTAAGGCTATTACAGGCGGTGACAAGGTGGCAATTGACCCGAAACACAAAGCCCCCTACTCAACGCGTATTCCGGCAGTAGTGCTGGCGGTTAACAATAACGCCATGTCATTCAGTGACCGCAGCGGGGGGATCTCACGTCGTCGGGTGATATTCAATTTTTCGGAAGTTGTACCGGAGAACGAACGTGATCCAATGCTGGCCGAAAAAATAGAAGGTGAGCTGGCGGTAGTGATTCGCCATCTGCTTACACGGTTTGCTGACCAGGACGAAGCCAGACGCCTGTTATATGAGCAGCAGAAATCTGAAGAAGCACTGGCGATAAAGCGAGAGGGGGATTCGCTGGTGGACTTCTGCGGCTATCTCATGGCGTCGGTAATGTGTGATGGCCTGTTAGTGGGTAATGCTGAAATTGTGCCATTCAGCCCACGCAGGTATCTCTATCATGCCTATCTGGCTTATATGAGGGCACATGGGTTTGGTAAACCTGTAACACTGACGCGCTTCGGTAAAGATATGCCGGGGGCAATGGCGGAATATGGCAGGGAGTATATGAAACGGAAAACGAAGCACGGTTTGCGTTCAAACGTGACACTGACGGAGGAATCAGAAGACTGGATGCCATCATGTGTATCGGTCACTAATGACGATAGCAAAAATTAAACTTATGGAATAACTGTTCACCACTGTTCACCCCGTCATAAATGTCTTTTATATCATTATATTATAGGGTGAACAGTTATTTATGAACTGTTCACCAAACTATTCACTGTTCACCTTTTTGATTGTTTATTGAGCTGCAAGGGTGAACAGTGGTGAACAGTTGGTGAATAGTTTTTGTGAAACTGTTCACCCCTTAACATTATGAATTGAAAGAGAAAATAGCAAAAGGTGAACAGGTGAAGGGTTAAAATACAAAAATTTTATTACAGCATGGAATATTAAGTTTTAGCCGACAGGTAGTTAGCCATAAGAGGATATTTGTCGCTTAGTATTACGTACATAACAGCAAACACTTTTCTGGTTTGCTGGATTAATAGATAAGCGCTATAAGTTAGTTAGTTTTGAAAAATTTATTGAATAACTCTAAGCTTTCAGGATGTATATATTGAGTAGGGTAACTGATACGTTGTGAGCGTCCAATTTTTATTGTGTTCTTTTTCGTCTTCCCAAAAAATAGATTCTTCCATGTTAAAATGTTTCCGTGATTATATTTATTGTCTTTTAATCGCTTTTCCAAATAACCATCTGTGATTTTATATTTATGTGGCGGTACATTCCTTGAGTGCTCAATTTTCCGTAATTCTACTTCTAGCATATCTATTAGCTCACCTTTAGGGGTTTTGAGTTGATAATTTAGTAAGCGGCAGTATCTGCGTAATTCCCATACAGTTCTATCTAATGTAATAATTTCAAACCCATTAGTATACATGACTTTTTGGAAGTATCTATTTGGTCCTTGGTCATTTAGATACTCTATGAAATATATGCTTTTATCACTCAGATCTAGTTTAATATATGGAATATCATTAATTTTTTTAATTCCTGCAACAAGATTATGTCCAATATTTTTAACAGGGATTCTATTAAAAATAAGAATGCATTTTATATATTTTTCAATTGCTTGTTGAGACATCCATAAAAATTGGAAAGGAAGATTGTTTTTAAAGCAAATACGAGCAGTTAGATAATCTTGATCAGCCATGTCTCTGAAAGATCTTTTAGCCGCATTATTCAGAAAAATTTTTTGAGTATCAGTAAGTTCCATTCTCTTCCTGTGTCAGTGGTTGCAAGTGATTAGAAGATACAAGACATGATAAAGATTATAAATCGATTTTTATGGTAAAAATATGTTTATTTACCACTTTTGTAGATCGATACTATGTATAGTTTAGTCAGTCAGAGGAAGTTGTTGTGAGTTGTATTAATGACCTGAACACAGGCGATATCAGAGGCGGTTCCGTTCATCTGGATGCGCAGACCGTTATGCGCCTTAAGCAGTACAGGATCGACCATATAAATCATCATCCTGACCAACCATTACCAGGTGTGGCGCAGATTGTCAGGCATGCCGTAAACGCCTGGCTTAATCAGAGTGGTTTTGCATCGGAGAGTGAGCAATGAATCACTGGTACACCATTAAGGCGGCGGATGTTCGCGGAGCGGCGGATATATCTATCTATGAGGAGATTGGCGGCTTCGGTGTTACTGCAAAGCAGTTCGCGGAAGACCTGAAAGCCCTTGGCGATGTTTCACATATCAATCTGAGGATCCATTCACCAGGTGGTGATGTGTTTGAAGGCATCGCCATCTATAACCTGCTACGGAATCATCCGGCAGACATTACGGTTTATATCGATGGTGTTGCGGCTTCAATGGCTTCGGTGGTCGCAATGGCTGGCGATCGTGTAGTGATGCCGGAGAACGCCATGATGATGATCCATAAACCGTGGGGGATCTCTGGCGGAAATGCTGGCGATATGCGTGATTATGCTGATTTGCTGGATAAGGTGGAAACCGTGTTAATCCCTGCTTATGCCAGAAAAACGGGCAAATCAGCACAGGAAATTACCGCCATGCTGGAGGATGAAACCTGGATGGATGGGAAAGAATGCCTTAAGCACGGTTTTGCTGATGAATTGTTGCCATCCGTCAGAGCAATGGCGCGAATTGAATCGAAACGCACAGGAGATTTTTTACATATGCCGGAAACCATTAAAGGAATGATTACACCGCCACAGGGAGCGGCAAATATTGCTGGTAATGAACAGAAGCGCATCAATGGAATAAGTGAAGTGTTTAGCCTGTTCGGCAGTCGTTACGACGGGATCAAAATGGCGTGTCTGGAAGATGCATCATGTACACCGGAAATGGCCCGTGAAAAGCTGTTGAACGAGCTGGGGCGCGAGTCCACGCCATCCAATAAAAATACCCCGCCTCATATCTATGCTGGAAACGGAAACATAACAGGTGATGCAATTCGTCAGGGGCTTTATTCCCGTCTTGGGTATGAACGGCCTGAACGAGGCAACCCTTACGCGATGATGAGTCTTTTTGAAATGGCCCAGGCATCACTGGTTGATCGTGGTATCACTGTGAGCGGTTTTATTAATCGCTCGCAGGTTGTTAATGCGGCTTTTACACACAGCAGCAGTGATTTTTCTCATATTCTGGCTGGTGGGGCTGAAAAATCTGTACTGAAAGGCTGGCAGGACAGCGGCGAAACGTTCCAGAAATGGACGCGTACCGGTTCGCTTTCAAACTTTCATGAAGCAAAGCGCGTTGGTCTGAATGGTTTTTCAAAGCTGGATAAAGTACCGGAAGGTGCGGAATATAAATACATCACCACCAGCGATAAAGGTGTACCTATTGCGCTGGCCACGTACGGGAATATATTTTCCGTTACCCGTCAGGCCATTATCAACGATGACCTGACCCAGTTAACTACAATCCCCATGGCGATGGGACGCGCAGCTGCCAGAACAGTTGGCAATCTGGTTTATCTCCTGTTAACCAGCAACGGCAAGTTTACGGATGGTAAAGCGTTATTCCATGCCGATCATAAAAATCTTATTGCGAAGGATATGGACATGGAGGGGCTTAACGAAGCCCGTAAGCTGATGCGCCTCCAGGAAGACGCTAACGGCGATTCGCTGAATATTACCCCTGCATTTGTCCTGGTCCCCGCCGCGCTGGAGTCTGCCGCACATCGCGCCATTCTGTCATCGTCATCACTCTTTCCGGTTGATGGCGTGGGCACTATCAATCAGAACCCCGGCATCATTAACGTGGTGAAAGATATGGCGGAGGTAATCGTTGAGCCACGTCTTGATAAAGCCAATAACAAGGAGTGGTATGTGGCAGCGGCAAAGGGTATGGACACGATAGAGGTCGCTTATCTTGATGGTATTGATACGCCATATCTTGAGGAGCAGGAGGGCTTTACTGTTGATGGCGTCGCCTGGAAGGTGCGCATAGATGCAGGTGTCGCGGCCCTCGACTATCGCGGATTACTGAAATCGAGTGGAGCATGACAACAAGGGCGGCGATAGCCGCCTTTTTTTACGGGTCCTCCCGGTGGGGTGGTCTGCCACGGGGCGGGAGCGGCGCGGAAAAAGGCTGGTTTTTGCATTTTCATTCGTCATCATCATCTTTCTATCATATTGAATTTTAAGTGCTTTTATTTTTGGTATGTTAATTTTGCTTATTTTGCGTTCAACATACAGCGCGTTTTTTGACCTTTTTTAAAAGATATTTGCAAGATGCATGTTTAAAACATTCTGGAGCGGGTATGGATCGGGAACTGAAAAATCTGATGCTGAACATTAACCAGCTGGCGGCGATAGCGGGAATATGTCGCCAGACTGCGGCGGCAAGGCTGAAAAATATCCAGCCAGCCGGAGGACATGACAAGCTGAAACTCTATCGGGTGACTGACATTCTGACCTGTTTTCTTGATCTTCCCGTTCCGGCATCACTGGAAGAAATGGAGCCACACGACCGTAAGGCCTGGTATCAGTCCGAACGTGAGCGCCTCAAGTTCGAACAGGAAACGGCGCAACTCATACCCGCCGATGATGTGCGAAAAGAGATGGCTATATGGGGAGAAATCGTAAGCGAGGAACTGGAAAAACTCCCCAGTATTCTGGCACGTGATGCTGGGCTTAAACCGATGGCAGTAAACAGAGTGCAGTCAATTATTGACGATTTGTGTAATCTGATTATCAGCCGGATGGTAAAAAATGACGTAGTGAATGAGGTCGCAAAACAGGCATGATAATGACCGAATCTGAAATACTGCGATTAATCCGCTGTGCTGGTGGAATTAGCCAGTTGGCTGACGAACAGGCCGCGCAGCCGGATACAGTCACCGCTGAAAATTACGCGCGTGTGGTGGCTGAGGTGATGCGCCGTGACGGTATTGAGCTTAACGGCGTGGATATGCGCAACATACGAACCAGAGTCCTTGAGTTGCTGGCATACCGTCGCCGTTCTCAACAACGGAGGGAGAGCGCGAAAAATACTTACCAGTGGAAGAAGCCGGAACGACTGCGGCGGTAACTTGCTGATATTCCCGATAACGCAAAATTGCGTTGGCTGGTGGGTGAGTTGCAGATTTGCAACTCGACCATGAAACTACGGAAACTACCCGTAGTTTGGGTAGTAAGAGTAACACCCAGATTTTGGGGCTTACTCGCGATACCCAAATAAAGGGTATCGGTGGAAGAAATATCGTTTCTCATATGTAAGTACCGAGGGCGGAATTCCGCCTTCGGTTACTTATTGTGCTCATGCACAGGGAGGGGCGGGTCAAATCTCTGTACCCTGACGTCTTCAGGACTGCCCGCCCCATCGATTTTTTATACCCGCGAAAAATGAAAAACGCTTCACGCTGGTGGGCCTGATGCCGATATGGGGATCCACATAACGGATTATCCGTGATCATCCACCAGCTTCATAGCGGATAGCCGAAAAATGATAACGGTTAAGCAAAACTGCCAGCAAATTTCCCTTTTGTTTGTTATTGTTCGTCGTTGTTCGTAGGGCTTCAACGAAATGTGTGGTCAGTTGTGTGGTCATTTTTGAGGTTTTTAATTCTTATATGCTTAAAAACTTATTAATTATCAACTGATAACAAAAATTAGTAAGAAATACCCGTATCACCTGATCTGGATAATGCCAGCGTAGGGAAGTCACGGACCACCAGGTCATTGCTTCTTCACGTTATGGCAGGAGCAAACTATGCAAGTCGACCTGCTGAGTTCAGCGCAATCTGCGCACGCGTTACACCTTTTTCACCAACATTCCCCTCTTGTGCACTGCATGACCAACGATGTGGTGCAAACTTTTACTGCCAATACCTTGCTGGCGCTCGGCGCATCGCCAGCGATGGTTATCGAAACCGAAGAGGCCAGTCAGTTTGCGGCTATCGCCAGTGCCTTGTTGATTAACGTTGGCACGCTGACGCAGCCACGAGCGCAAGCGATGAGTGCTGCCGTTGAGCAAGCAACACGATCACAAACGCCCTGGACGCTTGATCCGGTTGCGGTTGGTGCGCTCGATTATCGCCGCCGTTTTTGTGTGGAACTTCTGTCCCATAAGCCAACCGCCATACGTGGTAATGCTTCGGAAATCATGGCATTAGCTGGCGTTGCTAATGGTGGACGGGGAGTGGATACCACTGATGCCGCAGCTAACGCGATACCCGCTGCACAAACACTGGCACGGGAAACTGGCGCAA
>OFCV01000431.1_pt1 | contig 11365 bp, 19 predicted proteins | sample 1520931 | NCBI WGS metagenome assembly OFCV01 (sample SAMEA2699033, study PRJEB24076) | metagenome | biome: Human gut stool | place: Spain | collected 2012-10-21
TTGCCTGCCCAATTGTTAGAAAGACGTCTTAGTTCGTTTGAGTACCACCATGAGTCATGATGTATCATAGATGTCAGTCCTTGATACATATCTCACATATCAATCTACCCTAACCCATAGGGTAGAATAACTCATTAAATCAGCCGCCTACCTTAACCCTAAGGGTAAAATTCATCCTGAGTCCCTTACCCTCAGGGTAAAATGTACCTAAATACCCTTAACCCTAAGGATATAAAAACATCGTCGTTTTTATGCAATGATATACCTCGTAAACCGCAATAGACGTTACGAGGTAAATATGGCTCAGTCATTGATAAGATTCTCTGAAGTACAACGAAGAACTGGATATAGTAAAGCGTGGTTATATCGCCTCATGGAGCAGAACCGATTTCCTTCTGCAATAAAAATTGGTTCACGCTCAATTGCTTTCATCGAAAGTGAAATAGATGATTGGATTAATCAACGTATTGCTGAGTCACGCGGTGACTTGTCCGAATAATTAAAGAGTAATATGGACTTTCCTGTGGGGCTGGTGGTGCTGCAGAAAGATAGTGTGAATATTTAATTCTCTACTGTGTAGCGGAGCGAAGATAAATGAAAACTGAAAAATTCAGATTCAATTCTGAGGGCGCCTCTCAGCCTGTGGCTAGCCAGAAAAGTATATTCAAGGCTGAAGTGAATGATATTTCAGTCATTAAATTCGAGAAGCATTCCGTGCGCATTGTGAATGTCGATGGTGAACCGTGGTTTGTCGTTTCTGACGTTTGCCAGGCCCTAGAAATTAGCAACCCAACCAGTGCTGTTACTTCTTTGGATTTCGATGAGGTAATGACCCTAACTTTAAATGAGGGGCATTCAGGTAAGCGTGGCGGAGCACGTAGTTGGAATATGGCCGCTGAGTCAGGTTTCTACAAACTGATCGCTCGCAGTCGTAAGGCCACCACTCCCGGCACGTTCGCCCACCGCTTCAGCAACTGGGTATTCCGCGAGGTTGTGCCTTCTATCCGTAAAACTGGCTCCTACGGTGTGCCGTTCGCGCTCCTTAATGACCATACCCGCCGCAAAGAGCTTTACACGAAGAAGGCCAGCCGGTGTGGTAAAGACCTTCAGTCATGCAAAGGTGAGAAAGCTCGCCTGGCCGCCGAAGAAATCGAACTGTGGCGTAAGTATCAACCTGACCTGCTGGAGGTTCATTAATGGCTAACCCCACCAGCACACCGCTGCCAAATCACGCATATCGCGACGCGCAGGGCCAGACGGTGAGCGTCGTCTCTGTAGCACACAACCGCGTGACGTTCTATCGCGAGGGCTACCAGTTCCCTTGCGTACAGCCCATTGAGCGATTCATGAAGGAGTTCGCGGAGGTGAAACAATGATTACCAGTATCCAAGGTAATAGCCTCGCGATGGATGGCTTGTTCTCAAATGTTAGCACTTTGCGAGTGCTGCGCAGCCACGGGAACCTGTCGAAACCTGTCACTTTGCTGGTCACTGAAGGTGGTGCGCAAAATGCCGGGTGGAATTTCTGGAATAGGAATAGCGATTCCTTTAACACCTGCAGTAAAATTTTTTGCGAGTCCATAAAAAATGGCTTGATGTTCTACGTCATCCAGGTCTATGGTTATCGTGCACCAGCAAAATCTGGTGCCGGGATTGGCGTCCCGGAGAGTTTACAGGCGACCTATGACGCGCCATGCGTCTTTTTTTGTGTCGTTAATTCAGTACACCCTTTTTTCTGCGTTGCGGGTATAATCCGCGTCGCTCACAAAATAATGGTGGGCTGGATGGGGGCGGAGAAATCCGCGCCGGTTTCCTGTAACGCCGGTTACGCCAACCCTGTTCAGTCCACCACCAGCGAAATTGGCGTTTCCGGTGGTGGGTTTCAGACCCAGTTACAGGAGGCTGCCACCATGGCTACCACCCCTACCCAAAATCCACAATTTATCTGGATCATCGCTGCTATACGACGTGATAGCCAATCCGTCACTGTAAAAATCTTCCACGTTACCGCAGTATCTGAACGCGAAGCCCGTCGCGCTTTAGTGCGTGATCACGTTTGTTTTTTCGCTGGCCGCATCCGTCTGACGGAGGTGGATCATGCGTAATAATTCCTTTCCCACGGTCATCACCGAGAATCCTTATCTGCTCGATGAACTGACCTACGAAACAGAATGCGTGTTGGCGATTCTGCGAACAATTAACGATGTCAGTGATCCACACACCAAAAGTTATCTCGTAGATGCCGCGGAACTTATTGGTGCTCAGTTGTTGAAAAAGCTAGAGCACAACGCACGTCTGGAAGATGGTGATTGCGAATGAAAAATATCGATCTCATCCGCGAAGTTATCCATGCCGCCACTGACTGCTGGCCTACGGTTCTGGCTGGGCTGCATATCGATGTGCCTGATTCACCGCGTCGGCACGGCCCGTGCCCGGCCTGCGGCGGTTCGGATCGCTTTCGTTTCGATGATGGTGGCCGTGGCAGCTTTATCTGCAACCAATGCGGCGCCGGTGATGGCCTTGACCTAATCAGAAAGGTGAACAAATGTGATACCACAGAGGCCGCCAGACTGGCGGCGGAGGTTCTGGGTATTGATTACCGGGTAGATGAACGCAACGAGGAAGCCGCCCGTCAGCGCCGGGAGCAGATGGAGGCTGAACGCCAGCAACGGGAGCAGGTGCGCCAGCAGAAGTCATCAGAGGAAGCAGAGCATCGCCAGTCTATGTTTGTGGGCCACTGGCAGAGGCTCACAAATGCGGCCGCATCCGGAGAAAGCCAATACCTGACAGGGAAAGAACTAAGCGGATTCACGTTCCCGATCCTGACGGACGGCAGATTGTTGCTGTCGCTGGTGGACGATACCGGCACAGTAACAGCTGCGCAGACCATTACACCGCAGGGTGAAAAACGTCTTCTGGCCGGCTCGGCGAAGCGAGGTGCATACCATGCTGTAAACGCAGCAGACGCACCGCAGAGTGTTTTAATTGCTGAAGGGCTGGCAACAGCCTTATCTGTCCATCTGATATGCCCGGAAGCACTGACTGTATGCGCCTTAGACGCTGGCAACCTGCAGCCCGTCGCCCAGGCCATGCATCAGCGTTACCCGAATGCGCAGATCATCATTGCTGCCGACAACGATATTAAACCCGGAGAGTCAAATACAGGCAAAGACGCTGCGGAGAAAGCTGCAAAGGCTGTCTCTGGCTGGGTGGCTTTACCACCAACGGTGGAAAAGGCCGACTGGAACGACTACCACCAGCAGTACGGGCTTGAAGCCGCTACGGCAGCATTTAATGATTCAATGTATCAACCTCAGGAGCCTGAAGTGTCCGCGAAACTGCAAGTGATCAACGGAGGGAAGAAGGGCGCATCAAAACCTGAATCTCTGCGACCTCATGTCGAAAGTCGTGCTGATGGTATTTATTGGGTTGAACCCAAATCAGACAAAGATGCCGGAGAGATCATCTGCCGTGAGAGTTGGCTATGTTCTGCCCTTAAGGTTATCGGCATCGGCATTGATGACAGTAAAACCCGGTATTTGATCCTGCGTTGGCAGGCATTTGGTGCGAAGAGTGAAACCGTACAGGCGATACCCTTTGCTGACATTGGTGAGCGTGAAGGCTGGCGAACGCTCAAAGCCGGTGGCGTGAATGTAACAACTAAGAGCGGTTTACGCGCAACGCTAGCCGACTGGCTTCAGAGCTGTGCCAATGGTGAGGTATGGCGCATTGCGCATGCTACGGGCTGGCAGTGTGGCGCCTATATCATGCCCGATGGTGAGATCATCGGTACGCCAGAACAACCGGTGCTGTTTAACGGGCGGAGTTCTGCTGCGTCCGGTTACACCACCAGTGGTACCGGGCAAAGCTGGCGGGAGAGCGTGGGACGTCTGGCTTTTGGCAACTATTCCATGATGACTGGCGTGGCCGCAGCTCTGGCAGCTCCATTGATTGGCCTTGCTGGTGCTGATGGATTCGGTATCCACCTCTACGAACAGTCGAGCGCGGGTAAGACCACCACTGCTAATGTGGCATCCAGTCTCTACGGAAACCCGGATGTACTGCGCCTTACCTGGTACGGCACCGCGCTTGGGCTGGCGAATGAGGCCGCCGCACATAATGACGCGTTGATGCCGCTTGACGAAATCGGCCAGGGGGCTGACCCGGTGGAGGTCTATAAATCGGCCTACGCACTGTTTAACGGCACGGGAAAACTGCAGGGAGCGAAGGAAGGGGGAAACCGTGACCTGAAGCGCTGGCGTACTGTGGCCATCAGTACCGGTGAGATGGATCTGGAGACCTTCATTGCCAGTGCCGGCCGTAAGGCTAAAGCGGGCCAACTGGTTCGCCTGCTGAACATTCCGATGCGTCGGGCAGTGCGTTTCCATGAGCATACCAATGGTAAGCACCATGCCGATGCTCTGAAGGATGCATATCAGCACAACCACGGAGTGTCCGGGCGTGAGTGGGTGAAATGGTTGGCTGACCACCAGCAAGAGGCGGTAAGTGCTGTCAGGGCAGCGGAAGAGCGCTGGCGTAGCCTGATCCCGTCGGATTACGGGGAGCAGGTCCATCGTGTTGGCGCCCGGTTTGCCATTCTGGAAGCCGCACTATTGTTAGGTAATGTGATCACCGGCTGGGATGAGCAGACGTGTCGGGATGCTATTCAGTACAGTTATAACGCCTGGCTGCGTGAATTTGGTACCGGCAATAAAGAACATCAGCAGATAATTGAGCAGACCGAGGCATTCCTGAACGCTTACGGCATGAGCCGTTTTGCGCCGTTCCCGTATGACCCGAGCAGTCTGCCAATCTCCAACATGGCGGGATACCGGCAGAAAGGCGGTCACGAGGCTGACCCAATGGTGTTCTACACCTTCCCGGCGGCCTTCGAAGGGGAGATCGCCCGCGGCTTTAACTCCCGTCAGTTTGCGGAGGTATTGAAGAAAGCCGGCATGCTTACACCGCCGACTTCAGGCCGGGGGTTCCAGAGAAAGTCGCCACGCATTGATGGGCGACAGATTCGGGTTTATGTCCTGCAGTATCTGCCGGACGACGACCAGCCAGAGTAAAAGCATTCTTTCATGTGTGTAGTTTAGGTGTTGGTTCAGTTGCCTAAGTAGTTATATATATCTGTTTAATAAGGTTTTATGTTTGAAAAATGAACCAACATTGAGGCAACAAACTACCATTTTGAACCAACACTGAATCAGGCACAGGGCATCAGAAGAGAGGATTCAAGCGATGACCGCTCAAATTTCAGCATATGGCCGGCTGGTGGCCGACCCACAGACCAGAACAACTGGAAAAGGTACGAACATGGCTATGGCCCGCCTGGCGGTCTCGTTGCCGTGCAATGCCGCAGAGGATGGTCAATCCACCTTCTGGCTGGGCGTTATTGCCTTTGGTAAGCAGGCTGATGCGTTAGCCAAACACCGTAAAGGCGACCTTGTCAGTGTGGCGGGCAATATGCAGCTCAATCAGTGGACTGGCCAGGATGGCGTTACTCAGCAAGGCTATCAGGTCATTGCGGACAGTGTACTCAGTGCCAGAACGGTACGCCCAGGAGGTAAAGCGGGGCAACAAGGACAAGCTACTGATGCCCTACGTCGGGCCCATGAGCAGCAACAGCCCGCGACCGGCTATGAAGGATACGACCAGACGCCGCTGTATGACGATGATTTTTAGATAGTAAGCTGAATGCTTGGCACTTGAGTGCTCCCTGACTTTCGCTACTTGTTTATGTACTCGCCCAACGGCAAAAAGACGGCATTCAGATCATCCCATTGTAGGAGGTTACGGCAAAGGATGAGTTTTCGTACATCAGGAACGTGAGCCGCGATGACATGATGGCGGCGCACCGCATCCCTCCGCAGATGATAGGTATCATTCCCAACAATACAGGCTGCTTTGGTGATGTTGAAAAGGCCAGCCGAGTCTTTGTCCGCAATGAGCTAATGCCGCTACAGAAGCGACTACAAGAACTTAACGACTGGCTGGGCGAGAAAGTAATTAAATTCACGCTCTACAATCTTGAAGAGGAAAGATTCTAAACTTATTTTTTTCGTCTTTGCTCACGCCTTATCCGTGCTTCGATAAGGCGTTGAGGTTCAGTATAAAGCCGTTCTAAAAAAAGGTAGGTAAAATCCTCAAGATCTTCAGCAGCATCCTTATCCAAAACCCCCTCATGGGCGCCATCATTTCCATCATCTTTGACACATTCAGCCAGCTCCCTCAAAGACTCAGGTAAAAGGTGGTTGTCAAAAAGCCACTCCATTCTTAACCCCAGGCTTCTCTTGATTCTCTGTGCTGGCCCATGTTCACCATCAGGAACTAGACCTTTTGTTGCGTAATCAAGACACAGCCTAAACATAGTTGCCGCTGCGTTATAGCAGCCAATTCCCAAACATTTTGCGCCTTCCTCATATGCTTTATTAATATGCTCAGGCAAAAATTCTGGTGGTTCTTCTACGGCTATGTCAGCTGGTGAAATAGGTCTGCCCACTTTTGCAACATCTCTTAGCCCAAAACCACTACCACCCCAATTGTAACCATCTAAAGTTTTATTTTTTTCCAAAGGCCAGCACACAAACATAGTTGTTTGTCGACATTCTCGGCAAACGCAGTAAACCTCGTACTGGATAGTTTTTCCTGCACCAAGGTTTGTGTAAACCTTCATGAGGTTCAATCCATTAACATCAAAAGTAATTTTCTGTGAACCACACCTTGGACAGTCGTCTACTAACGCCACCATGCCTGCCTCTCCTTCTACAGATGGAACTTATGCCTAACTGCTAAACATCAACGACTTAAAAACCTAGCTCTTTGATACCACAATCTCACTAATTCAACCATGAGTGCGCGTTTGTATCCCCGCCAAGCCTGCCCGCTTTATTATGTAGAGGTTTTTTGGCAATCAGAATGCGAACTAAGTGTAAAAGACTACCGGTTCGTTTCCTACCTGACGGCAATTGCTACCTGGCCAGTCACGCTGACGCTGAGTTCAGGAGTGTCTCTCTATACGAAGTGCAGGGGGCTGGGTGTTGTCCCTATCATTCTGTTCATGCTGGTGGCCGTTGCTGCGTGGCAGTTTGAGTATTATATATAGAATCATACCGCCCCATGAAAATGCCCATATCTTATTTATAGGCAGAAACGGTGTGTTCTGGCTATGTATGGCAGAAATGGTGTGTTCTGCCTATAGATAGGCAGGTTTGACGTGTTCTGGCTATGTATAGGCACATCAGGGTTGATATCTCTTAGCGTTAACTTGCTGCGCCGGGAGGTAGCGGGTACCTCAGGTCGATTTGTGGCGCATCGCTTAGAAGCCGGCCAGATCTTGCCATCAGGTATCCGGCGATTTCTTCAGGAGTCAAATCTACATGGAGCATGTCTTCATTCTGGAACCATTCATTAGGCCAGTAGATGAGATCGGACGGATTGGCATCAAAGTTTTTCTCCAGCAATCCCAGCGCGTAGCTTTGTTCCGATTCCTTGCCTTCAGCATTGCACACGAAACTAATTATCTGAACGAGTTCATGCCAGGTTAAATCCGCAACGTATTTCTCTTGGTTAAATGCCATCCGGGTAAAGTTCTTTGCATCGGTCCATGAGGAAAAGTCACGGAAATCAGAGAATTCATACGGATTAACTACCTGCCTGTTCCAGTCATCAATCATCGCTTTTAGCCCTTCATCATCTTCGTCGGCGCCGCTATCAATTTGCGACAGAATTTCTTCGGCTGCGTCCGTTAGTTCCTTAAGTTTCTGACGGCTGATTTTGGCTGGCTTAAAACGTTCGGGTAAGGGCATAAGGTCTTCCTTGTTAAGTTGAGGCTCAGCAGCGACAAGTCATTACGCAATCTTCGTTAAGTACTCGTCAAAAGTCTATAAAACAATCAATTCCCTTTCTGGTAATGATCGAATTTATTCTTTCATTAATTGCAATATAAACAATGATCATTTCATTTAATGAAATTATACTGACTGTATAAATATCAGGAGGTGGTCATGTCAAAACAGTCTGTCAAACCTGTCTTGCTCAGCGAGGCACAGATTCAGGCAATCAGAAAAATTCAGGAAAAGCAGCGCCAGCAATCAGGTATTGGCGTTGCGCCAACTATCCATGAAATCGCAAGGGGGCTGGTGGACAAAGCCTTGCAACAGCATTTGGGGTAAAGGCTCTAACTTGTTGATACAAAGCAAAACAACTAACTGCTTATTATTCATGGAGATGTTAAGTGTTTTAGGGTTAAAAAAGGTAACTTTGAAAATGAATATCACTGACGAAGAGTTGCTTCAGCGTTATCATACTGTCTACAAGGTTGCCCAATCACTCATTCCGAATTATCCATTCGGTGTTTTAGATGAATTGGCTCAAATTACACCATGCACATTAACCTCACGCCAAGAATACTCATTTAAATCTTACCGAAAGAATATTCTTCAATTTAATCAGACCAATGGGGAGAAAAAATAATGTGCGGACCAGCTGCGTTTGTCGTTGCATCTGTCGCTATGTCAGCAATGCAGGCATATAACCAGCGACAGGAAGGTAAATATACCCAGGCTGTTGCAAACCAAAATGCTGATATTGCAGAAGCCCAGGCGCAGGACTCAATAAATCGCGGGAATATCCAGGCTGAAGAGGTCCGGCGCCGAAACCGGCAGGCCGCCGGCACACAGGCCGCCACTATGGGCGCAATGGGGACTGATCTGAGTTCTGGCACTGCGCTAGATATTTTTGGCGATACGGCCCAGTTCGGAACGCTTGATGCGCTGACCACGGTCAATAACGCGCAGCGTGAAGCGTATGGCTACCAGGTCCAGGCTATGAATGCGACAGCACAGGGAAATGCAGCCAGGAGCCAGTCACAGGCAGCAGTGACCCAGACCTTATTAACTGCTCCACTGAAAGCGTATGGCGCATACCGGATTGGGGGAGGGACCTGGAACCCCATGGGAACAGGGAATGATTCTACTCCGATGTTATCAGATATGAATGCGATAAATTTAGATCCTAGATTCAAAATCGGAGGTTACTAATTCCCTTAGTACCAACCGGCAGCGGCGCAGGGGGGGTGGACTAGGTATCTTTGGTGATTTCATGTTTGGTGAAGTTAACCGGATGGGGGCAGGTCCGGTAACGTCGCTGATGGGGCCTGCAGCTTCTAATGCCGACAGCATCATCACGCTATTGCGACAGACAACGAGTGGTAAAGCAGACCTGTGTGACTGGTATCGCACCTATCTGGACAATACACCGTTCCTGAACGTATTCTGGCTGCGAACAGCAATGAACGGTCTGATATTGAACCGTATACAGGATGTGCTTGACCCAGGCTCTTTGGAACGATACCAACGACGGGTTGAGCGTGAGCAGGGTAACGACTTCCTGATCCCACCCTCACAATTCATGTTAGGGAAATAATAATGGATGCCAAATATATTGCTTGCGCTCTTTTCTGCGCATTTTTAATCCCTGCAGAAGCAAAGTTTTATGATGGCTAACAGCTATACCTATATGCTCAGGAGTATATAGGTATAGCTGAATAAGGTGGACGCAGTACGCCTGATAATCAGCTTCAGGTTGACGTATTCATGGAATATGTGGCATCAATGATTGCTGCCTATGGTAATGAAGGGGCTCCGGTGTTTTGTCAGCCTAATGGGCGTTTACAGACAAATGCTGATGTTGTTTATAAATACTTAAACGATAACCCTGACAAGCGAGTTAATTCAGCTGAGAGCTTGGTCATAGCTGCTATGCAGGCATTGTTTCGTTGTAAAGAGCCGCAAAAGCTGAATGTTAATAAATAGCGTGACATGTCACAAATCCGACTAACGTCCACAAAAAAGCCCGCGCAGCGGGCTTAGTCGATCTTAACTTTTTTTGGCATTATCGCTGATATAGATATCAAGAATCCCGTTAGTGCTGAGATTATAAGTGGAAATATAAAGGCATCAGAAGTTCGTAACGGGTTTTTGATATCAAACAGAATGACTATGAAAAAGGCACTTGTTGCAAATGTAGATGATGAGTACACCTCATTCATCTTGTACTGGAGTTTGTCCAGCGAAAACGGTGGCGTCTCTTTACACCTAACATCCAGGATAATGTGCACTACTAAATAGGCAATGCACAGGATAAAGTAAAATCTAGTCAACTCCTGTGCATTTTGTGGTGCCAACCAGTCAAGAACGTGCATTTTAGTTAGCAAGCTTCCTGGCGGCATAGATAGCTGGGAGGGCAACAGCACCAGCCAAAGCAAAACTATAGGCAATTCCTGCCGTTACGGTAAAAGCAGGAATCACGAAAGATAAGCCGCCTGGAAGCGCGAAACCTAACCCTGCACCGCCGATGATAGCTTTCATCAAAGTAATGATGTTGATTTCCATGGTTCCTCCTAAGCATTCAACAAAAGGTTGAATTACCTCAGGGGTAATCTTAATCAAAAATGAGCAATGATGCAAAATGAATCATCATTAAGTGGAGTGAACACGTATAAAAACGAACGCATCGGAATGCTGGCAGATGCGTGAAACATCTAAGGGCGCGTCCATGCGCCCTGAAACTCAGAAGCTGCTTGTTTGGCTGCCGATGTACTGTACATGCGTCTCGATGTCACGCAGGCATTTGCTGACGCCAACTATGTAGCAGAAAATAGTCGTTAACTCCGCCGCTGCTCCGGCGACATCATGCCCGTCGGCATCCATCTTACGCAGCATATCCATCAGCATTGAGTGTTCTACCAGACCGAGAACACCTTCCGGACTGTGGATATGATCACGGTAGTTCGGCTTCAGCGGGTAGTGATAGGTCTGCTTCTCTTCCGACTTCATCGCTTCCAGGATGGCAGGCATGAAACTGGCCACCACCTTCTGGGCTTTATCTGCCGGCGACAGCTCATCGCGAACGTATCGCCCGGTGCAGAGGATTTGCGTAAGCAATGTGCCAACAGTATCACGTTGCCTTACTTACCGGGCGAGAAACTCTCTTGTCAACAGGTGGTTTTTTTCCGACGAATTCTTTCGGACTGGCCGCTTTTCTTTCGTCGAGCCACTGTTCTACCTCATCTCCATCCCAGGCACATCGTCTGTCGGTGATATACCAACGCTTCGGGAATTCTCCTTCCGCTTCAAGTCGGCAAATCGTGCTCCATGAAAGTGGGACCACCAGCAACAACTCTTTCCTACCAAAAGCTTTTTTCATTAATTAATTCAACCGCATGTATTAAAAATGGCAGAGTTTTAGCAAGTGGTTTATCGGAAGTGCAGAGGATTACTCCTGGTTATGTGCCGATATAGATTCAATCGTCCAGATATCATCCACCAGCTACCCAATGATCAAAGAGTGGTGGAATAGAA
>OFCV01000461.1_pt1 | contig 10722 bp, 8 predicted proteins | sample 1520931 | NCBI WGS metagenome assembly OFCV01 (sample SAMEA2699033, study PRJEB24076) | metagenome | biome: Human gut stool | place: Spain | collected 2012-10-21
GTGACCTGCAGGGTCAGCGGGTCGATGACCTTCAGGCCGCTGACGCTGTCGGCTTTCCCGGCTTTATACTCGGCGCCGCCGGCAATGTTGGCGAGGGTAATATCGGTATCGCCGTCATACTTTGGATCCAGCAGCACGGTCAGAGTAAAGGCGACATCTTCCGCGGTGAGCGGCGAGCCGTCGCTGAAGGTCAGATTCGGCCGCAGCTTGATGGTATACACTTTGTTGTCGGCGCTCACTTGCCAGCTTTCGGCCAGGCCAGGGACCAGGTTGCCGTGGCTGTCCCAGTCAATCAGGCGTGAAAAGATGACGTTGGTGACGTTTTCGTCCCAGCCGTTAACGAAGAAGTAGGGGTTAAAGATCCCCTGCGGCTCGGAAATCCCGGCGACGACGGTGTCTTTACGCAGTTTGGCTGCCGCCGGGATCTGGCTGGCATCGGTGGCCGGCGTGATGCCTTCCTGCAAAATATCGTCCGCGCTGGCCACAGAAGAAAATGCCAGCGTGCCGCCGATTAACGCGATTCCAAGAGCGTGTGAAAATCGCGTCCGTTTAGTTTTTAATCCGTGCAGTAATCTGGACAAAAGTGCTACCTCATCAAATGATTGCGTTGAAATTTACAATTCATGACGAAAGATAAGAGGCGCACCACGGCCTGTCTAACAACGAAAAAATATGATTTATAGCGAATCAGCATTAGCAATAATCTGGCAATAAAATGCCAGATTTTGATTAAGACGTAGAATTTTCCACCGACAGGTCCGTAGCGAGAGTCAGACGGTCCGCGACCCAGCCGTGCTGACCCAGCGCGCGCTCATCCAGCGGCCGGGGCAGCCGGATGCGCAGTTGCCCGATGACCCGCCCCTGAATCTGCTCGCAGTTGCCGTACAGCAGGCGTGCCCCGTCGCCGAGCAAAGCAGCGATATGGTGTAAATCCGGTTCACCGCCGCTGCTGCCGTCGAAGTGCAGGGTCACCAGCTGCGAGCCGTCCACCGACGACAGGTTCTCGCCGGGACGACCGTGATGCAGCGTACTGGTCATGCTGCGCGTCACCTCGTGTTGCGGGTTGCCAAACACTCGCCACACCTCGCCCTGTTCGATAATGTGCCCGCGCTCCAGCACCGCCACCCGATCGCAGAGCGTGCGGATAACCTCCATTTCATGGGTAATGAGGATAATCGTCAGACCCAGGCGCTGGTTAATCTCTTTCAACAGCTTAAGCACAGAGAGGGTGTTTTCCGGATCGAGCGCCGAGGTTGCCTCGTCGCAAAGCAGAATTTCCGGCTGGGTCACCAGCGCACGAGCGATCCCGGTGCGCTGCTTTTGCCCGCCGGAGAGCTTTGCCGGCCAGCTATCGCGCAGGGCGCCGAGGCCGACCAGTTCCAGCATCTCATCGACCCGACGCTGTCTTTCGGCCCGCGGGACGCCGGCCATCTTGAGCGGCAGCTCGACGTTTTGCGCCACCGTTTTGGTCGACATCAGGTTGAAGTGTTGAAAGATCATCGCCACCCGGCGGCGCAGGTCGCGCATCTGACTGCGTGAATAGCGCAATGTCTGTTCACCGTGAATGGTGATTTCGCCGCTGTCGGCGTTTTCCAGGCGATTAAACAGGCGCAGCAGCGTCGATTTCCCGGCGCCGCTGCGGCCGATAATGCCAAAAATCTCGCCCTGATAGAGCGTCAGGTCAATATTCTGCAGCGCCTGAACACCGTTAGGGTAGGCTTTGCTTATTCCGCTTAACTGGATATGCGGTACGGCATGAGGATCGTGAGTCACGGTAGTTTGCTCCATCAACCTTGAAAAACCGGCAGCATCAGCGCTGCCGGATACGCTCCGGCGATCAGAAGCCCGGGACGATTTTGCCTTTGTAGCGGGTCAGGATAAAATTGCGCACCGCGTCGGAGTGCAGCGCTTTCGCCAGCTTCTGGATCCCCGGATCGTTGAGGTTATCGGGACGGGCCACCAGATACTCGACGTACAGATCGCTGCCTTTTTCCACCAGCAGGGCTTTATCGGTGTCGATCCCTGCTTCCAGCGCATAGTTGGCGAAAATAAACGCCAGATCGACCTGATTCACCGCCCGTGCCAGCATGGCGCCTTCCAGCTCGCGAATTTTAAAATGGTGCGGGTTGGCGACAATATCCCGGGTCGCCGATTGCGGATCCTTCGGATTTTTCAGGGTCAGCAGGCCGGCATCGCTTAACATGACCAGCGCCCGCCCGGTGTTGACCGGATCATTCGGCACCGCGATGGTTGCGCCATCCGGGAGCGCTTTGATGTCGTGGTATTTGCTGGAGTAGGCGCCAAACGGTTCAATATGGACGCCTACCACCGGCACCAGATGGGTATGTCGCGTCTGGTTGTAGTTCTCGAGGAACGGACGGTACTGATAGTAGTTGGCGTCGAGGTTTTTCTCCGCCAGCTGTTGGTTGGGCTGAATAAAGTCGTTAAAGACTTTGATTTTCAAATCAACGCCCTGTTTGGCCAGCTCCGGCTTTACAAACTCAAGGATTTCCGCGTGCGGTACCGGCGTGGCGCCGACGGTCAGCGTCTCGTTGGCGGCGACAGAGGCGGAGAAGAGGGTCAGCAGCCCGGCAGCGATAAGGGTTTTTTTCACGATGTTGTTCATGGTTTTTTCCTGGAAAAGTAGCGTGAATGTGTTATTTACGGCTCATGTACCGCACGAGGCGGTCGCCGCTCATCTGTAAAATCTGCACCAGGGCAATCAGCAGCAGGACGGTGACCACCATCACGTCGGTCTGAAAGCGCTGGTAGCCAAAACGAATCGCCAGATCGCCGAGCCCGCCGCCGCCGATAACCCCGGCCATAGAGGTGTAATCCACCAGCAAAATCGCGGTAACGGTGACGGCGGCAAGCAGTCCGCCGCGTGATTCGGGCAGCAGGGTGTGCCAGATCAGCTGCGCGGTATTGCCGCCCATTGACCAGCTGGCCTCCACCAGACCGTGATCCACCTCGCGCAAAGCGCTTTCCACCAGCCGGGCGAAGAAAGGCGCGCAGCCCGCCACCAGCGGCGGAATGGTGCCCTGTACGCCCAGGGAGGTGCCGGTAATTAAGGTGGTGACCGGGATCATGACGATCAGCAAAATAATGAACGGCAGCGAACGCAGGACGTTGACGCAAAGCGACAGCAGGCGATACAGCCGCGGGGCGTGCAGCAGCTGCGGCTGGCCGGTGAGGTAGAGGACAATCCCCAACGGCAGGCCGAACAGTACGGTAAAGCCCAGCGACCAGCCCAGCATGATTAACGTGTCGATGCCCGCCTGGGTCACATCGCTCCAGTCGATATCGGCAAAAAACTCCAGCACGGGGGCCACCTTAGTTCCAGTCGTGACGCTGTGGGCGAATGCCGTTTAATACCCAGTTGCCGAGCAGCTGATATTTCCAGCGTACCGGGTCGTGCAGGGTGTGAACGCGCGCATTGCGCCAGTGGCGATCGAAGTTGTGAAAGTTGCCGGTCGCCCGGGTACCGCTGAGTTCAAACAGGCGGCTGGCGGCGTCAAGGGCGACCTCGGTGGTGAACACTTTGGCGCGGGCAACGGCGATGGAAGCCTGCGCCACATGCTCTTCGCTGAGATCATGTTTAAACCGGTCGAGAACCTTGCCTGCCTGCTCCAGCAGCGCCTCAGCGGCGGCCAGTCGGCTATCAATCTGTCCGATATGGTAGATGGTGAGCGGATCGTCGCTGGCCCGTTCGACGCCGGCATCAATCCACGGTCGGGCGAACTGGCGAACAAAGGTGACCGTGTCGTTGAGGGCCGCGCGGGCGATCCCGGCATCAATCGCGGCGGTGGTGAGCTGCGCGAAGGGGCCGGCGAGCGTCGGCGTGGCATAAGATTTCCACGTCGGGAAAAGATGGAACGGCGCGACCGCCAGATTCTCCGCCAGCACCGTGCCGCTGGCGGTATTCCGCTGTCCAAGGCAGTCCCAGTCATCGAGCACCGTCAAGCCAGCGCTGTCGCGCGGTACGAAGGCCAGCTGCGCGCGATCGTCGGCGTCCAGCGCCAGAATGCCTATCCAGTGGGCGTAGAGCGATCCGGTGCAATAGCCCTTACGTCCGTTGATGTACAGCGTTTCACCGCGGGTTTCCAAGCGGGTGCGGATATCGAGCACCGTTTTGCCGCCGGTCTCGGAGAGCGCGTTGGCAAAACGATACCCCTGTAACACCAGACCAAAAAAGAAGGCCTGCTGCTCTGCGCTGCCCTGCAAACGAATGTCCTCGAGCAGGCAGTAGTGGTTTTGCGGAATTTGTCCGAGCGACGGATCGGCGGCAGAGATGATGGCAATCACCTGGGCCAGGGTGGCGGCGGAGACCTCGGCACCGCCCCATTGGCGCGGCACCGTGATGCCCCACAGGCCGCTGTTGGAGAAGGTATCGACAATCTCGGGCGCCACCGTCCCGTGACGGTCGCGTTCTGCGGCTCCGGGTTGTAGCCGCTGGGCAATCTCGTGGGCGATGGCGATGGCTTCTTCATCGCTGCCGATGACATGGGCATTCGGCGAATGGCGGGTGTAGCTGACAGGCGATTTACTTTCTGACATACGGATTTCTCGTGGTTAACTAAATGGCTATATGCAAAAAATAGATAACTAAATAACCTATAATTCCAATGTGTTATATGTGAGTAGCAAAGGCTGTGCCAGTTCGCGGAGAATTTTTAGATGAATAAAATCAATTAATTACGTTTCTATTTGCCGGAGGGGCTGCTGCAAATGCAGCTGCGGTGATAGCAGGCTGTTGCATTTCCGACAGCCTGCGTCGGGGAAACTTGCTGCAACAAGCGTTATGTAGTTTGATATATATCGAAAAATGATCATCAGAGGATCGGCAATGCATCTGTTTATGTTCTACGTCGGTGGCAATGCGGGTAAATCGAATATTGAAGTCCATGACATTCAGTTTGTGGTGGCGCGAACCCCGGAAGAGGCGTGGCCTGCGCTGCGTGAGGCCTGGTTTGGCGATGCGGATAAAATCCATATTGACGGCTATAGCAGGATCCGCTGGGCCGATGGTTATGAGGTGACTCTGGCCAGAACGCCTGCTCACGACGGGGTGAAGCTGTTCTTTGTTAACGCCGGCGGCTATCGGTCCGACACCCTCGCGGAGCTACATGAATTCGGACTGTTTGCGGCGAGTGATGCGCGGGAGGCGAAGGCGAAAGCGCTGCAGACGCTGCTGCGCGGCGCCTGGCAGCGGCATAAGGACAACCTGCAGGCCGTCGATGATTGTCTGCTGCTGGACAAGGTGGGCGACTGGTATCTACACCTGACGCCCAACGCTGCGGGCGAGGCGGCAAAACCCGAGTGGCAAGGCTATCAACCGATTGGGATTTGAAATCCTGTCAGCGCCGGGAGGCATCCTCGCTCATTGCCCGTCAGATTTTGGCCTGATTGACTCGCGCTGAGAGGGCCTGATGGCTCTCTTTACGTTCGCTGTATCGCCCGGCGAGCAGCGGGGTATGGCCTTTCAGCAGCTGGGTTATCTTGAACAGTTCTTCGCTGACGTCGACGATTCTGTCGTACCACGGCGAGGGCTTCATGCGACCCTGTTCATCAAACTCCTGCCAGGCTTTGGGGACAGACGATTGATTCGGGATAGTAAACATCCGCATCCAGCGCCCGAGGATCCGCATCTGATTGACGGCGTTGAACGACTGGGAACCGCCGCACACCTGCATCACCGCCAGCGTTTTGCCCTGAGAAGGGCGGACAGCACCTTCGCTCAGGGGGATCCAGTCAATCTGGGCTTTCATCACCGCGCTCATCGCGCCATGTCGTTCCGGTGAACTCCAGATCATCCCGTCGCACCAGCGCACCCGTTCACGCAGCTCAACCACTTTAGGGTGCGATTCCGGCGCATCATCGGGCAGCGGCAGTCCGGAAGGATTGAAGGTCTGGACGCTGGCGCCCATGGCCGTCAGCAGTCGCCCGGCCTCTTCCGCGGCGAAGCGGCTGAAAGAGCGCTCGCGAAGCGAGCCGTAGAGAATGAGGATGCGCGGTGGCGCCCGATCCGGGAGCTTGTTGGCAAGTTCAAAATCAAAAAATTCATGTTGCAGGGCAGGAAAATCAGCCATGGGGGAACGCCTTTTTTTGAGAGCGGTTGTTTCAAAATGAATATATATGATTTAGCATATATGTAAATATCACGCTAAGGAATCGAAAATGCCGCATCCGCTAGAGGTTTTTAAAATATTGTCTGACGCCACGCGCCTGACGATCGTGATGTTGCTCAGGGAGCAAGGTGAACTGTGCGTCTGCGATATTTGCGCGCTGACAGCGGAATCACAACCCAAAATCTCCCGTCATATGGCGATTCTTCGCGAGGGAGGGCTGGTTCTTGACCGCCGGGAAGGGAAATGGGTGCACTACCGTTTGTCGCCGCATATGCCGGCCTGGGCGGCAGAGATCATCGACAGCGCATGGCGATGCCTGCGTGATGAGGTGCGTGCCCGGGTCGCTGACGCTTCGCCGTCTTCCTGCTGATGGCGGCTTAATATATCTGTTATTACATATTTGATGGGGTGAGGAATGCTGCTCGCAGGGACCATTTTTTTATTGACGCTGCTGCTGGTTATCTGGCAGCCGAAGGGACTCAGTATCGGCTGGAGTGCGAGCCTGGGGGCGGCGCTGGCGCTGGCGTTCGGCGTTATTCATCTGAGCGATATTCCGGTGGTCTGGAATATTGTCTGGAATGCCACGGCGGCGTTTATTGCGGTGATTGTTATCAGTCTGCTGCTGGACGAGTCGGGCTTTTTCTCCTGGGCGGCACTGCACGTTGCCCGCTGGGGGAACGGGCGCGGGCGAAGACTGTTTAGCTGGATAATTCTGCTGGGCGCCGTCGTGGCTGCGCTGTTTGCTAACGATGGCGCGGCGCTGATTCTGACCCCCATTGTTATCGCGATGCTGTCGGCGCTGGGTTTCAGCCAGCGCGCGACGCTGGCCTTTGTGATGGCTGCCGGTTTTGTTGCCGATACCGCCAGCCTGCCGCTGGTGGTGTCGAATCTGGTCAATATTGTTTCGGCCGACTTTTTCCATCTTGGCTTCAGCAGTTATGCGGCTGTTATGGTGCCGGTCGATATCGCGGCGATCCTCGCGACCCTGGCGATGCTGCATCTGGTCTTTCGTCGCTATATTCCAGCGGTCTACGATCTGGCCCTGTTGCCTGAACCGGCCAGCGCGATTAAAGATCGCCCGACGTTCCTGACCGGTTGGGTGGTGCTGGTGGCGCTGCTGGTGTGCCTGATTCCGACCACGATCGGCGGACTGCTCTCGGCGATCGGCGTCGCCGGGATGAGCCGTATGCTGGGCGCCAACGTCATCGCCACCAGCGGACGCGCGGTAGAAGCCGCCGGCGACGTTGACGTCTTACTGCTGGATAAAACCGGGACGATTACCCTCGGTAACCGCCAGGCCTCCGCGTTTTTACCTGCGGAAGGCGTAGAAGAAAAAACCCTTGCCGACGCCGCCCAGCTCTCATCTCTGGCCGATGAAACGCCGGAAGGTCGCAGCATCGTGATACTGGCAAAACAGCGCTTTAACCTGCGCGAGCGGGATCTGCAGTCGCTGCAAGCGACCTTCGTCCCCTTCACCGCCCAGACGCGCATGAGCGGGATTAATATCGATCGGCGGATGATCCGCAAAGGCTCCGTCGACGCCATTCGTCGCCATGTCGAGGCCAACGGCGGCCACTTCCCGGCGGACGTCGACAAACAGGTGGAAGATGTTGCCCGCCAGGGGGCGACACCGCTGGTGGTCGCGGAAGGCAAACACGTGCTGGGCGTTATTTCGCTGAAAGATATCGTTAAAGGCGGAATTAAGGAGCGCTTTGCTCAACTGCGCAAGATGGGCATTAAAACGGTCATGATTACCGGCGATAACCGCCTCACCGCAGCGGCGATTGCCGCTGAAGCGGGGGTCGATGATTTCCTTGCTGAAGCGACGCCGGAAGCCAAACTGGCGCTGATCCGTCAGTACCAGTCCGAAGGTCGTCTGGTGGCGATGACCGGCGACGGTACTAATGATGCCCCGGCGCTGGCTCAGGCCGATGTCGCGGTGGCGATGAACTCCGGTACCCAGGCGGCAAAAGAGGCGGGCAACATGGTGGACCTCGACTCCAACCCGACCAAACTGATCGAAGTGGTGCACATCGGTAAGCAGATGCTGATGACCCGCGGGTCGTTGACCACCTTCAGTATTGCCAACGACGTGGCGAAGTACTTTGCCATTATTCCGGCCGCCTTTGCCGCCGTTTACCCGCAGCTGGCCATGCTCAACGTCATGCACCTGCATTCGCCTGCCTCGGCGATTCTGAGTGCGGTTATCTTTAACGCGCTGATTATCGTCTTCCTGATCCCGCTGGCGCTGAAGGGCGTGAGCTATCGCCCGCTGTCGGCTTCGGCCATGCTGCGCCGTAATCTGTGGGTCTATGGCCTGGGTGGGCTGCTGGTGCCGTTTATCGGTATTAAAGCTATCGATCTGTTACTGACCCTGACCGGGCTGCTGTGAGGAAAATACCATGTCATTCATTCGACCGGCACTTGTGCTATTTATTCTGTTAACGCTCCTCACCGGTGGCGTCTATCCGCTGCTGACGACGGCGCTTGGGCAGTGGTGGTTCCCGCAGCAGGCAAACGGCTCACTGATCCGCATCGCCGGCGAAGTCCGCGGCTCCAGCCTGATTGGCCAGAATTTTACCGCGGCGGGTTATTTCCAGGGACGCCCTTCGGCGACCGCTGAAACGCCGTACAATCCCCTCGCCTCCGGCGGCAGTAATCTGGCCGCCAGCAACCCGGCGCTGGATAAGGCCGTCAGCGAACGCGTGCAGGCGCTACGTCTCGCCAACCCGGACGCTGACCCGCGCGTTCCGGTAGAGCTGGTGACGACATCGGCAAGCGGGCTGGATAATAACCTCACGCCGACGGCCGCGCTCTGGCAGATCCCTCGCGTCGCGAAGGCCCGCAATCTGAGTATTGAGCAAGTCACCCGCCTGGTGAATGAGGCGACGCAAACGCCGCTGGCCAGTTTTCTCGGACAGCCTGTGGTAAATATAGTGCAACTGAATATGGCGCTGGATGCCCTGAAGGATAAGTAAAATGAGTGACGAGCCGCTGCGCCCGGACCCGGACCGCCTGCTGCAACATACCAGCGAGCCGCATCGCGGCAAGCTAAAAGTGTTCTTTGGCGCCTGTGCGGGCGTCGGTAAAACCTGGGCAATGTTGGCGGAAGCGCAGCGGCTGCGCGCCCAGGGGCTGGATATTCTGATCGGCGTGGCGGAAACCCACGGTCGGAAAGAGACCGCGGCGATGCTGGAAGGGCTCAGTACCCTCCCCCAGCGCCGCCTCTCTCATCGTGGACGCTACGTCCACGAATTCGATCTCGATGCCGCGCTGGCGCGCCGGCCGGCGCTGATCCTGGTTGATGAACTGGCGCACAGCAATGCGCCAGGCTCGCGCCACCCCAAACGCTGGCAGGATGTCGAAGAGCTTCTCGATGCCGGTATCGACGTGTTTACCACCGTGAACGTCCAGCACCTCGAAAGCCTGAACGATGTCGTCAGCGGCATTACCGGCGTTCAGGTGCGCGAAACCGTCCCTGACCCCTTTTTTGACGCCGCCGACGATGTTGTGCTGGTCGACCTGCCTCCTGACGATCTCCGTCAGCGCCTGAATGAAGGCAAGGTCTATATCGGCGGCCAGGCGGAGCGGGCTATCGAAAACTTTTTCCGCAAGGGAAATCTGATTGCCCTGCGTGAACTGGCTTTGCGCCGGACCGCCGATCGGGTCGATGAACAGATGCGCGCCTGGCGCGACCGTCAGGGGCAGGAAAAAGTCTGGCATACCCGCGACACCCTTCTGCTGTGCATCGGCCATAATACCGGCAGTGAAAAACTGGTACGCGCCGCCGCGCGACTGGCCGCACGATTTGGCAGTATCTGGCATGCGGTTTATGTCGAAACCCCTTCCCTGCACCGTCTGCCGGAAGCCAGGCGGCGGGCCATTCTCGCCGCCCTGCGGCTCGCGCAGGAGTTAGGGGCGGAAACCGCCACGCTCTCCAACCCGTCCGAAGAGAAAGCCGTACTGCACTACGCCCGCGAGCATAATCTGGGCAAAATCGTGATTGGCCGTCAGGGAAAACGCCGCTGGTGGAACCGCAGCGGATTCGCCGATCGCCTGGCGCGCGACGCGCGCGACCTCGATCTGGTGGTCATCGCCCTTGATGAGAAAAGCGCCCCTCTGCCCACGCGGGCCAGCGATAGCCGTACCGCTATGGAGAAGTGGCGCGTGCAAATCCAGGGCTGCTTCGTGGCGCTGGCGCTCTGCGCGATCATTACGCTGGTGGCGATGCAGTGGCTGGTGGCCTTTGAAGCGGCCAACCTGGTCATGCTCTATCTGCTTGGCGTGGTGATTATTGCGCTGCTATACGGCCGCTGGCCGTCGGTGCTGGCGACGGTTATCAACGTGGTCAGCTTCGACCTGTTCTTTGTGTCGCCGCGCGGTACGCTGGCGGTTTCCGACGTACAATACCTGCTGACCTTTGGCGTCATGCTGACCGTCGGTCTGCTGATCGGGAATCTTACTGCCGGCGTCCGCTATCAGGCCCGCGTGGCGCGTTATCGTGAGCAGCGCACCCGCCATCTGTATGAGATGTCAAAAGCGCTGGCGGTCGGACGCAGCGAGGATGACATTGCCGCGACCAGCGAGCGCTTTA
>OFCV01000464.1_pt1 | contig 10640 bp, 9 predicted proteins | sample 1520931 | NCBI WGS metagenome assembly OFCV01 (sample SAMEA2699033, study PRJEB24076) | metagenome | biome: Human gut stool | place: Spain | collected 2012-10-21
ACCGGAATGTTATGCCATGCTGTTGATGACTCATAACATTAAGCACGTTAGAGAGGAAATGATGAAAAAAGCAATGATTGCGTTATCTGCGATTCTGGTAGCAGCCCCTGTTTTTGCTGCGACAACACACGCAACTGATGATACCGTCGCGGCGGCCCATGAAGGGGCGAATACGGCGAAAGAAAAACTGCACCAGGCCCAGAACGAGGGCGAAGAGCAGAAGCTGAAAGCCGAACACGCGGCGCAAGGTAAAAGCGACAGCGTCGGCAGCCAGGTGAGCGAAGGTGCTCAAAAAACCTGGAATAAGACCAAAGAAGGGACGGAGAAGGGTTGGGATAAGACCAAAGAAGGGACGGAAAAAGGCTGGAATAAGACTAAAGCCGCCACCGAAAAAGGCTGGGATAAAACCAAGCAGGGTGCGGAAGAGCTGAAAAATAAAGTCACCGAATAATTCCGGTAGCGTTGCATAAAATAAGGTCGCGAAAGCGGCCTTTTTTTTGCCCCTCTTTTTGCCCCTCATCGGCAGCGACGGTGATGACGTCGCGGCGACGCCCCTCGCGGCGTTGATAGCGAACGATAATGCCAGGAATTGTCCTGGATATCCTGATACTCACTCTTTCTCCACATTCCGGCGGTAAAAAGGAGGCATATCAGGAGGTGTACAATGAAAAAAATGATTTCTCTGGCCGTTATGTTGTCCTGCGCATTAAGCTCGTTAGCCTGGGCCGACGGCCCGAACGGCAACGGTAACCCAGGCCAACAGCAGGTGTGGCAAAACGGCTCTGGGCACGGTAGTCCGGACGGCAATCGTCAGCAGGGACCGGGTAATAATGGTCCTCAGGGCAACGGCGACAGCCATCGTCAGGGCGCGGATAATCGCGGCTCGGATCGTCACAACCCCGGCGACAATCGCGGCAATAATCATGCACAAGGGAAGTCGCATCAGGAACGTCATGAACAAGACCACTTTGCGTGGAACGGGCATGACTTCCGTAAGGGGCAACCTGCGCCGGAGCGTTATCGCGGGAATGATTATCGGGTCAGCAACTGGAACGATCGCGGCCTGCCGCCGCCTCCGCAGGGGCAGCACTGGTCGTATATTAACGGCAACTATGTCCTGATTGCGGCGGCCACCGGCATCATTACGTCTATTCTGGTGAACGGCGTCCTTTCGCATTAATTTCGCACCGATGCTGCAGGGGCGAATCCGCCCTCGGGCAAACCCTCTCCCGTTCAGGGAGAGGGGATTACCGCCGGGTGATCTGTTATCCCGTGCAATCTATCTTTTATTCAACGCCTCATCCGGCCAGTACTTATAGCCGTTGAGCATCGCCTGAGCGGCCAGCCCTTTCTCGGTAATTTCATAAACGTTCACTTTCGACGGCAGCGAAGAGGTATCCTTTGCGACGCCGCTTGCCGACGCGGCGACCGGCGCGACACCTTTATCATCATATTTCGCCGCAGCATTCGCGTCTGCGCCGACCATATAGCCCTGGGTAATAAAGGTGTGGAGTGCCGCTTTATCGTGGAACACCAGTACGGTGCGCTGCTGCTTCACGCCCATCCCCAGCCCGGCGCCGCCCTGAGCCATTTTCATATAGGTATCTTTGCCGGTGCGGAGATCTTTAACCACGCCGTAACCGCTGCCAAATCCTAATACCAGAATTTTGCTGCTGTTGCTGGCAAATACGGCATAGCCATCGGCGTGCTGGATATCGCTACGGGCTTCCGGGTAGAGAGAATAGAGTTTGCTCAGCGTTTCGCTGCGTATTTTTTGAATACTGGCGCGCTGCTGGCTGGCGGTATCACCCTGGGCGCTACAGCCTGCCAGCGCCAGCGCTGACGCCAGGAAAAGAGCCTGATATTTCATATTTGAGTTCTACGCTATTCTGCGTCCATCTTATGGCGCGCGTTTATTTTTCCGTTGGTTCCGGAGGAGGCGTCGTGAATCATTTTCAGGTATGTCGTGGTGATTTCGCTGCCTGCGCTATCGGCATGCTCGCTGCCCGCAACATGGCGCCTCCTGAGGAAATGCGGGTATTTAATACGCTGATTTAAGCGTGGCGATCGTAGAATAAAAACTCGTTAACAATCCAATAATTAAAAGTTTATATTTAAATTTTGCCTTATTTGTGGGCTATATCACTATTAAAATAAGGTTTATTAGCATGGTTTTGCTGGCCTTTTTTACATTCTGTTGAACGCCTTACTCTTTTTCGCATTGCCGGTAACTTGCTGAATAATCATTAGTAAATGAGATGAAGCGCACGCCGGAAATCAGAAATCTTGCTTGCATTAAACGCTTATCCAGATAAGTTATTGAGTCTGAGATTATTCTTCATACTTCACGTTTTGGGGTTCTGGCATCCCACTTTTCGACAACCGTTTACCTGAAGCCTGAATGAATCAGAATATCTATTTCTTATTTCCCGGAGACCGGCATGAGCAATTTTGTGATTCCAGAAATTAAAGCAGCTGAAGAAGAGATGATTGCGATCCGTCATTATTTACATGCCCATCCGGAATTAAGTCTGGAAGAGTTTAATACCAGCGAGCTGGTGGCGGAAAAACTGGCGGAGTGGGGTTATGCGGTGACCCGCGAGCTGGGGAAAACCGGGCTGGTAGGGTCGCTTACGAAAGGGCATTCATCGCGCACGATCGGGCTGCGCGCCGATATGGACGCACTGCCGATTTTTGAAACCACGGAATTACCCTGGGCCAGCACCGTACCAGGGAAAATGCACGCCTGCGGCCACGACGGTCACACCACTATTCTGCTGGCGGCGGCAAAATATATTGCCTCGCCGGCCTGCCAGTTTAACGGCACGGTGCATGTGATTTTCCAGCCAGCGGAAGAGGCGATTGGCGGCGCAGACCTGATGATAAAAGACGGGTTGTTTGAACGCTTCCCCTGCGATTGCGTGTTTGCGCTGCACAATATGCCGGGACTGCCGGTCGGCAAGCTGGGCTTCTACGCCGGCAACTTTATGGCGTCGGCGGATACCGTCAAGATAACCATTCACGGCTACGGCGGCCACGGTGCCCATCCGGAGCGCGCGGTCGATCCCATTCTCGCCGGCTCGGCGCTGGTGATGGCCCTGCAAAGTATCGTCGCGCGTAACGTGCCGCCGGGGGAAACCGCCGTTGTCACCGTCGGCACCTTCCAGTCGGGCATCGCCTCTAACGTGATCCCGGAAAGCGCGGTGATGGAACTGACCGTGCGGGCGATGAAGCAGGAGGTACGCGACCTGCTGATTAAACGGATTCACGACATCACCGAATTTACCGCCAAAAGCTACGGAGCGACCAGCGAGATTGAGGTCTACGACTCCTACCCGGTGCTGACCAATAGCGTGGAGGAGACCGCGTTCGCCAAAGCATTAGCGACGGAACTCTTTGGCAGTGAACAGGTGCTGGAATCCATTTCACCGATGAATGCCAGCGAAGATTTTGCCTTTATGCTGCAGGCGCGTCCGGGCTGCTATTTCCTGCTGGGTAACGGCGAGAAGGGCGATAAAGGCGGCTGCATGGTGCATAACCCTGGCTATGACTTTAACGATGACATTATTACCACCGGGGCGTCGTTTTTCGCCCGGTTAGTTGAAACACACTGCCGTTGATCTCTGGAGCTCGTAAATAATGAAAAAATCACTACTGCTGTGGGTCGCGCTGATGGCATCCGCATCGACGCTGGCCGCAGAACAAAAAGAAATTCGTTTTGGCGTCGATCCCACTTTCGCGCCGTTTGAATGGAAAGACCCGCAGGGCAAACTGGCGGGTTTCGATATTGATTTAGGCAACGCTATCTGCCAGCAGCTGCAGGCGAAATGCGTGTGGGTGGAAAGCAACTTCGACGGCATTATTCCGGCGCTGAAGGCGCGTAAATTCGACGCGATTCTCTCCGGCATGTATATGACCGAGAAACGCAAAGAGCAGATTGGCTTTAGCGACAAGCTATATAACGGCCCGGTGTTCCTCGTGGCGCGTAAAAATACGCTGACCGGCAATACGCCGGAGCAGCTCAAAGGCAAAACGATCGGCGTGGAGCAGGGCTCAGCGCAGGAGACTTACGTCAACCAGCACTGGCGTCCGGCGGGAATTAATATCGTGGCCTATCAGGGCGCTGACAGCGTCGTGCGGGATCTGGAGTCCGGGCGTATTGATGGCGCGGTGCTCTCCGGAATGATGGCGGACTACAGCTTCCTGCAGCAGCCGCAGGGCAAAGATTTCGCCTTTGTTGGCGGTCATTTGCAGGACGATAAGCTGTTTGGCGCCGGCGCTGCGATTGGCCTGCGTAAAGAGGACGACGCGCTGCGTCAGGAAATTAACCACGCGATCGCGCAGATTCTTGCCGACGGAACCTATAAAAAACTGTCGGGTAAATATTTTAGCTTTGACGTCTATTCCGGGACATAATGTTGTGATGCGTCCGGCGGGCACGGATGGGCCCGCCGCAAGATTCCTTTTCTGACTCTCCACTCATAGTTCTTTCCCGCCCCTTGCGGCCTGGCGAAGGATGCAGAATATAAGCGATAAGGAGTGAACGGCATGAATACACGTCCATTGGGCAAAACCGGATTTTCCATCGCGCCGCTGGTCTTCGGCGGCAACGTGTTTGGCTGGACCTGCGATGAAAAAACCAGTTTTGCCATTCTTGATGCTTTTGTCGACCACGGCTTTGACGCCATTGATACCGCTGATGTCTACTCCCGCTGGGCGGATGGCAACCAGGGTGGCGAGTCGGAAACCCTGATTGGCCGCTGGCTGCAGGCGCGTCCGGGGATGCGTGATAAGGTAAAAATCTTCACCAAAGTGGGCTCTGATTTAGGGCTGCCCGGGCAAAAAGGGCTGAAGAAAGCCTGGATCCAGCAGGCCGTGGAAAACTCGCTGCGCCGTCTGAACACCGATTATATCGATCTCTATTTTGCCCACTGGCCGGACCCGGAAACCCCCATTGCCGAGACGTTGAGCGCTTTTCACGCGCTGCAGCAGGCGGGGAAAATTCGCGCGACGGGGGCTTCTAACCTGGATGCCCAGCAGCTTTCCGCGGCGCTGGAAGTGGCGCGGAAAGAGGGGCTGCCGGCCTGGCAGGTGCTGCAACCGGAATACAACCTCTATCACCGCTCCGCTTTTGAGGGGGCGCTGTGCGACCTGTGCATCAGCCGGGAAATAGGCGTCGTCACCTACTACAGCCTCGCCTCCGGCTTCCTGACCGGTAAATACCGTCAACAGGCCGATCTGGCGCAAAGCCAGCGCGGCAGCGGCATCGGGAAATACCTTAATCCGCGCGGAATGCGGATTATCGATACCCTGGAAGAGGTTGCCGCCCAGCATCATGCCAAACCTGGCGAAGTGGCGCTGGCCTGGCTGATGGGCCGGGAAGGGGTGACCGCACCGATTGCCAGCGCCACCAGCGTGGCTCAGGTCGAGAGCTTTGCTCGTGCCGCTCAGCTGACGCTGAATGCCGCCCAACTGGCGCGGCTGGAGATTGCCAGCGCCTGACGACGACGTGCCGGAGCCGCCAGGCTCCGGCGCTACGCTCAGGAAGAATGGTTCGTCACATTCAGAATCTGCGCGCTGGCCCCGACCGGGAAATTGCTCAGCGCGGCAAAATCACTTCCCTGATAGCCGAGAATCTTGCCGTCGGTGCGCATCTGCTGCAGATCGATAAGGATCACGCCCAGCGTCGGAATGATTTTCTCGCGCCAGACGAACAGCGTCAGATCGTCCGCCACCTGCACATAGTGACAGCGATCGACATCCGCCAGACCTTTCTCCACACCCTCCAGACACTGCCAGGCATAGAAGTTATCGTTGAGATAAATATGCTCGTAGCGTTCGGTCGGGCTGTAGGTGTACTGGTTACGCATTCCCACCAGCGCGCGGGTGAAGGTCGGTAGCGGTCCCGGCTCGCGGTTCAGACGGGCAAAATGGAAGCGGGCTTCGACTGCCGTCAGCGGCAGCCCCTGCTCGACGCGGCTGAACGCATCGAGGCGCGCGGCCTGCTCCGTCGGCAGCTGACCGTAGACCAGGGTAGCGTTATTTTGCGTCAGGTTGCACACCGCGCTGATGCTGGCGTTCTCCTTGCCGGGATCGAGAAAATCGATAAACAGTACATCGGGGCGAATGGCGGTCACGCGCCCGGAAACGGGCTGCCCGTCCCAGAGCAGGGCGTGGTCATCGGCCATCGTCAGCTGATGACGGGCGCCGTCGGCCAAATAAAAGGTCAGGGGCTTTCCGCCGGGCAAAGAGGCAACCGGCAGCACGTTGCCGTGAGGCGCAAAGCCGTCCGCAAGCGCGCCGACCTGAATAAATACGGCTTCTGAAGTCATGTGAGATCCTTGTTGTATAAGAACGTTAAGCAAATGCCAGCGTCGGGACATCAACCGCACTGGCGCCGCCGTCGGCAACCAGCGTCGCACCGCTGATAATCGACGCCTGCGGGGAACAGAGGAACTGGCAGGCGAGCGCAATCTCCTGCGCGCTGGCCGGGCGGCGCAGCGGGACGTCGCGACACACCTGCTGATAGGCCTGCTCAAGGCTGATCCCCTGCGCGTCCATCAGCGGCTGCATCTCCTCATCGGCCATCGGCGTGGTCACCCAGCCGGGGCAAATGGCGTTGGCGCGTACGCCTTGCGGGCCATAGTCCCGCGCGACTGAACGCATCAGGCCCATCACTGCATGTTTGGCGGTGACGTAGCCGCAGGCCTGCGGTCCGGCGGCGAGGGAGGCGATCGAGGCGACAAACAGCACGTTGCCGCGTCGGGCAATCAGCGATGGCAGGCAGGCGCGGACGCTGGCAAACGCGCTGTTGAGATTGCTCTCCAGCGCCGCACGCCACTGCCGGTCGCTGGTCTCCACGACGGCGCCGTTGCCCATGCCGCCCGCGCTACAGATTAAAACGTCGATATGGCCCGCGCGTTCGAGAATCGTCGGCAGCAGATGAGCCTGCCACTCATCGCCGCTGGCGGCATCGCCCGCCAGCGCCACCGCGCCGGTCTCTTCCGCCAGCGCCTGCAAAGGGGCAAGACGGCGGCCGGTAATGAACACCGTCTCGCCCGCCGCCGCCATCAGTCGTGCACAGGCGGCGCCAATCCCGGTGCCACCGCCGGTAATCATTACCACTCTACTCATCGTTTCTCTCCCAACACGCCTGCTTTGTACCTTAGAAAGGGGATATGCTCCCGGCTATCGCCCGAAAGAACGATCGCCGGATGAATCAATCGTGCTGCGGCGCCGGTATCGCCTGTGGCGCCGCAACGGATTTCATGGTCTGAGGATCCACCGCGAGGTAGCGACCGGTTTTCGCGTCGATGCCGACATAGTCGATGGCTTTGCCGTCGGCGTGAACCACCATGGTGCGACCGGCAAACGCCGCGTAATCCTGACTCATGGTCTGCACCCGCTGCGGATATTGTGCGGCGACATCATGGGTTTCCAGCGGGTCCTGCTTAAGATTGAACAGCCCCCACGGCGCGTCGCCCGCCTGCGGGAAGGTTTTTACCAGCCGCCGCAGCTTCCAGTCACCGTCAATCCAGGCCGCCTGGTTATGCAGCTCGACGCCGTAGCGGGAGCGCGGCGGCTGTAAGCTTTCGCCGGTCAGATAGCGTTTAAAGCTGACGCCGACCATCGGCAGGACCGGTTTTTTCGCCAGCGCTTTCGTGGCATCGATACCGGCGAACTCATAGAGGGTGGGCGCGACGTCATACACCGCCATGGTGGTGGCGTCGATTTTGCCGCTATGGACAATCCCGGGCCCGGCAATCATAAAGTCGGTATTGATGCCGCCCTGGCCGCTGGTGGTTTTGTGGTAGCGCGCGTAAGGGGCGTTGCTGACGTTCGCCCAGTGCGGGCCATAGGAGACGAACGAACCTTTGCGGCCAATATTCGCGTAGCGATTGTCGAACTGCTTCCAGAACGCGGGTTCTGATTCGTAGTAAAAGCCTTCTGCCGGGTTAGCGCCGTTATCGGTTAAAAAGATCAGCAGCGTATTTTTATCCCGCCCGGTTTGCTTCAGCGTTTCCATCACCGTACCGATCTGCGCATCCATGTTGGCAATCATCGCGGCGTATACCTGCATCACTTTCGCGGTGTATTTTTGCTGCTCCGGCGTCAGTGCCGCCCACTCTTTATCGAGATCCAGCCCAGGAAGCGGCGTGTCGTCATGGAGAATACCTGACGCCTTCAGACGGGCAATTCGCTGGCGATAAACTTCGCCATAGCCCTGCTCGTACTGACCTTTAAAACGGGAAATCCATTCATCCGGCGCCTGCAGCGGGTCGTGGGGAGCGGTAAAGGCCAGCCAGGCAAAAACCGGCTGTTCCGACGGCGTTTCTTTGATCCACTGGTTCATCTGGGCGGCGTAGGCCTCGCTGTAGTAAAAGTCGGCGGGGAGCGAAACCCGCTGGCCGTCGCGGGTGTAGTAGGTGTGGAAGGCTTCGACGGTACCCAGCGGTATCGCATCGTCAAAATGGCTGGTGCCGCCGCCCATAAAGGCGAACGAGTGGCGAAAGCCCCGATCGTTTGGCGTGGCGCCGGGTACAAAGCCGAGGTGCCATTTCCCGGTCATCAGCGTGTTATAGCCGGCATCTTTAAATCGTTCGGCCATGGTAGTGACGCGATCGGTGAGGCGCAGTTCATACCCCTCTTTGCCAAGGGTGCTGTCATACCACCACATTCCGCCCATGCCGGCCTGCTGGTTAGTATTCCCGGTCAACAGCATCGAACGGGCAGGGGCTGACATCGGCGACGTGTAGTACTGGCTCATGCGCACGCCCTGTTCGGCCATCGCCTGCAGGTTAGGCGTCGGGATTTCACCGCCGAAGGGGCTGATATCGGAATACCCCATATCGTCGGCGATAATCACGATGATGTTGGGGCGCTCGGTTTGCGCGCTGTGCGCTGCGCCGGAGAGGATCATGCTCAGCGCGGCGGCCACTGTTTTTTTCTTCACTACCGGGTCTCCTGTTCAGGATCGGGGATTCATCGCGCCCGAAGATGAAGGCGGCGCGACCATGGAAAAATGTCGGTTAGCGCGTCGCCCGACTGTCGATAAAGCGGGCGCGCCAGGTGCGCAGGCCGTTCATATCGCGGGAGTAGGGGCGCAGCGGAGCAAGAATTTCGCTAAAAAAATGGAAGTAGCCGGCGCACAGCCGGTTGTAGCCGGCGTCGTTAAGATGGGCCGGACAGCCGCCCTGGCAGACTATTTTTACCGCGCACTGCTGACACTCCCGGCGTCGGCTTTTTTCGCTGCCGAAGGGCAGGCGGGTCGCGCTCTCCACCGCCTGAGCCAGCGGGCGGTCGTCGAGCTGGCCAAGATGATGCCGGTCGTTAATCAGGTGATCGCAGGCGTAGAGCCGGCCGTCGGGCTCCATCACCAGGTTGCTGCCGCAGCGAGCGGCATGGACGCAGGTGGCGCTGGTATGGCTAAAATATTGCCCCCACGCCTGCTCAATATTCATCACAAAAACCCGCCCGATATCGTCGCGCTTACGCCACTGACGCCAGATAGCGACCATAAAGCGTCCCCAGTTATCGGCGCTGAGCCGGTAGCCCTGCGCCAGGGCATCGCCTTCGCTCATCAGCGGCTGAAACTGCAGGTAGCGGGCGCCAAGACTGACAATATGGTCGTAAATGGAGGCCGCGTGCCGGGTCATCTCGTCGTGGACCACCACCAGTAAATTAAATTCCACCTGATGCCGGTGCAGCAGAGCGATGCCGCGCAGCGCCGCCGGGTAGCTGGCCTGGCCGCGTTTATCCGGACGATGGTGGTTTTGCAGTGTTTCACTGCCTTCCAGACTGACGCCGACCGTGAAGTGATGTTCCCGGAACAGGCGGCACCACGCATCGTTGATGAGCGTGGCGTTGGTTTGCAGGCTGTTGCTGATGGTGACGCCCGCGGGGGCATAGCGCTGCTGCAGCGCCAGCGCCTTCTGATAAAACCGCAGTCCGGCCAGCAGCGGTTCGCCGCCTTGCCAGACGAAATTAATCTCCCGGGCCCCGGCCGGTTGGGCGGCAATATAGCGGCGGATAAACGACTCCAGCGTCGCATCGTCCATTTTCCGCACCGGGGTATCGCCCTGTGGGTAATAACAGTAACGGCAGGCAAGGTTGCAGGCCGGGCCAATGGGTTTGATCAAAAGATGAAAGGGCACCGTTGCCCGAGGCTCCATAGCCAGCGGAATTTGCTGCTGGCGTAGTGCGGCGATATTCAGCATCGTTTTGATCCTGTCCGGTTAAGTTATTTTATTTGCCATTCTGGCGCGGGGCAGCACTCCGTCTCCGGTTAATTTTTTCGGCCTGCGGTCCTGTTTGGGCAGCAGAAAAACCTACGCTTCCCTGCAGAGTTAAGCGCCTGATGAAAATGACCTGAGTGTTATTTATCAGGTATAGAGGAGTCGTTGAAAAAGACTATCGTTCTAAAGGACGAGTTCGGCGCTGAAAAGCGTGAGAATGTGAAGCGCGCGGCGCCAGGGGATAAAGTTAATAACTTTTGTTTATGTTTTAATATTAGGTCGATAACACAACGCTATGCGCAATAATAATGTTTTAAATAACAGTGTGTTAAATAAAATTTTGCAACCAATATCACATTGTTAATATGTTAATGATTGTGTTACTTAAATGTGAAATGTATGCTT
>OFCV01000476.1_pt1 | contig 10418 bp, 8 predicted proteins | sample 1520931 | NCBI WGS metagenome assembly OFCV01 (sample SAMEA2699033, study PRJEB24076) | metagenome | biome: Human gut stool | place: Spain | collected 2012-10-21
GACTTTTCTCCAGTGATTATACCGTCACGGTAGCATATTTAAAATAATCGTACAAATATTAAAAATTAGTTTGGCCTGGCGGGTATATAATAATTCTAGAGCATATCACTGAGTTGAGGTATCTCTTTAAAACACAATGTATTTTACCAAAAACTGAAGCTGAAGGCACCGGGAGCCAGCAGAAGCAGCGGCCAGAGAAGTCCCGAGCTGACATTGGCCAGTTGAAAACGCCAGAACGGCGTGCCGCTGACGCCGCTGGCCAGGGGGAGGGTGGCGCGAAGCGGCGAGAGAAAACGCCCGAAAAACACCGCCCATTCGCCGTGGCGATGGAGAAAGGTCAGGCTACGGGCCAGCCGATCGCCGCGCAGCCAGCGAAGTCGTAGCAGACGATGCTGATAGTACCGTCCCAGCCACCAGGAGATCCAGAATCCACCGATTGCCCCCAGGCTGGCGCTGAGCCACATAAATAAGAAGTGATTCAGGCTGCCGGAGGCGAGCGGGCCGAGCAGCAGCAGCCCGGATGTGCCCGGCACCAGCAGGGAAATCAGGGCACAGGATTTGCTGAACGTCAGCAGGAAGACCAGCAGCAGCAGGAATGAATAGTGGCGCTGGGCATACTCAATAAGCGAAACAAAAAACTCCACGGGATCCGCCCACTTGTTAGATCGATTCCCGCGAGTGTGACAGGCGCTGGCTAAATGGCGGTTAAATAAGCGGATGGCAACAATTCACCATAACGATGATGTCGCAGCAACTATTCTTAGAATCTATCCCGGCTGGGCTATCGGCGCAGGCCGTTTGCACGCGGACAGCGCGGAGAAAACGGAGCGTACAGGAAGTTGCTGGCGATTTGCATCGCTTCGCTTACCCTGCGGGCCGCGCTGAAGGGCGTGCAAGAATCGCGCGTTGTGAGCTCTGCCCGGGGCAAAATGACAAGCAAAATAGCCCGGATGAGATAGGCTCTTAAGCGGGATAGAAACTTTAACTCACTGGTCGAACGTGCCACAATACGCGCTACTTTCGGCTTTTACTTTTGTTTAATCAGGATATTAACTGCCCATGAAGGGTAAATATAAAGCCGCCATCGCGCTATTGTTAGCACTTATTCTGCTACCGCTGGCCTTGTTGTCGACGCTTACCCATTGGGTACCTACGCTGGCCGGGATCTGGCTGCCAGAGGGAACCCGCATTTCGCTGCACGACAGTCCGCGCCTGACGCGTTCTGCGCTGCGTATTCCCGATTTACGCTATCTGGTCGGCGATTGCGAACTGGCCCGCATAACCAATGCCCGACTCTCACATCCCAGCCGCTGGCGGCTGCAGGTTGACGAACTTGATATCAATAGCGCCTGCCTGAGCAAACTGCCGGAAAGTGAACCGGCATCCGGCGCCCCGCGTACCCTGGCGGAATGGCAGTCCATGCTTCCCTATAGCTGGTTGACGATTGAGAACCTGCGTCTCTCGCCGTGGGAAAAGTGGCAGGGTCGGCTGGTCATGTCATTGACGCCGCAGCAGCAGGATATCGGCTACAGCGGTAAAGAGATGACGCTGCAGGCGCGCCTGCGCGGGCAGGCGCTGACGGTGAGCGACTTTTCCGCGCAGTTGGTTGAAGGACAGGCGCCGGTGAAGCTGGTCGGCGAGTTTCATATGCCGCTGGTGCCGGACGGTTTGCCGGTAGACGGTCATCTGCTCGCCACGCTCGAATTCCCGCAGACGGCAGGACTGGTTGATGCGGAGCTGGAGTGGCAGAAAAACCGTGGGCAGCTGCTGGTTACGCCGCGCGGCGATGTGCAGCCGATGCTCGATTTACCCTGGGAAATCACCCCGGAACGTATTGCCATCAGCGATGGTCGCTGGAGCACCGAGTATGCCGGATATCCGCTGAGCGGCCGCGTGGCCTTGTCGGTTGGCAACTGGCAACAGGGCACCGAGCAGATGCGGGTCAGCGGTCGTCTCAACGTTCTCACCCACGGGGAAGCCGGGAAGGGGAACGCGGTACTGACGATTGGCCCTGGCAAACTGAGCATGGACAACAGCGACATGCCGTTGCGGTTAACCGGCGAGGCCAAGCTCGGCGACCTGATTGTCTATGCCGTGCTGCCGGCGAACCTGACTGGCCCGCTGACCGCGCCGTCGCTGGCGTTCCATCCCGGCGCGCTGCTGCGTTCCCGCGGGCGGGTCATTGATTCGCTCAACATTGACGAAGTTCGTCTGCCGCTGGCCGGGGTGAAGGTGACTCAGCAGGGCGTGGACGGCCGTCTGCAGGCTATTCTGCGCGCGCACGAACAGCAGATGGGCGACTTTTCGCTGCACCTTGACGGTCAGGCCGACAACTTTATGCCCGACAGCGGCCGCTGGCAGTGGCGTTACTGGGGCGAGGGCCGCTTCACGCCGATGCAGGCCAAGTGGGACGTCAAAGGGGCGGGGGCGTGGATAGACAATTCGATTGTGCTGAACAGCCTGTCGACGGGCTTCGATAAGCTGCAGTACGGCACGATGCTGGTCAGCACGCCGCGGTTAACCCTGGATGAACCGGTGCACTGGCTGCGCGGCGAACAGCACCCCAAACTGACCGGCGCGCTATCGCTGGACGCGGGTAAAACCAGCTTTAGCAGCGGCAGCGAACTTCCCCCCTCCACGTTAAAGTTCAAGATCGACGGACGGGATCCCACCTGGTTTCAGTTTAGCGGGGCGCTCCACGCCAATAAGATAGGTCCCGTGCGGGTCACCGGGCGTTGGGATGGCGAACGTCTGCGGGGCCAGGCCTGGTGGCCAAAACAGTCGTTAACCGTGTTTCAGCCGCTGGTGCCGCCAGACTGGAAAATGAATCTGCGTGAAGGAATGCTGTATGCGCAGGTAGCCTTCTCCGCGGCGGCAGATCAGGGATTTGAAGCCGGCGGCCACGGCGTCTTAAAAGGCGGCAGCGCCTGGATGCCTGACAATCAGATTAATGGCGTAGATTTTGTTCTGCCTTTTCGCTTTAGTCAGGGGACCTGGCAACTGGGAACCCGCCGACCGGTGTCGCTGCGTATTGGCGAAGTCGTCAACCAGGTGACGGCGAAAAACCTCTCGGCGGATCTGCAGGGCTCCTGGCCGTGGAGCGAGCGCGAACCGCTGCAGTTGAGCAACGTCAGCGTGGATGTTCTCGGGGGTAAGGTGACCATGCAGCAGCTGCGTATGCCGCAGCACGACCCGGCGCTACTGCGTCTGCAGCAAATTTCCAGCAGCGAACTGGTAAGCGCGATAAATATCAAGCAATTTGCCATGTCCGGCGCATTTAACGGCGCGCTGCCGCTGTGGCTGAACAATGACAAATGGATCATTAAAGACGGCTGGCTGGGTAACCCGGGGCCGATGACCTTACGTCTTGATAAGGATATGGCGGATGCGATGGTCAATGACAATATTTCCGCCGGTGCGGCGATTAACTGGCTGCGCTATATGGAGATCTCCCGTTCATGGACGCGCATCGATCTCGATAATCTGGGCATGCTGACGCTGAAGGCGACCATCAGTGGAACCAGCCGCGTCGGGGAGCAGAGTAATACGGTGCATTTAAACTATTCTCATCAAGAGAATATTTTTGACCTGTGGCGCAGTTTACGTTTTGGCGACAATTTACAGGCATGGTTTGAGCAAAATGCGGTGCTCCCCGTGCGCAGCTGTACGGACAGTAAAAAGTGTAAGGAACAACAATGATGAAATTGCTAACGCCGGTGCTGATGACGATGCTGCTGGCGGGCTGTACGCCACGAATTGAAATCGCGGCGTCAAAAGAGCCGATCACCATCAATATGAATGTCAAAATTGAGCATGAGATTCATATCAAAGTGGATAAGGATGTTGAAGAGTTACTGAAGTCGCGTAGCGATCTATTCTGAGGTGGCGATGAGAAAACGACTGTTGACGGCGGCGTTGGCGCTTGGCCTTCTCAGCTCATCGGCGCTGGCGCTGACGCTGGGGGAGGCTCGGGAGCAAGGGCGGGTCGGCGAAACGCTGAATGGCTATCTGGCGCCGCTGCGTCAGGATAAGGAAACGCTGGCGCTGGTCAAACAGATCAACGCGGCCAGAAGTGAACACCGGGGAAGAGCGCCTGTTGGGCAGCGACAGCTATCAGCAGCTGGCGGATGATAATAACCTGCCGGTGGATGAGGTGGCGAAAATGGCCGGACAAAAACTGGTCTCGCGGGCACAGCCGGGGGAGTATGTTCAGGGACTGAATGGTCAATGGCTGCGGAAATAACGCGCCGGCGCTTTTGCCTGGCAGGAACGGCCGCTGATGAGACTCCCTTTCATCAGCGGCGGCGGGGCCTGACGGCGATTAAGCGTCAGGGTTAGCGGTGTTGTTGTAAAATCGTCAAAAAGTCCTGTTTACTGGAGATCAATGACAGCGCATTTGCAATGATTTCATCGCTGAAAATAGAAGCGATGTCCTTCAGAACATCAATATGCTCTTTCTCTTTGGCAATCACGCCAATGGCGATAAACATGACGTTGCTTCTGTCCCAGATGACGCCGTCCGGGAACTGAAATATTTCTATTCCGGTTTTCAGAATGATATTGGTCGCGGATTTCGGCAGGTGCGGAAGCGTAATGCCATTGCCTAAAAAAGTGGACACCTGACGTTCCCTTTCATCAAGAAAAGCGGTGCAGTTTTCGCTGACGTAGCCTTTCTTTTTAAATTCCTCACCGAGCAGGGTCAACACTTCGGCCTTATTTTTCGCCTTGTAGCCAAGGTGAAGGTTCTCTTGCGTAATATTAGCGATCATTGTGAGCGACCTCCGCGCCGTTATTCACCCGCGCATCATATTTATTAGACGATAACTCTTCTTCTAATTGTTCCAGCGATTTGTTCGAGGTTTCCGGAAGCGCCGTGACCACAAAGATAATCGCGATATAGTTGATGGCCGCGAAAATCAGGAATACCGGACCAAGGCCGAGTTTGGCCTGGAGCAGCGGAAACAGGTAGCTGACAACGGCATTCATGATCCACATGAAAAACACTGAAATCCCCATCGACAGGCCGCGGAATTTCAGCGGGAACAGTTCGGCCAACACCACCCAGGTAATAAAGCCCATTGTCCCCTGCATGACCCCGACAAACAACGCGCCGAGCAGCCAGATCGCCGTCGCTTTGATATCGCCAACCAGCGTGTAATCGACGCCGGCAATGATCAGGTGCAGCGTCGCCATAATGGCAAAGCCATAAATAATGATGGTTTTGCGTTTAAAGCGATCAACGAGGAAGAAGACCCCAACCAGCATTCCCCCCACCGAGAAGACCCCGTTGAGCACGTTGCATATTAAGGAGGTTCTTTCTGAGAAGCCGGCCGTACTCAGGATTTCGGTGCCATAGTACATAATGACATTGACCCCGGTGGTCTGCTGCAACGCGGCCCAAATGATGCCCACCAGCAGTAATTTAAAAATCCACGGCGTGCTGAGAATGGTCAAAAACGCGTTTTGCGTACTGAATTTGCGATCGGCTTCAACTTTGATGAGGGTCGAAATATCGGCAAATTCTTGCGCCGCGCGTTCCGGCGAGCGGATCTGCTTTAATACTTCCAGCGCTTCCTGATGACGGTTTTTGCTCACCAGCCAGCGCGGGCTTTCCGGAGAACGCAACATTCCGACAAATAAACAGATAGCCGGGATGGCCTGCACCATCAACATATATCGCCAGACGTCGGGAAGGTGGCCCCAGATAATACCAATTACGGCGTTGATGGCGAATGCGGCAAGCTGCCCGATAACAATGGCGACCTCATTCAGCCCCGTGAGTTTACCGCGCATTTCCGTGGGGGCAACTTCAGAAATGAACGTCGGTGCCGTGACGGAAGCGCCACCGACGGCATATCCCAGCAGAAAACGGGATAGCAGCAAGACGGTGATATCCGGGGCGAGGGCTGACATTAATGCCCCGACAAGGAAAATAAAGGACAGGCAGAGCAGATATTTGCGTCTGCCAAAATAATCGGCGAGGGTTCCACCAAAAACGCTGCCAATAGCGGCGCCCACCAGCAATACGCTCATGACCAGACCTTCCGTTGTCGGCGTCAGGCTCATATATTGCTTCAGTGAAGAAAATGCACCATTAATAACCCCGGTGTCATAGCCGAATAGCAGGCCGCCAAATGTTGCCACTAGCGTTATTTGGTGAAGCCGCTTTCTTTGCTGTACGTTCAGTTTCATGATAGCTGACATTTTCATACCTTTTATTTTCATTAACAGCACCGGTCATTCTGTTTCTCTTCGCTCGCGGCTACAGTTTTATCCTGTCGAACGATGGCGGAGGGAAACGAGATGGGCGGTGCGATTATTCGTCTTCATCGCCATATGCTGAGGAGCAACGGGCGATGAGGCGTGTTTTTGATTGACGGTGTGTTATCAGTGTCTCTGGATTGTGTGTGGCATCTGCGATGCTTGCTGTCGACATTCACACGGTTACCCGACAGCGCTTGTGCACAGAACAGACTGTGCGAATCCGGTACCGCGTCTGGCCCTCGCTCTTGAAGCGATGAAAGCCAACCTGCGGTGCAAGGTGTCTTGCTGACGCCTCGTTGTACTTTGTCACCGGCGTTCCTTTCAGTGGAAAAACCGTCGTGACCGATAGGTAATCGATGACATGACAACGCTCCCTGCCGTCCGACGTGTTCAATCTTCTTTCTGTGTCCTTCATGGTCTCCTCCGTGCTTGCGGGTTTGCGTACCGCCGAGAGTGGACAGATTGCGTTCTATCGAAGGGTAATATGACATCTGCTAATGAAATAAAATCACAAATAGATCACAATTTGAAAATTTCATTTCATTTCATTTTGTTTGAAGCGAAACAAATTTCTCTTTGTGAGAAAAGATAATGTTTTTATCCAATTGATTTTAAAAGATAATATTTGATGGGGTTTATGGGGTTGTCAAAAATAAGCTATTGAATTAAAAGTTAAATTTTTGATACGAGTCACGCTTTTAAATCCATGCAGTTATTAATGAAATTAAAATTCCATTTTATATTTTTTATACGCTTTTGTTTTTTTCACGGCCAGACCCGGATCGGGCGGGAACAGGGGCGAAATGCGCGGGACGAGGCCTGCGGGGGAACAAAGCGGACGTCAGGCGCGGCACCCGGTAACGGACAGAGGAATCAGCAAGCGGCGGTGGCAACAGGAGGCGCTGCGACTGGAAGCGGCAGCCGGACAGCGGCGGGGGGAGGCCGGAAGTCTGCGGCCCATTGCCGTATAAAAATCAGCGGCAGCGCTTGCGGTATTCCCCGGGCGATACGCCAAAACGCTGTTTGAAAGCGGTCGAGAAGTGGCTGTGGTCGCTGAATCCCCAGCTATAGCCAATTCCCGCCAGCTTTTCGTCATCACGGGCATTGTGCAATGCCTGCGCGCAGAGATCGAGACGCCGGTTCTTAATATATTGTGCGACCACCAGCCCCTTGTCGGCAAACAACCGGTACAGACTCCGAACCGACATACCGGTCTCGCTGGCCAGCCACTCCGGACGCAGATGTTCCGCCTGAATGGACTCATCAATTAAATCCATAATCTTCTGAAACTGCTTCTCCCTACGCGACGGTCGGGGGTCGTGATGATGCAGCATCGGACGCAGCAGGCAGACGATGGCCTCCAGCGCCGCGGCACTCTCACTTTCCGACAGCTCCGGGCTACACATGCTCTCCTGCAGCAGCCGCTGACTGAGCTGGACCATCGGCAGCGATTTTTCCAGCCGCGTGGCAATGCTTATTTCACTGCCGCGCAGCTGTTGCTCCAGCAGCTGTCGGGGCAGTAGCAGGGAGGCCTGGCGCGAAGTCTGCTGCCAGAAAATAGAGCAGGGGCGAGATGCGTCAATCAGGGTGATGTCACCGGCGTCGAGGACCACCTGGCGATCGTCCTGCTCGATGGCCGCCTGGCCGGAGAGCTGGAAGACGGTATAAAACCAGTCGTCATTGCTGCGCTTAATTTCGTTGCGGGTGCGGAACAGATTGACGCCGCTGGCGGTGACGGTGCTGACTTTCAGCGTGCCGGCATAGCTGGCGTCAATCTCCCCGTGAAAGCGACCTTCCAGCGGACGAGCGGCAAAATGGCCGCAGACCTGATTGATTTTCGCCAACCAGCGCTGGTAGTCCTGTCCGTGCTCCGCCGTCGCCATAGTCTGTCTCATGTAAACATAATGTTTTTGCATTGTTGCATTTACACAGTGGCATACAAGAGCGAGGCGCGGAGTATATGAAAGAACTATTACCTGAGGCACATTTCTGCGTCCGCAATATGTTGAATTGCGGCGGCTGTCACAGCGGCACAAACGAATGTCACAGAGAAAAAAGCGCGAACGTCAGCCGCGTCGTAGACTGAATTCACGATCCGTGAGCAATAAGGAAGCGATATGTCCACAGCACAGGTAGCGCTGCTTGCCAGCGTTCAACAGTTTTTAGACCGCCAGCATGGCTTATATATCGACGGTACCCAGCAGGCGTCGCAGAGCGAACAGCGTCTTACCGTCTGGAACCCGGCAACCGGGCAGGCCATCGCCAGTACCGCGGATGCTAACGCGGCCGATGTCGATCGCGCGGTAATGTCGGCGTGGCGCGCCTTCGTCGCCCGCAGCTGGGCTGGGCGCACGCCGGCCGACCGCGAACGTATCCTGCTGCGTTTTGCCGATCTGGTCGAACAGCACGGCGAAGAACTGGCGCAGCTGGAGACGCTGGAGCAGGGGAAATCCATCCAGATTTCTCGCGCATTTGAAGTGGGCTGTACGCTGAACTGGATGCGTTACACCGCCGGGCTGACCACCAAAATCAGCGGGCGCACGCTCGATGTGTCGATTCCGTTCCCGCAGGGCGCACGCTACCAGGCGTGGACGCGCAAAGAGCCGGTGGGCGTTGTCGCCGGTATCGTGCCGTGGAATTTTCCGCTGATGATCGGGATGTGGAAAGTGATGCCGGCGCTGGCGGCAGGATGCTCTATCGTCATCAAACCATCGGAGACCACGCCGCTGACGCTGCTGCGCGTTGCCGAGTTGGCCACCGAGGCTGGGATCCCGGACGGAGTATTTAACGTCGTGACCGGCAGCGGCGCCGGATGCGGCTCGGCGTTAACCTCTCATCCGCAGGTGGCGAAGGTCAGCTTTACCGGCTCCACCGCAACCGGTAAGCATATCGCCAGGGTGGCCGCCGACCGCCTGACCCGCGTGACGCTGGAGCTGGGGGGGAAAAACCCGGCGATCGTGCTGAAAGACGCCAATCCGGAGTGGGTAATCGAAGGGCTGATGACCGGCAGTTTCCTCAATCAGGGGCAGGTCTGCGCCGCCAGCTCACGCATCTATATTGAAGCCCCGCTGTTCGATAACCTGGTGAGCGGTTTTGAACAGGCGGTGAAATCGCTGCAGGTGGGACCGGGGATGCTGGAAACGACGCAGATTAACCCGGTGGTGTCAAAAGGGCACTGCGAGAAAGTGGCGGCTTATCTCGATGAGGCGCGTAAGCAAAATGCCGAGCTGATCTCCGGGCAGGTCGGGCCGGATTCGCAGGGCTATTACATTGCGCCAACGCTTGTGATCAACCCGGATGCCGGGCTGCGTCTGAGCCGGGAAGAGGTCTTTGGACCGGTGGTCAATCTGGTACGCGTCGCCGATGGTGAAGAGGCGCTGCGCCTTGCTAACGACAGTGATTTTGGTCTGACCGCCAGCGTCTGGACCGGCGATTTGACACAGGCCCTGAGCTACACCGAGCGTCTGCAGGCCGGGACGGTATGGGTCAACAGCCATACGCTTATCGATGCCAACCTGCCGTTTGGCGGGATGAAGCAGTCCGGAACCGGGCGCGACTTCGGCCCGGACTGGCTGGACGACTGGTGCGAAACGAAATCGGTCTGCGTGCGCTATTAACTCTCGCCTCAGCGCCTGACGCCCGGAGTTCGAACACCGGGCCGGGCGCTGAAACCTGTTTTTTTATCCTGCTGTTGCTTATTTATTAAAGAGTCTAATTGCTTGATGGTTTCCGTTAACTGGGTTGACCATGAGTGTGTCTCCTGTTGTTGCGCAAGGTGAATAGTATTAATAAACGCAGCGGCAATGACTGCCGCTTGACTATAATGTTTATTTTGTTGCGTAAGGTAGGTGGCATCATTTTTGATCCATTCGGTAATAAACTCAGCATAGCGTGTCTCGATGGCCATAATGGTATTAATATAATTTATCCATCCACCGGTGAGACGAAATGCTCGATCGGCTATAAATAGCAGCACGGCAAGCGTTAATAGCGCGAGGGATAATTGGGTTAACCGCAATTTTTCATCGGCATTAGCGGTAAACGGGAGTTTAAGGGTCTGAATACCACCGATGATTAGCATGATAATTAAGATTGCCGATAACAATAATAAAGAGAGGATGCGTTTTTTCTTGACCTCTTTTTTATACCAGCCG
>OFCV01000479.1_pt1 | contig 10368 bp, 10 predicted proteins | sample 1520931 | NCBI WGS metagenome assembly OFCV01 (sample SAMEA2699033, study PRJEB24076) | metagenome | biome: Human gut stool | place: Spain | collected 2012-10-21
TGAACATCAGCCCAACCGACCTTGACATCGGCATTGGCGAAGAGAACCGTAAGCGCTGGCTGCGCACCGGTAAGTGCTCATTCCTGCCGGAAGAGCGCGAGTGGATGGCGCGTTTGCTGGACTGGGGTCTGGTTGACACCTGGCGTCAGGCCAACCCGGACAACCAGGATCGCTTCTCCTGGTTTGACTACCGCTCCAAAGGCTTTGACGATAACCGCGGTCTGCGTATCGACCTGCTGCTGGCAAGCTCTCCGCTGGCGCAGCGCTGCGTAGAAACCGGTATTGATTACGACATTCGCGGTATGGAAAAACCGTCTGACCATGCGCCGGTCTGGGCCACCTTCAAACCGTAACGCGTTTTCTCCGTCGACTCTCCCGGCCTGACGGTCGCGGAGAGTCCGCTTATTCTGAGCAAAATCAATAAACCCGCGGTAAGACATTGTTGTAGCTCGCCATTTATTATACTGTCGCGCACACCCTGGCAAGCGGGGTGGAGGTTCACGGAACGCGGTTAAAACAGGAGATCCCCCATGCAAAAGAAGCCGTCATAAAGCAGAATCCCGGCTGCTGCTGATTTTCGCCCTGCTCTGCGCCACGCTGGCGATGATCTCCTTCTCCGGCTTTGCCGATCTGGTGACCCACTTCCGCCATCTCCAGTCGCTGATTCAACACAGCGGCCCGCTCGGCTGGACGCTCTATGTTGCCTTATTTATCGTCGCGACCCTGTGCCTGATTCCGGGCAGTATCCTGGTGATGGTCGGAGGCGTGGTCTTTGGCCCGGTATGGGGCACCCTGTTATCGCTGTGTGCGGCCACGGTGGCCTCGGCGCTCTCGTTTTTGCTGGCCCGCTGGCTGGGTCGGGATCTGCTGCTGAAATATGCCGGACATACCGCGACCTTTCAGGCGATTGAGCGTGGTATTGCCCGCAGCGGTACTGATTTCCTGATTTTTACCCGCCTGGTGCCGCTGTTTCCGTACAACATTCAAAACTATGCCTATGGTCTGACGGCCATTCCGTTCGGCTCATTTATGCTGATCTCGGTCCTGACAACCCTGCCAGGGCTGTTTATCTATACCCTGATGGCGAGCGAACTCGCCAGAGAGGGCATTACGTTGGGGTTTATGCTGAAACTGAGTCTGGCCGGCCTCGCCTTATTTGGCATCATTCAGGGCGCCAAAATCTTTGCCCGGCGGCGGCAGATCGATCCCGACAAACTGCAGGTTAGCCATGAAGAAAAATAACGCCCGTCTCATCTGGTACGCTCGCACGGCGCTGATCCTCATTGTCGTGGCCGGGCTCGTCGCCTGGTGGCGTATCCCCGCCGTGAATGCGTTTATTCAGCACAGTCTGGCGGTTTTTTCCGCCTTAGATCAGCACGCCATTGAGCGCTTTATTCACGCCTACGGTCCGCAGGCGGCCCTGGTTTCTTTCGCCTTAATGATCCTGCAGGCTGTCGTGGCACCGCTCCCCGCCTTTCTGATCACCTTCGCAAACGCGTCGCTGTTTGGCGCCTTCTGGGGCGGTGCCCTTTCCTGGGTCAGCGCCATGGCCGGCGCCGCGCTGTGTTTTTTTATCGCCAGGGTGCTGGGCCGTGAAGCGGTTGAGAAGCTGACCGTCAACACGGTGTTTCGCAGTATGGACGCTTTCTTCGACCGCTACGGCCACCAGACGGTGTTGATCTGCCGGCTGCTGCCGTTTGTCCCCTTTGATCCCATCAGCTATGCGGCGGGTCTGACGTCGATTCGCTTTCGCCAGTTTATGTTTGCCACCGGCATCGGCCAGTTGCCCGCCACGATAGTGTACTCGTGGGTGGGCAGCCAGTTAACCGGCGGGACATTCTGGTTTATGACCGCCTTATCCGTTCTGTTTGCGCTGACGCTGATTATCTTTATTGCTAAAGCCTGCTATCTCGAATGTCATAAGAGGAAATCCTGATGAGGTTGCCGCCGCTGCGTACCATCCCCCTGATCCTGCGCCCGCAGGCCTGGCTGCATCGTCGCCACTACGGCGAGGTGCTTAGCCCTATTCGCTGGTGGGGGCGTATTCCGCTGGTCTTTTATCTGGTGTCGATGTTTGTCGGCTATCTTGAACGCAAGCGTTCGCCCCTTGATCCGGTGCTACGCGCGCTGGTCAGCGCCCGCATCGCTCAGATGTGTCTGTGCGAATTTTGCGTGGATATCACCAGCATGAAGCTGGCTGAACGCACCGGCAGCGCCGAGAAGCTCTTCGCCGTCGTCCGCTGGCGCCAGAGCCCGCTGTTCAGCGAAGACGAACGTCTGGCGCTGGAGTATGCCGAAGCCGCCAGCCTTACGCCGCCAACCGTCGACGATGCGCTGCGCGGCAAACTCCTGGCGCGATTTGATGCCCAGGCCCTGACCGAACTCACGGCGCTGATCGGCTTACAAAATTTGTCGGCACGGTTTAATTCCGCCATGGCGATCCCGGCTCAGGGCCTGTGCCAGATCCCTCAGCCAACCTCTTCAGAAGACACCAAATCATAAGGAGCGGATCATGCGCTACTGTTTACTCTGGCTCGCGGCGCTGCTGTGGGCCCCGCTTGCCGCTCACGCCGACGATAGCTGGCAACAGATCGCCCGCCAGGCCCGCGGACAGACGGTGTGGTTTAATGCCTGGGGCGGCGACCCGGCGGTAAATCGCTATCTCGACTGGGTCAGCGCGGAGGTGAAACGCGACTATGCTATCGACCTGCGCATTGTGCATATCGCCGATGCCGCAGATACGGTAAAGCGCCTGCAAACGGAAGCCCGCGCCGGGCGCAAGCATCATGGCTCCGTCGATCTGCTGTGGGTCAACGGCGAGAACTTCCGTACCCTGAAAACCGCCAACCTGCTGCAAACCGGATGGGCGGAGACGCTGCCAAACTGGCGCTATGTTGATACCCGCCAGCCGGTGCGTGAAGATTTCTCCCTGCCGACCGAAGGCGCAGAGTCCCCGTGGGGCAGCGCGCAGCTCACCTTTATCGCCCGACGTACGCAGACGCCGACGCCGCCAGACAGCCCGGAGGCGCTGCTGACCTTTGCCGCCGCGCATCGCGGCGAGGTCACCTATCCGCGTCCGCCGGACTTTACCGGTACCGCCTTCCTCGAACAGTTGTTGATGACTCTGACGGAACGCCCGGAAGCGCTGCGTCGCCCCCCGGAGCCGCAGACGTTTGCCGCCGTCACCGCACCGCTGTGGCGCTATCTCGACCGGCTTCATCCCCTGCTGTGGCGGGAGGGGCGCGACTTCCCGGCCTCGCCGGCCCGCATGGATGCCATGCTGGCAACCGGTACGCTTCGGCTGTCGCTGACGTTTAACCCGCTGCATGCCCGGCAAAAAGCGGTCAGCGGCGAGCTGCCGAAGGACAGCTATGGCTTTGGTTTTGAGCGCGGGATGCTCGGCAATGTGCACTTCGTGACCATTCCAGCCAATGCGCGCGCCCCGGCGGGCGCCAGAGTGGTGACCAACTTCCTGCTCTCCCCGGCGGCGCAGCTGCGTAAAGCCGATCCGGCGGTGTGGGGCGACCCCAGCGTGTTGAACCCGCAGAGCTTACCCGACGACCAGCGCCAGGCCCTGCAGGCGCTGGCTCCGCAGAACCCGCCGCCGGTACTGGCGGAACCCCACGCGGCCTGGGTTGATGCCCTGGAGCAGGAATGGCTGCGCCGTTACGGTACCCACTGATTCTGCTGGCCTGGGGAATCATGGCGCTGATTTACCTGCCCGTCTTCCCGGCCATTGCGCTCATGCTCGCGCCGGCGTTCCGCCTCGCCTGCTGGCAGGCGCTGTTCGCCGATCCTCAGATTTGGCAGGCGCTGGCGGCGACCCTGATCTCCACGCTCCTCGCGGTCGGCGGCGCGCTGCTGATAAGTCTTACTCTCGTCGCCGCGCTCTGGCCCTCCCGCGGCTGGCGGCAGCTGGCGGGACGCCTGCCGCTCCTGTTAGCCGTGCCCCACGTCGCCTTTGCCACCGGCGCGCTGCTCCTTTTCGCCGAAGGCGGCTGGCTGTATCGCGTCTGTTCCGTTTGCTCCCCGCCGGCCGATCGCTACGGCATTGGTCTGGGGCTGACGATGGCCATCAAAGAGAGCGGATTTTTGCTGTGGGCGATCTACGGTCTTCTGAGCGAAAAACGCCTGGCCGAGCAGGCTACGGTCCTGAAAAGCCAGGGATACGGCCGCTGGCAGTGTCTCAACTGGCTGATACTGCCGACGCTGTTGCCTTCACTTGCTATCGTTCTGGTGGCCACCACCGCATGGAGCCTGTCGACGGTGGATGTCGCGCTGGTGATCGGCCCGGGCAACCCGCCTACGCTTGCGGTACTCGCCTGGCAATGGTTAAACCAGGGTGATGATATGCAGCAGGCGAAAGGTGCCCTCGCCAGCCTGCTGTTGCTGCTCATCCTGGGAGGGGTGCTTGTTTGCGCCTGGGGTGGATGGCGTCTCTGGCAGCGACAGATCCCTGACCTGCGAGGCATTCGTCGTCCGCAGCCGCGCGCGCTCGCCGGACGGCTGCTGGCAATCGGCCTGCCGTTGAGCGGCCTGCTTTGCGCGCTGCTGCTGGCGGCGCTGGCGCAGAGCGCCTCTCCGCTAAACGATAGCCTGGCGAACAGCCTGGGGCTGGCGCTTCTCGCCTCTCTGGCAGGGGCGCTTGTCTGCCTGCTGTGGCTGGAGTGCGGTCCTTCCCGCGGCGATAGCTGGGTCTGGCTACCGCTGGTTCTGCCCGCGCTGCCGCTGGCCGACGGTCAGTATCAACTGGCGCTGTATACCTGGCAGGATGGGCAATTTGCCACCGTCTTGTGGGGCCATCTGCTGTGGGTGGTTCCGTGGATGCTGTTTGTTCTGCGTCCGGCGTGGCGTCACCGCGATCCGCGTCTGGAACTGGTCGCGCGAACCCTTGGCTGGGGACGCTGGCAACGCGTCTGGCGGGTAAAACTTCCGATGCTGGTGCGCCCGCTGCTGATGGCGCTGGCGGTCGGCTTCTCGGTAAGCATTGCCCAGTATCTGCCCACCCTGTGGCTGGGGGCCGGCCGGACGCCGACATTAACCAGCGAAGCCGTAGCGCTCAGCAGCGGCGGCGATACGCAAACGCTCGCCGCGCAGGCATTATGGCAACTGCTGCTACCGGCGATGGTCTTTTCCCTGACCGCCCTGCTGGCATGGCTGGCTGGCCGCTATCGACGAGGATTACGCTAGTGCTCACCGTAAACAATCTGACCCTGACGTTGCATCACCGTCCCCTGCTGCGGGAAATCGCATTTTCCGTTTCTCCGGGAGAAGTACTGACGCTGATGGGGCCATCCGGCAGCGGCAAATCTACGCTGTTCGCCTGGATGATTGGCGCGCTGGAGGCCCCTTTTCACGCCAGCGGCGAACTGTGGCTCTACAACGAACGCTGCGATGAACGCCCCACCGAGCGGCGGCGGATTGGGATTTTATTTCAGGATGCGCTGCTGTTCGACCACTTCAGCGTCGGGCAAAACCTGCTGCTGGCGCTGCCGGCCGACATCCGCGGCGCGGCGCGCAAAATTCAGGTGCAGCAGGCGCTGGAGCGGGCCGGGCTGGCCGGGTTCTATTCCCGCGATCCGGCGACACTCTCCGGCGGCCAGCGCGCCCGCGTCAGCCTGCTCCGCGCCCTGCTGGCGCGCCCGCTGGCACTGCTGCTGGATGAGCCGTTTAACCGCCTGGATGCCGAACTACGCGCCGGTTTTCGCCGTTGGGTATTTGATGAGCTGGCGCGCCTCGCCATTCCGGCGGTGCTGGTGACCCACGACAGTGGCGATATTCCCGACCGCGGCCGCTGTCTGAATATCCGCGACTGGCAATGAAAACCCTGCTAACCTGCGTTATCGCAAAGAATTCCCCACGGAGGCAGCGGAAAATGTGCGCTCAATTTTCTCTTGTCGGGCATTTCGATGAAACGTGTTTCTCAATTGACCGCACTCGCCCTGCTGATCGGGCTTGCTGCTTCCCCCTCCTTCGCCGCTGAAACCATGTCAACGCTAACGCTCTCCGCGCTCCAACAGCAGCACGGTATCGCGATTGATACACGCCTCAGCGCGTTCTACAACGGCTGGCCCCAACAGCCTAACGGCCCGCAGGGTCACGAACCGCAGGCGCTGAATCTCTCCGCCAGTTGGCTCAGCGCCATGAACGATGAACAGCTTAGCGCGTGGGCCCAACAGCATCAGCTGCGGGCCGATACCCCCGTTGCGCTGTACGGCAGCGATACAGACAACGCGAAAGTCGCCGCACGCCTGCAGGCCGCCGGGTTTACCCATCTCAGTACCCTTAGCGATGCGCTGAGTCACCCCGAACGTCTGCAAAAGCTGCCGCACTTTGAGCAGCTGGTTTACCCGCAGTGGCTGCACGATCTCCAGCAGGGTAAAGCGGTGACCGCCGCTCCGGCCGGACAGTGGAAAGTGATTGAAGCCGCCTGGGGCGCGCCCAAATTCTATCTGCTGAATCATATTCCCGGCGCCGGATATATCGACACCAACGAGGTCGAAAGCGAACCGCTGTGGAATAAGGTCTCCGATGCCCAGCTGAAAGCACTGCTGGCGAAACAGGGCATTCGTCATGACACCACGGTGATTCTCTACGGTCGCGACGTCTACGCCGCCGCCCGCGTGGCGCAGATTCTGCTGTACGCCGGGGTGAAAGACGTGCGTCTGCTCGACGGCGGCTGGAAAAGCTGGTCCGATGCCGGTCTGCCGGTCGAACGCGGCATGCCGCCGGAACAAAAACCGGCGCCTGACTTCGGCGCGCCGATTCCCGGCCAGCCGCAGCTGATGCTGAATATGGAGCAGGCGCGCGCGCTGCTGCATCGTCAGGATGCATCGCTGGTCAGTATCCGTTCCTGGCCGGAGTTTATCGGCACCACCAGCGGCTACAGCTATATCAAGCCAAAAGGCGAGATTGCCGGCGCCCGCTGGGGGCACGCCGGGAGCGACTCCACCCACATGGAAGACTTCCACAACCCGGACGGCACCATGCGCAGCGCGGAGGATATCACCGCCATGTGGCGACAGTGGAATATTCGTCCCGACCAGCAGGTCTCTTTCTACTGCGGCACCGGCTGGCGCGCCTCAGAGACCTTTATGTACGCCCGCGCCATGGGCTGGAAAAATATCTCGGTGTACGATGGCGGCTGGTACGAGTGGAGCAGCGACCCGAAAAACCCGGTGCAGACCGGCGTGCGCGGCCCGGATAACAGCCAGTAACCGCGTTATGCCTGGCGCTGAAGCTGCTTCAGCGCCAGGTAGCCACTGTAAATACGGGTGGCGGTGGTCAGCCAGCAGAGCGCGCCGAACAGCCACGCCAGCCAGGCGAAATATGCGGGAAACAGGCAGCACAGCACGAACAGCAGGATGGTTTCACTCCCCTCCGTCAATCCTCCCAGGTAGTAAAACGATTTATGCGCATAGCCCGGGTTGGCTATCTGATGTTTTGCCGCCAGCGCGGCAAAGGCGAGAAAACTGCTGCCGGTTCCGATAAAAGAAAAAAGCAGCCAGCCCCCGGCCACGGCGTTTTGCGCCGGATCGGCGATAATAAACCCAAACGGTACCAGGGCATAAAACAGAAAGTCGAGGGAGATATCGAGAAATCCCCCCGCGTCGGTCAACCCGCGGCGACGCGCCAGCGCGCCATCTACGCCATCGAGAAGCCGGTTCACGACAATCGCCGCCAACGCCGCCCCGTACCAACGAAGCCCCAGAAACGGCAGCGCCAGAACACCAATGGCGAAGCCCGTCAGGGTCACGCCGTCGGCAGAGGCGCCGAGGCGCTCCAGCCGCGCGGCGCAAACATTGAGCAAGGGTTTCAGGCGAGGATGCAGATGACTATCGAGCACAGCATATCTCCGATGGGCTAAAGGTTGTCTGGCAAAGATAAAGGCGGTGATAATAGGCCATTATCCTGCCCGGAACGATGATTCAGATGCAAAAAACGCTTGATGTTGTAGCCGCCATTATTGAACAGGACGGCAAAATTCTGCTGGCGCAACGCCCGCCCCATGCCGATCAGCCCGGCCTATGGGAATTTGCCGGCGGCGAAGTGGAGCCCGGCGAGAGCCAGCCGCAGGCGCTTATCCGCGAGCTGCAGGAGTTGAGCGCTATATCGCCAGCCATCAACGGGAGGTCTCCGGCCGCCTGATTCACCTGCACGCCTGGTGGGTGGCGCGCTTTAGCGGCCTTCCTGCCGCCCACTATCACCGTCAGCTGCGCTGGTGCACGCCGCAAGAGGCGCTCACCTTCGACCTTGCTCCGGCAGATATTCCGCTACTGAACGCGTTTATTGCCCAACGCGCCGCCGATCTTCCCCGCTAATTCCCTGCCACTGGCGTCATCGTTTTTAGTTATGACTGACGCCAGATTATAAATTTTGCTGTCTGGATAATTTTTCCTTGCTTGCCTAACGATTCCCGGTGTTATAGTCGGAAAATCGGTCTTTTCAAGGGCCGAATAATAAAAAAAGAGATACAAAATCATTCAGATTGCATCGGGCGGCCGCAGAAGCGCTCCCGAAGCGGGCAGCGAAGCAATCTGCAACGTGACGCGTATACATGCAACCACAACCATAAGGGGAAATTATATCTATGGATCAGATGTGCACTCTGGAAAGTTTTCTCACCCGCGTTCAACAGCGCGACCCGCATCAAACCGAGTTTGCTCAGGCCGTCCGCGAAGTTATGACCACGCTGTGGCCTTTCCTTGAGGAAAACCCGCGCTATCGCCAGCTCTCTTTGCTGGAACGTCTGGTTGAACCAGAGCGTGCTATTCAGTTCCGCGTCGTCTGGGTCGACGACCGCAATCAGGTTCAGGTTAACCGCGCGTGGCGCGTGCAGTTCAACTCGGCAATTGGCCCGTACAAAGGCGGCATGCGTTTCCACCCGTCGGTTAACCTGTCGATTCTCAAGTTCCTCGGCTTTGAACAGACCTTTAAAAACGCCCTCACTACGTTGCCAATGGGCGGCGGAAAAGGCGGCAGCGACTTCGATCCGAAAGGTAAGAGCGACGGTGAAGTGATGCGCTTCTGTCAGGCGCTGATGACCGAACTGTATCGCCATTTGGGCCCGGACACCGACGTTCCGGCAGGCGATATTGGCGTGGGCGGTCGTGAAGTCGGCTTTATGGCCGGGATGATGCGTAAACTCTCCAACAACAGCGCCTGCGTGTTCACCGGCAAAGGGCTCTCCTTCGGCGGCAGTCTGATTCGTCCGGAAGCGACCGGCTACGGTCTGGTGTACTTCACCGACGCGATGCTCAAGCGTCACGGCCTGGGCTTCGAAGGGATGCGAGTCGCGGTTTCCGGTTCCGGTAACGTGGCGCAGTATGCTATCGAAAAAGCGATGGCCCTCGGCGCCCGCGTGATCACCGCCTCCGACTCCAGCGGCACCGTTGTCGATGAAGCTGGCTTTACCCCGGAAAAACTGGCCCGTCTGTGCGAAATCAAAGCCAGCCGCGACGGCCGGGTTGCCGACTACGCCCGCGAGTTTGGTCTGACCTACCTTGAAGGCAAACAGCCGTGGTCCGTTCCCGTGGATATCGCGCTGCCTTGCGCCACGCAAAACGAACTGGACGCCGATGCAGCGCGTCTGTTGATCGCTAACGGCGTGAAGGCCGTTGCCGAAGGCGCTAACATGCCGACCACCATCGCCGCCACCGATCTGTTCCTCGATGCCGGTGTGCTGTTCGCCCCTGGCAAGGCCGCGAACGCCGGCGGCGTCGCCACTTCTGGCCTCGAAATGGCGCAGAACGCAGCCCGTATGAGCTGGAAGGCGGAGAAAGTCGACGCCCGCCTGCATCACATCATGCTGGATATTCACCACGCCTGTGTTGAATACGGTGGCGAAGCGCAGCAGACCAACTACGTCCGCGGCGCCAATATCGCCGGTTTCGTCAAAGTGGCCGATGCCATGCTGGCGCAGGGCGTCATTTAAGACGTCGTGGTTCCCTGCCGTCGTCCCCTGACGTCCGGGGATGAGCGGCAACCCCGAAAGCCCGTCATGCGGGTCACTGAAAGGTGACCCGCTTTTTTGGGTTTATCGCAGGCCAGGGCGAGCCGGTAAACGGTGGTTTGTGCGAACGTTTGTTGTTGCCAGAACGGTGGCATGTTCCGTTCACGGTGAATCCGCCCCTTTTCTCATACCCGCTGTGGGGAACGGCATTGCGCTGAAAACGGGCGCTGCGCGGTATGCTCCACTCCGGCTTCATCTGGCGGCCAGTCCTCGATGCGCACCTGCGTTCTCGCCCGTTTTTCTGACTCGCCTTAACTCTCGCGCTGTCCTCCCGTGGCCGTCACGTTGCGATATCCTTGCAGAAGGTTTTTCAGCGGCGGAATGGTCAGCATGGAATAACAGGACATGCCGCAGGG
>OFCV01000502.1_pt1 | contig 10049 bp, 10 predicted proteins | sample 1520931 | NCBI WGS metagenome assembly OFCV01 (sample SAMEA2699033, study PRJEB24076) | metagenome | biome: Human gut stool | place: Spain | collected 2012-10-21
GCGATATCAATAAAGCGCTTAATGGCGCTCATCCCGTGCCAGAAAACCATCGCCTGCAGTAGCCACATGGTGGCGAAACAGAGCCATCCGAGGTGCGACAGGCCAAGAAAGGAGGCTGCGGTTAATGTCGCCAGCGAAGGCCAGAACTTGAGCAGCACCAGCATCAGCGCGTTGGCCGCCAGATAGGTCTGAATGCCGTACCAGGCGAAGGCGATAAGACCGCGGATCACCGCCGGGATATTGGCGCCAAAGACGCCAAATGCCTGACGACAGATGACCGCATAGGGTACCCCCGCCATCTGGCTCGGCTTCGCCACCAGGTTGGCGCACAGCTGGACGATACAAATTCCCACCAGCAGGCAGAGAAGGACCTGCCAGCTGGCCAGCCCGAGCGTGAAGAAGCTCGCCGCGACCACGTAGCCTCCCATGCTATGGACGTCGGACATCCAGAAAGAAAAGATGTTGTACCAGCTCCAGTTCTGGTCGCGCGTCGGCGCCAGATCCTCATTACACAGCCGTGGGCTGTAGCCGACGGTGGAGTCAGCGGCCTTAACCTGATGGGTATGTTGTCTGTTTGGCATGAAACCTGCTCCTCTGAATGAAAACCCTTTTACGTTACTGGTTGAGGCTGTTGCAGGATTCAGGCCAGAATCGTTAATCTTGTATACAAGAAATTTATTTTATGTATACGATTGGCTATCGAAAAGTAAAATCCGGAGTGGGTGAATGCGTAATGAAAACCGTCAGCAGGCCGCGGCAGCGCCGCATGACAAGGATGAATCCATCTATCAGGCCCTGATGACCGCCATCGTCGAACATCAGCTCCTGCCGGGCAGCAGGTTGCCGGAGGAGGCGCTGGCCGAAGTGTTCGGCGTGAGTCGGACCGGGATCCGCAAGGTGCTGCAACGACTCAATGCTGTGCAAATGGTGACATTAGCGCCCAAACGTGGTGCACAGGTCGCCAGCCCGACGGTGGAAGAGGCGCGGGAGATCTTCCGCACCCGCGCGCTGCTGGAGGTGGCGAACCTGCCCGATGTCATCGCCCGCTGCCAGCCACCGCACCTGGCGGCGCTGGAGGCGATTATTCGCCAGGAGCAGCAGGCGCATGAAACCGGTGATGGCCCGGCGGCGATTCGCTTTTCCGCCGAATTTCATATTCAGCTGCAGGCCATTTCCGGCAATCAGGTCCTCACCGAAATGGTGACCCGCCTGAGTCAGCGCTCTTCATTAGTGATTGCGGCATGGGGGGCGCCGTGGCGTCAGGGCTGTCGCTGCGACGATCACCAGCAGCTTGTCCAGCTGCTGCGGCAAAAAGCGCTGCCGCCCCTCAGCGCGGCGTTAACGCACCATTTTGAACATATTGTTGCCAGCCTCTGCTTTGAGCGGGCTGGTGAATGCCTGCCTGATTTTGCCCGGCTCTTTGCCGGCGACAAGGAGTCCTGATGGCCGCTATTTGTATACAAGTGATTAATCCCAACACCAACGCCGGGATGACCGACACCATCGCGACCGCCGCCCGCATGGCGGCGGCGCCGGGGACTGAGATTATGGCGGTCTCTGCACGGGAAGGGGTGCCGTCCATTGAAGGCCATTTTGATGAAGCCATTGCCGCCGTCGGCGTGCTGGAGCAGATTCAGGCCGGCCGCCAGCAGGGCGTTTCGGGCCACGTCATCGCCTGTTTCGGCGATCCGGGATTGCTGGCGGCCCGCGAACTGGCGCAGGGGCCGGTGATCGGCATTGCCGAAGCGGCGATGCATATGGCCACGCTGGTAGCCACGCGCTTTTCCATTGTGACCACGCTGCCGCGTACGCTGATCATCGCCCGCCATCTGCTGCACCAGTATGGCTTTTACGACCACTGTTCCGGGCTACACGCCATCGATCTGCCGGTGCTGGCGCTGGAAGACGGCAGCGGCGTGGCGCAGGAGAAGGTGCGCGCGCGCTGTATCCAGGCATTAAAAGAGGATGGCTGTGGCGCCATCGTGCTGGGCTGCGGCGGAATGGCGACCCTGGCCCAGGAGCTGACCCGCGAACTGCAGGCGCCGGTCATTGATGGCGTCAGCGCAGCGGTAAAAATGGTGGAGTCGCTGGTGGCGCTGGGGCTGTCGACCAGCAAACGCGGGGACCTGGCGTTCCCGGAAGCCAAAACCCTGAGCGGTAAATTTCAGGCATTCAATACATTTTCAATTTAAGGGGTGGGAGATGACGTCAGCAGCACAGAATTACCCTCGCGACCTGCGAGGATACGCCGGTCAACCGCCGCACGCGCAGTGGCCGAACCAGGCGCGCATTGCCGTGCAGTTTGTCCTCAATTATGAAGAGGGGGCGGAAAACCATGTTCTGCATGGCGACGCCGGTTCCGAGCAGTTTCTCTCCGATATTATCGGCGCCGCCAGCTACCCGGACCGGCACATGTCGATGGACTCGCTGTATGAGTACGGCAGCCGCGCCGGGTTCTGGCGCATTCATCAGGAGTTCAGCCGGCGCGGGCTGCCGCTGACGGTGTTCGGCGTGGCGATGGCCCTCGCGCGTCATCCCGATATCGTTGCGGCGATCAAAGCCGCCGACTACGACGTGGTTAGCCACGGCTGGCGTTGGATCCACTATCAGCATATGGATAGCGACATGGAGCGCGAGCATCTGCACAAGGCAGTGCACGTCTTAACCGACCTGTTCGGCAAGCCGCCAACCGGCTGGTACACCGGGCGGGACAGTCCCAATACGCGGCGGCTGGTGGTGGAACACGGCGGTTTCGAGTATGACAGCGACTACTATGGCGATGATTTACCTTTCTGGACCGAGGTACCGTGCGGCGACGGTTCGCGCAAGCCGCATCTGATCGTCCCCTATACCCTCGACGCCAACGACATGCGCTTTGCCACCGCGCAGGGGTTCAATACCGCTGAGCAGTTTTATACCTACCTTAAAGATAGTTTTGATGTGCTGTATGAAGAGGGGGAAGATGCGCCGAAGATGATGTCTATCGGTATGCACTGTCGCCTGCTTGGCCGGCCGGGGCGCTTCCGCGCCCTGCAGCGTTTCCTCGATTATGTCCAGCAGCACGAGCGGGTGTGGGTCTGTACGCGCCAGCAGATCGCCACGCACTGGCGCGAAGTCCATCCGTACCGGGAATAGCTGTCGTTCCCGGCTAGCCCGGCTCAGCGCCGGGCTAGCTCATCAGGCTGACCTGCGCGGCAACAATCCGCCAGCCAAAAGGAAAGCGGACCCAGGTTTGCTGCTGGCGGCCGATGCGATCGCTGCCGGCGCGGGTAAACTCGGTGCTGCACACCGCGTAATCCTCGCCGAAGGTGACGATCTCGGTGTGGCGTAATTCGCGCTGTAATCCCGCCGCCGGACGGGCGGCGCGAAAGGCGCGAATTTCATCGATACCGTAGAGGTTCTCGCCGGCGCCCAGGCGCACCGTCCGTTTATCGTGCCAGAAGAGCTCATCCAGCACCGCAATGTCGTTGCTGACCAGCGCCTCTTCGTAGCGGTAAAAGGCGGCCGTTACCTCGGCCAGAACGCGCGGCCGGTTAATATTATCCTGATTGATCATCGTGCTCTCTCCGCAGGGCGGGCCTCGCTGATGCCCGCGTGTTCCAGCGCGCGCGCGGCGCGCAGACAGGCCAGTTCATTAAACGGCGCGGCAATCAGCTGCACGCCAATGGGGCGGTTGGACGCGGTGCGCAACGGGACCGTCGCCACCGGCAGGCCAAGGAACGAGATGGGCTGAGTGAGCATGCCCATACTGGCGCGAACGGGCAGCATCTCGCCGTTGATCGTCATCGTCGGTTGGCCGATAAGGGTGGCGCTGCACGGCGTCGCCGGGGCGATGAGTACATCGACGTGGTGAAACAGCGATTTTATCGCCTCCCGGGCATGGCGCCGAAAACGCTGCGCCTGAAGATACCAGGCCGAAGGAATCATCGCCCCGGCCAGCAGACGCTCCCGCGAGTTCGGTTCAAAGCGAGCCGGTTCACGCCGCAGCGCCGGCAGATAGTGATTGCCCCCTTCGGAGGCGCTGATGATAAACGCCGCCGAACGGGCAAGCTCCGCCTCGGGGAAAACATGCTCTTCGCGGGCCTCAAGGGCCTGCGCCACGCGTGCCACGGCGGCACGGGCGTCGCTATCGCACCAGTCGCTGAAATAGCCGCCCAGCACTCCGCAGCGCAGATCCTCCGCCCCGCGTTCCAGCCGCTGGCGAGTGGGGGCAACGGCTTCGTCCGCCTGGGCATCATCATCGGGGTCGTGCCCCTGTAAGGCATCGTACACCGCCGCCAGATCGTCGACGCAGCGGGCAAACGGGCCAATGTGATCGAGGCTGGCGACGAACGGATGGCTGCCCGCACGCGACAGGCGGCCAAACGTCGGTTTCAGACCAAAAATGCCGCACAGGGAGGCCGGGACGCGGATTGAGCCGTTGGTATCGCTTCCCAGAGAGAAGTGAACCAGCCCGGCGGCAACCGCCGCTGCCGAACCGCCGGAAGAGCCGCCGGCAATACGCTGCAGATCGTGCGGATTATGGGTGGCGCCATAGTGGCTGTTTTCGGTGGTGAACCCGTAGGCGTAGGCATCCATATTGACCATTCCGCTAAGCAGGCCGCCTGCCGCGCAGATCTGCCGTACCGCCCAGCCGTCATTGACGGCAGGCGGGCGGTCGCTGAACAGCTGTGCGCCGGCGAGGGTGGTTTCCCCGGCAACGTCGAACAGATTTTTTACCGCGTAGGGGACCCCCGCCAGCGCCGGTAACGGCTGACGGGTTCGACGCAGCGCATCAATCTGGTCGGCTTCGGCGAGCATCCGGCGTTCGGTGATCTGCGTCCAGGCATTAATCTGCGGGTTAACCTGCGCCATGTCGTCCAGGGTGCGGCGGGCAATTTCTCTGGCGCTCAGCTCACCCTCGGCCAGCGCGCGCTGAATATCAGCAATCGTCATCTCAGTCAGCGTCATGCTTTGTACACTCCGGCAATCTCCAGGCGTTCATCGAGGGGAAAGGCCATCAGCGGCTCAGCCATGGCGGCAATGCGGGCGAACTGTAGCTGAAGCTCGCCGCGGCGGGTGTCGTCCAGTTCCAGCGCCAGCAGGTGTTCCATTTGCGCCAGATAAGCGCGCCAGTCGTTTACGCTATGCGTCATGTTGGTCTCCTAATAACCGGCGGCGGAGCCGTTGCTGCGTGGATCGGAGGCCCCTTCAAACAGGCCGTTGGGATGGCGGACGATGGCGCCGGCGTGGCCCATGGCTTCGCTATAATCGGCCAGCACCTCCACGTCATGACCCAGCGCCCGTAGACGGGCGATGCTATCCGGCGGGAAGCGACCTTCCAGCTTCAGTGAATCTGAGGTTTGTCCCCAGGTCCGGCCCAGCAGCCAGCGCGGGCGCGAAATACTCTCCTGCAGCGGGATGCCCTGCAGAATGTAGCGGGTGAAAATGGCCGCCTGAGTTTGCGGTTGGCCATCCCCACCCATTGACCCATATACCATGACCCGGCCATCGTTAAGGCGCGCGGCGGCGGGGTTGAGGGTATGAAACGGCTGTTTGCCTGGCGCCAGCGCCAGCAGATGCGCGGGGTCGAGACTGAACGAGGCGCCTCGGTTTTGCCAGACGATCCCGCTATCCGGCAGGACGACACCGCTGCCAAATTCATGATAAAGACTTTGAATAAAGGAGACCGCCAGCCCGCTGCTGTCTATCACCCCCATCCAGACGGTGTCGCCGGGGCCTTTTCCCGCTCCCCAGGGGGCGGCCTGCCGATCGTCGATGTTTTCGGCCAGCTGCTGGAGCGCCTGCGGGTCGAGCAGGCTTTGAATATCCACGTCGAGATGACGGGGGTCGGTAATGTGGGCATCGCGCAGGCCAAAAGCCTGCTTGGTGGCCTCGACGATACGGTGCACGGTCTGCGCGTCAGCGGCATCGTGCATCGCCAGCCGGTCGGTAATCCCGAGGATCGCCAGCGAGACCAGTCCCTGCGTGGGCGGCGCCAGATTCCACAATTCGCCGTGCTGGTGCTGAAGCTTCAGCGGCGCAGGGCGACGGGCGCGATGCTGCTGGAGGTCTGCAAGGGTGACGGGCAGGCCGCAGGCCGCCATCCCCGCAGCCAGACGGCGGGCCAGCGGGCCGCGATAAAAACTGTCGAGGCCATCGTCGACCAGCTGCTTAAGCGTTGATGCCAGCGCGGGCTGGCGAAACCGACTGCCGGCGACCGGCGGTTGGCCGTTGACCAGAAAGGTCTCGGCGAACCCCGGCAGGTCGCGGAGTTCGGCGAGTTTTCCGGCGCTGGCGCTGGACTGGGACGCCGTCACCGGCGTGCCGTCAGCGGCATAGCGAATCGCATCCTCCAGCAGGCGCGCCAGCGGCAGCGCTTTTCCGGTCAGCGTCTGCGAGATCTTGAGCGCTTCATCCCAGCCGCTGACGGTCCCGGCGACGGTCAGCGCCGCTTGCGGCCCGCGGTGCGGAATTTGCGCCAGCCCGGCGTAGGCTTCCGGGGTGGCCAGCGACCCCGCCGCGCCGCTGGCGTCAATGGCTATCGGTTCGCCCTCCGGCGGGACGATAAGCCAGAAGCCATCGCCGCCCAGGCCGTTCATATGTGGGTAAACCACCGCAATGGTGGCCGCCGCGGCGACCATGGCTTCTATCGCGCTGCCGCCTTCGCGCAGCACGGCAACCGCGCTTTGGCTGGCCAGATGGTGCGGGGCGACCGCCATCCCGTGGGCGGATACATTACTCTGCATGGGTTGTCCTCATGATCCAAACGTGATGCCAACGCTGCAAAAGCTGTTCCACTTTGAGCGTAAAGTTTCATTCGTCAGGGGGCCGGACCTTTTTCTTAAACTGGCATGCATTATGAAAGGGCTCACATCATGTATAGTTTGATGAAACAAAAGTTACAGAGGCCGTATGGAACAACTGGATGAACGCTTGAAAGGGCAATATGCCTCATTGTCGCCTCAGGAACAGCGGGTGGCGGATTTTATTTTCGATCACTTCGACGACCTGATTAGCTATAACAGCGCCGAGCTGGCGCAGCTGAGCGGGGTGTCAAAAGCCACGGTGAGTCGTCTGTTTAAGCGGCTGGGCTACGAAAAATATAAGGATATGCGCGATGAGCTGCGCACGTTACGCCAGAGCGGAATGCCGCTGACCGATCATCGCGATGCGGTGCAGGGGAACACGCTGCTGGCGCGGCACTATAAACAGGAAATGGCGAATCTGACGCAGTGGGTCAATGCGCTCGACGCGCAGCAGTTTGCCGATGCGATTAGCGGGATGGTCGATGCCCGGCGCATTGCGATCATCGGAATGCGCAACTCCTGGCCGGTGGCGCTGCACCTGCGCCAGCAGCTGCTGCAGGCGCGCGGGCAGGTACAGGTGCTGCCGCAGCCGGGGCAGAGTTTAAGCGAAGAGCTGGTGGATCTGACGGCGGACGATCTGGTGGTGGTTATGGCTTTTCGCCGCCGTCCGCGCATTATTCGCCCGCTGTTGCAGCAGCTCCAGCTGCGCGGTATTCCGGTACTGCTGATTTGCGAACCGCAGGCATACAGCCTGTTTCCGCTGTCCCGCTGGCAGCTGTGCGCCCCCCTGGATAGCGTCTCGGCCTATGACAGCTACAGCTCGGTAAACAGCTTGATCAACCTGCTGGCGAATGCGTTTTTACATGAAATTCTCGATAAAGGCCGTCCGCGCATCCACGATATAGCCACCCTCTATCAGCAGCTGGACGAGCTTGAGCAACGATAATGGGGCCTCAGGCTGGTGCTTTGCTCTTTTGTAGTGCAATAAAATAGTGGGGAAATGAGCTCCGTTTTCCCACTTCTTTCCGCTATATCCTGTTTATTCTCTCTTTTCTTGCGCTTTCTGGCGTGGCCCTCTCATTTTTTGTATCTGGCACATTAGTTGCAGAAGTTTATTTAAAGAATCTTTTGTTTCATACTAACGTAACGGGTAAACATCATGAAAAAACTGCTGATCGCACTGGCCGGGGCCGCTTGTCTGTTCACGCAAATCACAGCGGCAAAAGCCGACCAGCTGCAGGATATTGAAAAGCGCGGCGTGATTCGCATTGCGGTACCGCAGGATTTCCCGCCGTTCGGTTCGGTGGGAACCGATCTCCAGCCGCAGGGCTATGACATCGATATGGCGCGTTACCTTGCCAGTCAGATGAAGCTCAAGCTGCAGCTGGTGCCGGTCACCAGCGCCAACCGGGTACCTTATCTTGATATGCCCTGTGGTGCGGTGTCGATTTTCAGCCTCGGTAAGAATGCCGAGCGCGAGAAGGTGATTGATTTCAGCCGCGCCTATGCGCCGTTCTTCCTCGGCGTGTTTGGCCCGAAAGGGGCGGAGATCAAAGAGGCGGCGGCGCTGAGCGGGAAAACTATCGGCGTGACCCGCGGTGCGGTGGAAGATATGGTGCTGACCGGTATCGCGCCAAAAGAGGCGCAGATTAAACGCTACGAAGACAACAACACCACGCTGTCGGCTTATCTCTCCGGCCAGGTACAGTACGTGGCGACCGGGAACCTGGTGGTAGCGGCGATCGCCCGCCAGAATCCGGCGAAAGCGCCGGTACCGAGTTTTATGCTGAAAGATTCGCCGTGCGTGATTGGTCTGAAAAAGAATGAACCGGCGCTGAAAGCCAAAGTGGATGCGCTGATTGAGCAAGGCATCAAAGACGGTACCCTCAACGCGTTATCGCAGCAGTGGCTGAAAGCGCCGTTGCCCGCCGACTTTTCCGCATAAGGTCAGTGAATGACGGAACAACTTCATTTTTCTGCGCTCTGGCCGCACTGGCCGGAGCTGCTGGCCGGGCTGTGGGTGACTATTCAACTGACGGTCATGGCCACGATCGGCGGCCTGGCTATCGGCATTTTGGGGGCCGCCATTCGCAGCGGGCGGCCATCGTGGTTGAGTCGGATTTGGGGCGGCTATGTGGAGCTGATTCGCAACACGCCGTTCGTGGTCCAGCTGTTTTTTATCGTCTTTGGGCTGCCTAACCTCGGGCTCAAGATGACGGCGGGTGAAGCCGCGCTGCTGGCGATGGTGGTCAACCTTGGCGCCTACAGTACCGAGATTGTCCGCGCCGGGATCCAGGTGACGCCAAAAGGGCAGTGGGAGGCCGGGCGCGTGCTGGGGCTGAGCCGCACGCAGACCTTTATCCGGGTGGTATTACCGCCGGCGCTACAGCGGATTTATCCGGCGCTGGTCAGTCAGTGCATTATCGTGATGTTGGGATCGTCGGTGGTTTCTCAGGTCTCTTATGAAGAGCTGACCTTTGCCGCCAACCTGATCCAGTCGCGGACGTTTCTGAGCTTCGAGGTCTATCTGGTGACGACGGGGATCTACTTAGTATTATCGATAACGCTGCGTCAGCTGCTGATGGCGGCAGGGCGAAAATGGCTGGGGGTGCAGGCATGATGGTCACCTTTACCGACTGGGACATTATTCGCAATCTGCTGCTGGCCGGCCGCTGGACGGTGCTGCTGTCGCTGGTGGCCTTTATCGGCGGCGCGCTGGTGACGTTGCCGCTGCTACTGCTGCGCCTGACCGGCGGACGCCAGGTCAGACGTCTGATTCGCGGCTATATCGAACTGTTTCAGGGGACGCCGCTGCTGATGCAGCTGTTTCTGGCCTTTTTCGGCGTGGCGCTGTTCGGCATCGATGTTTCGCCGTGGACCGCTGCGTCGATGGCGCTGACCTTCTACACCAGCGCCTTTTTACTTGATATCTGGTTTGGCAGCATCCGCGCGTTGCCGAAAGGGCAGTGGGAAGCTTCGCGCTGTCTGGGCCTCAGTTTCGCCCAGACGCTGTTTCGCGTCATTGCGCCGCAGGCGCTGCGTATCGCCATTGCGCCCACCGTGGGGTTTGCGGTGCAGGTGGTGAAAGGTACCGCGCTGGCATCGATTATCGGCTTCGTCGAGCTGACCAAAGCCGGCACGATGCTGACCAACGTCACTTATCAGCCGTTTAAAGTCTTTGCGCTGGTGGCGCTGGGCTACTTCATTCTGTGCTACCCGCTGTCCCGCTACAGCCGCTATCTGGAGAATAAATTCAATGCC
>OFCV01000509.1_pt1 | contig 9939 bp, 10 predicted proteins | sample 1520931 | NCBI WGS metagenome assembly OFCV01 (sample SAMEA2699033, study PRJEB24076) | metagenome | biome: Human gut stool | place: Spain | collected 2012-10-21
ACTAAGAAGATGGATTAAAGAACATCGAGAATTAACAGGGCAGGAACCACAAGGAAAGCATGATGGTTACTTGAAGATTGAGTTATAACTTATTGATTTTTAAATGCTCATTTAGTTAATGATCATAGTTTCATTTTCTAAGTGAGCAGAGTCATTTTGGCTAATGATAATATCATTTTCTCATGTGATCTTATTTTGTTGTTTTGTCTCGATTTATTCTGTTTTACGTCGATTCAAATCAATAAAAGGTAATCACTATGGAAATTCGAGACCGCATGACCCGCAAAGAAGCTGCGAGCTATATCGGTGTTTCAACCGCCACAATGGCTAACTGGGCTTGTACAGGGAAAGTCAAACTGCCTTATTACAAGGCTGGCCTCAAAAAGGTTATCTATCTCAAAAGCGACCTTGATGACTACTTAAAGTCAACCCGTCGATTGCAGGCGTGATATGCCACATCACCATAAGCGAGAAAAGTAAAAGCCCGCTGAAGAGAGCGGGCTTCGGGATAATGCATTTCAGCACTACTGTTAACTCAAATTACCGGCAGGCTGACAGGCATATGAACGAAGAGCAAACAAGGCCGCACCGGAGGTAATCATCATGCCACATGACAAAATAAAATCAAAATACTGTTTGACAACCTCGCCCGATGGATCGCAGAATCCAGACGTTGCCGCAAAATCGGCAACCGGGCGTAGGAACCCGTGCATGTTATCGGCGACGACAGACGCGCCATGCGTCTTTTTTTACGTCGCAATCAACGCTACAGAGCGCCATATTATGGCGTGGTGCGTTCACTCCGGTCATTCAATTGCCGGGCATGAACAGGTGTCGCATCACTCCACCATGTCAATGGTAGCTCAGGCGGGGCAGCTCTCGGGCTGGCCGGTTTCCGATAACGCCGGTATTCCTACCCCCGTCTGGGCTATCGCCATTAGTGAGCGTAGGAACTCCGGCGATAGCGTACTTAGCGCTGTTATCGGAGGTTGCCTTATGGCTACGACCCCAATCTCTTTACACCCTCAATTTATCTGGATCTTTCTTGCTGTCCGCCGTTCTGACGTGTTGGCGAAGCCGCAGCGTAAGGAAGTCACTGCCCCTGATCTCACAAGCGCACGCCGCGTTATAGCGCGTGATTTTGTCGCCTCTTTCGCCGGCCGTCTGCCGGTTCGTGAGGTGGCTCATGTTTAAACTCATTATCACACTCATCAATTATCAAAATGGTGATCAGCGGGAGCTGGTACATAACTGGCGCTATAAAACCAGCGATGAAGCCTGGATTGATGCAAATAAAATGGCCTATGTTCGTAAAGGCGATGACGGCAAGACCACGCACGAATGCAGGGTTAAAGTTGTGGGGGTGAGTCATGTATGAGATTCATGTAAAAGCCAGGAATGTAATCACCGGAGAAATCAATTTTTACCGTCATTCAAAAAAGTATAATTCGCCGGGTAAAGCGTTCAAAACAGCCAGAAGGCTCGTTGATGACATTACCTTTAATGGGCGTCATTTAGACGATAACGAATATACGGTGACGGTTGGGAAGGTGAAACATGGCTGACATTTTTCGCGGCAAAGTGACACGTAATAAAACATATCTGGTTTCCGGTTATGCGGTAACGCCAAAAGGCCATACCCGCAGTGCAGAGGCAACCGTAGAGGCGCTTAATCGTGATGAGGCGATAATTCTGGCAACAGCTCAGTTGCGCTGGGAGGGGTTAAAGTACTTTAAGGCTCTCAGAGTGCTGGAAATAACATCACCATTAATCAGCAAACTGCACTGATAATCCGTTAAACAAAATTATGTTTTATATGACCGTTATCGGTCAGGGGGTCTTTATGTCTCAGAATCAAATCGATGAAAAAGAAATCATCTCTCAGGATGCGAACTTGTGGAACAGAGATTATTCGTGGCTGTTTTCTGAAGAAAACTATTGGCGGCTGGATGACATTATTAACATTTCAAGATTGCTCGAAGACTTACTTGATTCTAAAGCTGAAATGAAGTGTGAAACAAGCGTATCGGCCGGTCAGATGAGCAGTCTTTTCAGGGTGATGCTTAAAGAACTGAATGCAATAAAGTCAGAGCTTCCCAGGAAAGACAGGATATTTTCACAAGGGGAGGTTGATCTGGGTTTAAGTGCTGTCAGGTTATTCGGTGTACATCGGGTTACAGAAATGATTAATGAAGTTACACAAGGCGACCATTAAATACAAAAGCGCCGTGGTAAGCGGCGCTTAAGGATTTTATATGTACAGAGAAGATTTACGCACAGATATTATAAAGCGTCTTATTGCTGATTTCCAGTTTAAAGAGCAAAGCGGTTATTTGCGGCAAGGCGTTTGCCCTCACTGTAAGAAAAAGGAATTATTCACCAGTCTGGATAAACCCTATGTATTGCGCTGTGGACGGGAAAATAAATGCGGCGGTGAGGTAATTGTAAAAGAGCACTATGCTGATTTATTTAATAACTGGTCGGAGCGCTATCAGCGCTCGGAAGCCAATCCCCATGCAGCAGCAGAAGCCTATTTGCGTGAAGGGCGCGGCCTCGATACGGCATTGATTGCCGGATGTTACAGCCAGGAAAGCTATCACCAGAGGAGTATAGGCAGCGCGACGGTTCGCTTTGCGTTGCCGAACGGCGCTTACTGGGAACGGATCATTGACCGGCCAGAGCGGTTTGACCGTAAGGCCAATTTTGGTGGTCGCTATGCCGGCCAGTGGTGGGCCGCCCCTGCTCAAAATCTTGCCGGGCAAAAGGAGATCTGGCTGGTCGAAGGGATTTTCGACGCCATGAGCCTGAACCAGAACGGCATAGCGGCTGTGTCGCTCATGACCTGCAATAACTACCCGGATAAAGCCTTACAGGAACTGGCGGCGCTGTACGCTAAAAGTCCGCGTCCGGTTCTGGTGTGGGCGCTGGACAGGGGGCAGGCCGGGGAGCGCGCCATACGTAAGCATGTTGAGCGCAGCCGCGTTGAAGGATGGACCGCTAACGCAGCTCTTCCCCCGGAAGGTAAAAAAAAGGCTGACTGGAACGACCTGCATATCAGAGGCAAGCTGACAGTCAGAGATCTGGATGCTTACCGCTACTATGGCGCGTTGCTTATTGCCCGGAGCGCCAGCGATAAGGCGTTGCTGATGTTCAACCGAACCGAGAGACACGAGTTTCATTTTGAATACGATTCCCGCCTGTGCTGGTTCAAGCTTGATGTGGATCGGCACATGAAGGCGGTCGAGCGCATCCAGATGGCCGAGCCGGATTTAGATGAACGGGACGCGAAGGCCAAAGCTCTGAAGGAGTCGGGCGCCGTGGCCGAGATTGCCAATTGCTACCCGACGCCACTGTATTTCCAGAAGTCGGAAGCAACGGACGAGGCCTGGTATTACATGCGTGTGGATTTTCCAAATGGCTCCCCACCCGTTAAGGCTACGTTTACTGCCGCGCAGCTCTCCAGCGCCTCTGAGTTCAAAAAGCGGCTTTTGCATGTGGCTAAGGGCGCAGTGTATACCGGCAACACCAATCAGCTCGATAAGCTGGCAAAGCAGGATTTACCCGGGATTAAAGAGGTCAATACGCAAAACTTCATCGGGTACAACAAAGAGTTCGGGGCTTATGTATTCAATGACGTTGCTGTACATAACGGCACGCTCTATCCGCTCAATGATGAGGATTATTTTGAAATGCGGGATCTGAGCCTGAAAAGCCTCAGTGCATCGCCACACCTGGCGCTAAATCCTGAGCTGGGTGACTTTAACCCCGCATGGGGGGCCGACCTGTGGCAGGCATTTGGCGCCAAAGGTTATATTGCGCTGGCCTTCTGGCTGGGAGCGCTGTTTGCTGAGCAAATCCGCGCTGTACAAAAAAGTTATCCGTTTCTGGAGGTTGTCGGAGAGCCGGGCTCCGGCAAGAGTACCCTGCTGGAGTTTTTGTGGCGGCTGAGCGGCCGGCCGGATTACGAAGGGTTTGATCCGTCTAAATCCACCCCAGTGGCGCGGGCGCGTAACTTTGCTCAGGTGGGGAACCTGCCGGTATGCCTGATTGAAGGCGATCGGACGCTGGACAATGCGAAGCAGAGGGCTTTTGACTGGGATGAGCTGAAGTCTCTGTACAACGGACGATCTCCGCGGGCTGTGGGTATCAAAACGAATAACAATGAAACCTATGAGCCGCCCTTCAAGGGAGCGATTATCATTGCTCAGAACGCCAATACAGACGGTTCCCCGGCATTTCTGGAACGTATTATTCACCTGCATACTGACCGGCGCGACCAGACTCCACAAACAAAAGCCGCAGCGGAAGCGCTGGAGCGCTACCCGATAGAGTCCATTTCCGGCTTTGTCCTGATGGCTATCCTCAAGGAACGGGAAATTATGGAACGTTTCTTTACCCGTTTTGAGTCCGCCGAAGGGGAGGTGCTGGCCGTTATGCCCTCTCAGCATATCCGCATTATCAAAAATCACGCCCAGCTCATCGCCCTGCTGGAAGCGCTGGAGATGGTGATCCCTCTGGATAGCGGATGTACCGAGAAAACGAAGGATATGCTCCTCCGGATGGCACCGGAGCGCCTCAAGGCGGTACAGGCCGAGCATCCGCTCGTACAGGAGTTCTGGGAGGTCTTTGATTATCTGGATTCGACGGTGCCGGGAGGGATGAATCATTCGCGGGAACCAGGAGAAATCGCCGTTCAGTTCAGTCATTTTCAGGAAGAGGCGAGCCGGCACCGGCAATCGCACGCTGACATTAAAGAGCTTAAAAAGCTCCTGGAGGGAGCCAAGAGCAGGCATATCATCCGCAAGGGCGCGGTAAGAAGTCACATCTATGAGAACTACAACCGTAAGCTGCCGGCAGACAGCCCGGCGAAACGCAATGAAGTGCAGCATTGCTGGGTATTCAAGGCACAGCATTAAAACAAACCGGCCTGATTTGTGGCCGGTCAGTTATTTGTGCACTGTCATTTATCATCATGCTGGCCATCTGGTCGGTGATGAGTTGTATTTTATTCGCTGGCGGTCAATGGCTGAGCTTGAGGGCCGGCATTTAGCTGGCCCAAAGGTAAATTAATCACCCAATATGAGCTTTTGCTGACTTGCAGTACTTGTAATACGACTCAGTATGAAACCACTTCATGCCCTGTATTGGCCCATTAGCGAGCATTCCAGTTCCGGTACTCAACACAAAAAAGTTTCGCTGAATCAATTCCACTGCTTCGTTATAAAACTCGTGGAATTTACCCTCATTATCTTTTTGCACTTTTAGGATCAAGTAATTTTTATCTTCCGGCATCTCCTCGTATAAGCAGATGAAAGCATTTATGGTTGCGTCACTAACTTGTGAAAAAGCGCGCATGGCGGCGATTAGATACTGCTCGTCGTCCCAATGATCCTTATAGATGAGAGCCAAGGCTACAAGCCCAATTTTTGAATGGGTTTGGCGGACGGTTTCCAAGATAGCGTAAAAGCAATTTGAATATGTCTCGTCACTTGATATCTTGGTAAGTAAATCCTCGTCGACTTCCGCATTCGATATAAATGTAACGAAACGCTTTTGTAGCTGCTTGTTATAAAAGTGTTCAGCAAATTTAGCGATCAGTCCAATTCCCGGAACACCAATATCGCTCGCTAGGTCAGAAACTTCACTTCCTGTTTGAGCAATTTCCTTACCCCATTCCAAATATTTATTTGTCATAAGTGAAACCTCTTTTCTAATGGCACCTATTCCCGATTATTTAGTGCATCTTTATTTTTTGCAATACTTTCCTCAGAGGGGCTAACTAGCCAGCCAGGCCGCCACGTTCAAACGTTCTGATTCCTTGCGGTGAGCTCGTTCACCTGCTCAAGGTGGGCAGAAAATGTGAGGGCGCTGGGCGCATGACGTATGAAAGGAGTATCAACTCAGATGCACTTACTCGCCACCACATGACAAACCGGCCGGCACGGACAGGAATGACTGAGCTGCAGCATGGTCACATTCGGCGGTGCTCGATATCGGACAGTAAGCACCGCCGGCAACGCCATCGCATCACCGGCGGGCAAGGCCAGTGGAAACGCAAACACAAATTGTTAACAAGAAAGAGATGTTTTTATGCCAAATGTGTTCATAAATCATCCATTCTTAAATGCTTTCAAAATTTTAGGGGGGGTATCGGAAACTCATTACATTATTACAAGGCTAAAAAGTATGGCATAACATAATGATATATATGATAAATTTTTGTAATGAGATTACCATTACAATCCATTACATGTAATAAGGTAGATTCATTACAAGATGAATAGTTAATCTGTTGTTTTTAAAGGATGTAATTTTTATGTAATGCCATGTAATGATAAAAGGATTACAAAATTTATCTTTTAAAATCATTGCATTGATGACGATTTTAGACGCTTGTAATAATGTAATGAGTTTCCGAGACCCCCTTGGTTTTTTACCTGGCAAAGCCCGAATGGAGTTAACCATCAGTTAACATTCGTCAGCAAAGATCCATCCGCAATAGACACCTCTTTCTGTTAATCAATCTTTGCCCGGCTCACCGATGACTCACGATTATTTTCACTGTTATACAGTGGCAAAAATGCAGACCGCCCTTTCCCTTCCTGAGCAGGAATTCAAACGCACAAAGCTGCACAATTTTGCACAATTTTTTTGATGCTAAAAACGCCCTCCGGCGCCAGTTCTGGCGCGGCCTGAGCCAGTTTTCAAAAATGCACAAAAAGGCGGGGGTTTGGCGCGCAGGCGAGGCGGGGAATCAAGCGCGCGCTTTGGGCTCACCAGACGGGTTATGACGAATTTGCACCAAAGAGGTGCAATAATGATTTTAGCTGTGGAAAAGTGCTCAAAACGGCGTATGGAGCGTTTGGTGAGGGGTAAAAATCATGCTTTTTTGAGATTTGCGTGACGGGAGTTGAGTTTGGTGTTTTTTGGCGTTAATGAGATTCATTCTTGCTAAAAAACCTTTGATGAAGGATTTTGAAAGAGATTCAACAACTATGCACAAGGCTGACATTGCCCCCCCCCTGAGCAATTAGCGATAATGGCGCCGAGTCTAACTCCCTGTGGGGGAGAATTTATGTTTACCTGTCCTCATTGCGGGCATGCCGCACACACACGTACAAGCCGCCGCCTCAGTGATTTCACTGTGCGACAGTACCATCAGTGCCAGAACCTTGAATGTAGTGCAGCGTTTACCACGCTTAACGCTTACGAGGGACTTATTCCCCAACGAAGGCGTAAGGATATTGCCGCTGGCGAGGCGCCACAGAAAGCAGCTGCGCCAGACAAGCCCGGAGGCGGGAGAGCCTTCAGGCCCGGTGCCGACCCTGAGGCGATCCCTTAATCCTCGACAGCAAATCTTCAGCGACCCGCTCACGTTCAGATGCCCCGTAAGGGGTCGCTGCGTGAGCGTTCTTCAGTCCCATGCGAATCAGTTCAATCAGGCAGGCGGAATAGCTGATAGCACCCGCTGCTGACGCGTGGCAGATTTCCTGATCGATCTCATTCGGGATGCGCAGGGCGCGCAGTGTGGATTTTTTATTTCTGGCTGGGCTTTTCATCGCATTTGCTCCGGGCTGGTGAAAGCGCATTATCCGTTACCCTGTTTTTACTGTTATACAGTTTTTGTTGTCCCCGTCTCCTGACAACTTTTATGACGCGACACGGCTGCGGCGACTGGTGAAAGATAACCGCGAAACCTCACGCTGACAGGCGTGCAGTGAAACTGTTATACATCAGGAGATCAGAGCATGAGCATTGACAAGAAAATCACCGCGCTGGCGGAAAATATTGATGAAAAGCGAGCCTATTTCGAAGGCTGCTACGCCGTACTCGCTGAAAAACAAACCACGCTGAAAAACCTGCTGGCTACCCGTGAGAGCCTGAAAGAAGAGGCTCATCACCAGTCGGACGAGTGGGAGCGTAACCTCCTGGCGTCTGGTGGCGTTGAAACGGAGGCATCCGATACCACCACGTTCCTTTCCGGGATGGCGATGCAAAAGCTGGAGCGCATTAACCCGCTGATTGAGAAGGCGCAGGCTGAGGTAATTACCGCCCGGTTTGATGCTGGGCAAGCCGCGCTTGAATATATCAACCAGCATAAGGAGCTGCGCGCTCTGGTTATTGAGCCTGAGTGTCGGGCGTTACTGGGTAGCCTGCGGCCTTTGCTGGAAATTGCCTGGGGGCTTCATTGCATGACGCAGGGCATGGACTATGAGTTTGATAACATGCTGAAAGACGTGCTCAATGACGTCAAAAAAAACGACAATTCACACCCTGCCGAACAGCATCTTCAGTCCGCCTCCGGGGATGCCGAAACGCCACTTTCGTTGTTCCCCGGCCCGGTACCCTCAGTGATGAAAGAGGTTATTCGCCGGTCGCCTTCCGCCGCGCAAATGGCTATGGCGCGTACCAGCCCGCAGAAAATGCAGGCGCTGGCCGATGGCCGCGAGCCGTGTAAAGGTCTGAGCCAAGGGGGAGCTTAACCATGAATCCACTCGATCGCGCCCGTGCGCTCTTTTACAAAAATATCGAGGCGATGAAAACCGCTTCCCCGGTCATTCGGGCCGAACTGGAACGGGAGAACAAGAAGCTGGGAGAGGAGATTTCCAGGCTGGCCAACGACGCAGAGTTTCAGGCCCGTAATGAGGGCAACAGCAGCAATGCCTCCCCGCATTTTTTCTCCGACAGTGCGCCTGGGCGACCGACTCCGCCGGCCGCTGTCATTCCGGGCGATCAGGATCAGCGCTCAATGTTGACGGTGATTGGTAATATTCTGACGGCGGTGAGCCGGGATGATGCCGTACAGCTTGGCTCCGTTCCGGGTAAAGAGGCCATTGCCATCTACAGCGAGGTCACGCCCACCCCGGCGCTGACGGGTGAGCTGGGGGCCAGCCACAGTACGGATTTTCTGACAAAAATTAATGTCCTCCCCGTTACTAATCAGGAAGGGGAGCGGGTTCTTGTCGGCACTGGCGGCCCTCTGGCTCATATCAATAATTCAGGGCGCCGCAATCCGCAGAATGCGGCATCACTCGCGCCGCATCGCTACCAGTGCAGAAAGGTGAATCTCGACGTCAGCATTCCTTATGCCGACCTTGAATCATGGGCGACGGTTGAAAACTACCCCGAACTGGTAAAGGCGGCCATTGACCGCCAGAGAGCGCTGGATCGCCTTCTGGTTGGTTTTAATGGCACCCATTACGCCGATCCCTCCGACGCAAGCGCTTATCCTAAGCGCCAGGATTGCGGGTTCGGCTGGCTGGAAAAATACCGACAGGAAGCCCCTCAACGAGTTATCAGCGGCCTCTCGGTTGCTGGCCGCGATGAGAGCAACAAAATCATTGAGTCAGGGGATTACGGCACCGTTGACGCCCTTGTGCTGGATGGCTGGCAGTCAGCGATAGCGGAGCAGTACAGGAACGGTCTGGTGTCAATTTGTAGCGCTGAGACGCTGTTTCGGAAGGAGTGGCCTTTTGTACGCCACCTCTCACCAGACCGGCCAAACTACGAGCGGCTGATCAATGACATTATGCTCAAGAACCCCACCATTGGCGGGCTTCCGGCCATTGTGGTGCCTTTCTTTCCCGACGATGCGGTATGGGTTACGACCCTGAGCAATATCTCGCTGTACTGGCAAAAGAACGGCGTCAGGAAGCAGGCGAAAGACGAGCCGGAATATAACCGCCTGGCGATATATGAATCGCGCAATGATGCCTACATGGTGGAAAACTACGAGGCAGGATGCCTGATTGACGGTATCGACTGGCGCTGATGGTATGCGAATGTTCTGCTTGATTGCCGATTATTACCGGTGAAAGGTAGCCTACAGGAAGCCTGGGAAACAACAAAGGGTTACGATTTTCATCGTAACCCTTTGTTTTATTTGGTGGCCCCTGCTGGACTTGAACCAGCGACCAAGCGATTATGAGTCGCCTGCTC
>OFCV01000525.1_pt1 | contig 9647 bp, 8 predicted proteins | sample 1520931 | NCBI WGS metagenome assembly OFCV01 (sample SAMEA2699033, study PRJEB24076) | metagenome | biome: Human gut stool | place: Spain | collected 2012-10-21
TGCCATGGAATTGACGCAGAACTTCAGTTTCACTATCATTCATACCTGCTGCCGGTTCATCAAGCAAGATTAACTGAGGGTGTGTCGCTAAGGCACGAGCGATTTCAAGACGACGTTGCTTACCATACGGTAATGACGTTGCAACCTCTTCTGCATCTGTTTCAAGACCTACAAGCTTTAAGAACTCATAAGCAATACCACGACAACGCTCTTCTTCAATGCGTTGACGTTTTGTTTTCAAAAAACTAGATAAGAAGCCAGATCCAGTACGACAATGCATACCGGTTAAAACAGTTTCAAGAGCTGTCATATTGCCAAAGAGACGAATATTTTGGAAGGTCCGTCCAAGACCACTAGCCGCAATTTTGAATGGAGCTTTCCCATTTAGGAGGTGACCATCCAAGGTGATGGTTCCTTCACTTGGCTCATAAACACCTGTCAAAAGGTTGAAAAGAGTTGTTTTACCAGCACCGTTGGGGCCGATCAAACCAACCAATTCGCCTTCATTGAGTTCCATGGTTACATCGCCAACAGCAGTCAAACCACCAAAGTTTTTCGTTAATTTTTTTACTTCAAGAAGTGCCATTAGTTAGCCTCCTTTTTTGAGAATAGTTTTTTCAAGCTGAATTCCCATGTTCCAAGAAGACCACCTGGACGGAAGATCATCACAAGAATCAAGGCAAGAGAGTAAATGATCATACGGACGCTTGAGAAGTCTTGAAGGACCATGTTCAAAATTCCCAAAACGATCGCTGCAACAACTGTTCCTGACATTGATCCCAATCCACCAAATACGACAATGATCAAGACATTAATGGTGTTGGTAAAGGAATAATCTTTTGGTACAACTGAACCGATAAATCCGGCTTGAAGAGTTCCAGCGATCGCTGCAGTCATTGCACCAAATACAAAGGCAATCACTTTGACTTTTGTTGTATGAATCCCAACTGATTCTGCTGCGATTTCGTCTTCACGAACAGAAAGAGTCGAGCGACCAATCGGACTACGCAAGAAGTTGATGGTAAAGACGGTTGTAATCACCACGAAAATGTAGACCAATTGCCAAGTTGTAAAAGCTGGCAAACCAAGAATACCTGCGGCACCATTTGTCAAGGAACCACCATTGACGATCAAGATCCGAATAATTTCAGAAACACCCAGCGTCGCAATTGCTAAGTAGTCACCTTTCAACCGAAGGGTTGGAATCCCAACGATCAAGGCAACAACACCAGCGATCACAACACCTAAGAGCATGGCACCGAAGAAGGCTCCATAAGTTGGGGATTTGGACCCGAGAATAGCCAAAGAGTAGGCACCAATCGCCATAAATCCGGCATGTCCCAATGAGAATTGGCCTGAGAAACCTACGATAAGGTTCAAACCAACTGCAAGGATAATATTAATCCCGATCTGTTCCAAAATTTGGATATAAAAGAGATTGAGCACACCCGCTGCAACCAAGACTTGTATCAAGGCAAAACCTGCGACCAAAAGACCAAGCCAGACTAAATTCACTTTTAAATTTTCTTTCATGGCTTACACCTTCTCTTTCACATTTTTACCGAGGATACCTGCTGGACGGATGAGCAAGATCACAATCAAGATGGCATACACAATGGCATCACGGAAGTCTGAAAGACCGATCGCTGTGGCGAAGGTTTCCAAAAGTCCGATGACAAATCCACCAAGAGCGGCACCTGGAATAATCCCGATTCCTCCAAGAACGGCCGCGACAAAGGCTTTGATCCCTGGTGTCATCCCCATCAAGGGCTCGATGGCATTGTAATACAAACCGATCAAGACACCACCGGCACCTGCCAAGGCTGATCCCAAAGCAAAGGTAAAGCTGATAGTCCGATTGACGTTAATCCCCATCAATTGAGCAGCATCACTATCCACAGATACGGCACGCATGGCTTTCCCCATCTTGGTCTTTTGAATGATAAATTGAAGAATGACCATCAAGAGGATAGACACTCCCAAAATCATCAACTGAATATTAGAGATGGAAATCGGACCTACATTGTAACGAACCGTGTGAATGACTTGAGGGAAGGAACGAGTATTAGCTCCTACAAAGAAGACCATGGCATATTCCAGGAAGAAGGAAACCCCGATCGCTGTAATCAAGGCAGCAATCCGCGTCGAATGACGAAGTGGACGATAAGCCAAGTATTCAATCACAACCCCTAAAATAGCAGTCCCAACCATGGCTAAAAGCAAGGCTACAAAGAAGTTGACTTTCCACGAGTTTAATAAGAAGTAACCCATGAAGGCACCTACCATGTAGATATCACCGTGGGCAAAGTTGATCAATTTGATAATTCCATACACCATGGTATAACCTAGGGCCAAGAGCGCATAGACACTCCCCAAGATTAGACCGTTCACTAATTGCTGGAGCATATGAACCATCCTTTCTAACAATAAAGATCGAGGCCAGGAATCTTTATTCTCCTAGCCTCTTGTACAAACAACAAATGATAATTAAGGTTTAACAGACTCAACGGATTTAACTTTACCATCTTTCAAGCCAATCATCAGAGCTGATTTAACCGGGTTGTGGTCTTTGTCAATTGACATTGTACCAGTCACACCTTCCAAGTTTTTCAACTTAGCAAGGTTGTCTTTCAATTCGACAGAGTTCTTAGCACCTTTAGATGCTTCAGCAATCATGTAAACTGAATCATAAGCCAAAGCTGAGAACATTGAAGGGTCTTCTTTGTATTTTGCTTTATAAGCTTCTACGAATTTCTTAGCTTTGTCCGTCATTTTTCCTTCAGTTGAGAAGCCAGCTACGTAGTATACGTTTGAAGCTGCTGCAGGAGTTGCTTGTTCAACGAATTTTTCATCGCTAAATCCATCTCCACCGATGATTGGTTTATCAATTCCCATACCACGTGCTTGGTTTACGATCTTACCAGTTTCAGTGTAGTAACCTGGAAGAACAATGGCATCGAAGTCTTTATCTTTGATTTTTGTAAGGGCAGCTTGGAAGTCCGTATCCTTAGATTGGAAGGTTTCTGTCGCTACGATTTCACCTTTGAATGATTTCTTGAAGGCTTCTGCAATTCCTTTTGCATAGTCAGATGAATTGTCATAGTAAAGAACAACTTTCTTCGCTTTCAAGTTATCAGTTGTATATTTAGCAATGATTTGTCCTTGGAAGCTATCGATAAAGGTAGCACGGAAGAGGTAATCTTGACCTTTTGTCAAATCATCTTGAGTTGCAGAAGGTGTTACCAAAGGAACGCCTGCTTTACCAGCGTTAGCAACCGCTGCTGCAGTGGCACCTGAAGTTGCAGGTCCTACAAGAGCGTTCACTTTTGATTGCGTAACTAGGTTTGTAGTGATGGTTGCTGCTTCAGCAGTTTCAGATTTGTTATCTTTATCTGTGACAACGATCTTCTTACCGTCAGCTCCACCTTTAGCGTTGATTTCATCAACGGCCAATTGAGCACCTTTTTGTTCAGCGCTACCATAAGCTGCTACATCACCAGTTTTTTCAAAGTTAAAACCGACTTTCAATTCTTTGCCGATTTCGTTACCAGTAGTATTTGAACCGGAAGTAGAAACTTCTCCACACGCAGCAAGCAGAGCAACACTTGCTACTGTTAAAAATGAAAGAGCAAATTTTTTCTTCATTTGTTTTGATCTCCTTAAATGAATCTTAAAATAAATACATTAAGAATATACCGAATTATCTGACAATTGTCAATAAAAAAAGCGCAATCTGTAAAATGATTGCGTTTTCTAAAACTCTGTAACCTGTTTTTGGGCTTCCAAACGTTGCAAACTCCCCACAAAATCCGTATCCAAATCTTTGATATAACAGGGAAGGACAGTTTTCACGAAGCGTTCTTTCTTCAACTCACTATCCACATACAACTGAACATAGCGACATTTCTTTGAATGGTAAAGGATATCCCCAAGAGACTGTAATTTTTTCCCGTCTCGATTGTAGTACAATTTGACGATCAGTCCCGTTCTTTTTTGTTTCTCAAACATAGCCAAACCCTTTCTCGTTCTCCTACTAGTATATCAAATTTCCAGCAAAAGAACTACTCTTTTATAAACGTAAAAAGGCCGGACCTTTCGTCCAGCCTTATCCGTTCACTCAATTAGCCCAAATTGTTATTGGTCATCACTTCGTCAATAAAGCCATATTCAAGTGTTTCTTGGGCACTCATCCAATTGTCACGTTCCGCATCCGCATGCACTTTTTCAATTGGTTGACCTGAATTATCCGCAAGGATTTTTTCCAAGTTGTTCCGTGTTTTGAGCAAGTGTTCTGCTGCAATGGCCATATCTGTTTGTTGGGTACCACCACCAGTACCACCCATTGGTTGGTGAATCATGTACTCTGCATTTGGCAACATGAAGCGTTTGCCTTTGGCACCGCTTGAAGCGATGATGGTTCCCATTGACGCAGCCATTCCCATGACGATGGTTTGAACATCAGACTTAATAAAGTTCATCGTATCGACAATGGCGAGACCTGCAGAAACTGATCCACCTGGGGTATTGACATACATATAGATATCTTTGGTATTATCTTGGGCATCCAAGAAGAGCAACTGCGCAATGATTGAGTTGGCCATTTGGTCCTCAACCGGCCCTGTTACCATGATAATCCGGTCTTTCAACAGACGGGAATAAATATCATAGGAACGTTCTCCACGGCTAGTTTGCTCAATAACTACTGGAATCATCTATTCTTCTCCTTTAGTATCCATTCATTCTCACAATGAGTGAGGTCCTTATTCTATGTGTTATTATAAACCAATGGTCAAAAAAGGTCAAATCTAAAGTCTCTTTCTGAGCCACAATGAATGGTTTTCTCTTTATTTTGTACCGAACAAGCGGTCACCTGCATCCCCAAGACCTGGAACGATGTAGCCATGTTCATTCAAGTGGTCATCAAGGGCTGCTGAAAAGATATCAACATCTGGATGTGCTTCTTGAAGAGCTTTCACCCCTTCTGGCGCTGCTACCAGGCAGACAAACTTGATATGGCTAGCGCCACGTTTTTTCAAGGAGTCTACCGCCAAAATAGCAGATCCACCGGTTGCTAACATTGGGTCTACCACAAAGATTTGACGTTGGTCAATATCTTCTGGCAATTTCACCAAGTATTCAACAGGTTTCAAGGTTTCTTCATCACGGTACATCCCGATATGGCCAACCTTAGCAGCTGGTACCAAGCTCAAGAGACCATCGACCATCCCAATCCCTGCACGAAGAATTGGAACAATAGCCAATTTTTTCCCTGCAATTTGTTTTTGAACAGTTTTAGTAATCGGTGTTTCAATTTCTACATCTTCAAGAGGCAATTCACGCAACACTTCATAGCCCATCAGCATCGCGATTTCATCGACCAATTCACGAAAGGCTTTTGTAGAGGTATCTGTGCGACGTAAAATAGACAATTTGTGTTGAATAAGGGGGTGTTTAATGACTTCTAATTTTCCCATGTTTGAGATCCTTCTTTCTAATCACTCTGTTTCAAATCAGAGCAAGAAATATGGCTAACCCTAACCCATTTCGTTTTCACTCCATCTTTGAAAAGTTTTTGAAAACAAGTTACCATCGGAAACCATCATTTCCAACTTTATAGTCGTCTTATTATACCAAATTTTGTTCCAAAAAGAGAGCCCTTACACTTAAAATTTTTAAGTTTGGACTCTCTTTTTCTATGGAGGGATTACAACCATTCCCTGTATTTCTTGATATAGAAGTGTTTCACGAGGGTAACACTGAGCATGTAAAGGGCTATAACGCCAAGTAATAAGACGAAATAAAGTCCATTTAATTGACTTAATTTTAATAACCGAGCCAAAGGACTGTATGGGAGGAAGGTCACAAAAGAGGCTCCGGCTATGGTGGTCACCACAACGGATAAGGCTGGGCGACTTTGAATAAATGGCAGTTTTGGAGACCGCAACATATGAATCACCATGGTTTGCGACCACATGGATTCGATAAACCATCCAGTTTGGAACACCATGATAAAGGCTGCCGCATCAGCTGCTCCTTGAACATACCCGTGCCCAAGAATCATTGGGACAACGATAAAGTAGAGGAGCATATAAGTAAGAATATCAAAGATAGATGAGATTGGACCGATCCATGCCATGAAGCGCATAATGGAATTGGCTTCCCAAATCCGGGGTTCTCTGAGAAATTCCTTATCGACATTGTCAAATGGAAGAGCAATACAGGAAATATCATAAACCAGATTGAGCACAATCAAATGAACAGGCGCCATGGGAAGGAAGGGCAAAAAGATACTGGCAAAGAGGAGGGAGAAGATGTTCCCAAAATTAGAAGAGACGGTCATTTTGATGTACTTGGTCATATTGGCATAGACCTTGCGACCTTCGACCAAGCCTTTTTCGAGGACCATCAAGTCTTTGTCTAAAAGGATCACATCTGCTGTTTCCTTGGCAATATCAACAGCGGTATCCACTGAGATCCCAACATCTGACACCTTCATGGATGGAGCATCGTTGATCCCATCTCCCATGTAACCAACCTTGTGGCCATTGTTCTTGAGGCTCAGGATGATCCGCGCTTTTTGATCGGGCGACAGTTTGGCAAAAACTGTTGTGGTTTCCACGACTTGTGCCAACTCTTGGTCTGTCATGGTATCGATTTCGCTTCCCAAAAGAATCCGCTCTACATCCAGTCCTACTTTTTCACAGACGGCTTGGGTGACCTTTTCATTGTCACCAGTTAAGATTTTGGTCGTCACTCCATATTCAGCAAGGGCCTTAATAGCTGGAGCTGCAGAGGGTTTTGGTGGATCAAGAAAAGCCAGGTAACCCGTTAGGATCATATCTCTTTCATCTTCCACACTAAGGACTTGATCTTCATTGAGTTCGGTTTTGTAGCTGACGCCCAAAACGCGAAGACCTTGTTCATTTAATTGAGCAACTTCAGCGAGGACCTCTTGACGCACTTCATCTGTCAGGCGTTTAATCTCCCCCTTGTATTCAACATAAGTCGATACTGAAAGCATTTCTTCCAAGGCCCCTTTGGTCACCATGCTGACAACTCCGTCTGCATCCTTCACGATAACACTCATACGACGACGCTCAAAGTCAAATGGCAATTCATCAATTTTTTGGAAGGTTTGATCCAAATCGCGAACGATTTCATGCTTTTTGGCTTCTTTTTTTGTCCGATTGATAATAGCCCGGTCCATCAGATTTTTCAGCCCAGTTTGGAAATAAGAATTCAAGTAAGCCCGACGGAGGACTGATAAATCCAGATCTCCATGGATATCCAGAGGATATTCCAAGACGATTTCATCTTGGGTCAACGTCCCAGTCTTATCAGTGCACAAAATATCAATCGCACCCAGATCTTGGATAGCATTGAGTTTTTTGATGACGACTTTTTCCTTAGCCATGATGATAGAACCTTTGGCCAGACTCGCTGTAATAATCATTGGTAGCATTTCTGGCGTCAAACCAACTCCAACGCTGAGGGCAAAGACTCCAGCTTCTAGCCAGTCACCATCAGTTAAACCATTGATGACAAAGACAACGGGCACCATGACCAACATGAGTCGAATCAAGAGCCAGGAAACTGTGTTCATTTCTCTTTCAAAGGAGGTGGGTTCATCATAAGTATTGATGGTTTGCTCAATCGCGCCCATCATCGTCTCATCACCCACTACCAGAACCAAGGCAGTCGCACGTCCGGAGATGACATTGGTCCCCATAAAGGCCAGGCTTTCACTCTCCAAGAGGCTATCGAGAGGTTGGCGTTCAGCCTTGCTAAGGCAAAGCTTTTCAACAGCATCACTTTCCCCCGTGAGACCCGATTGTTGGACAAAGAAGTCACGGGAATCTAGAAGGACCACATCTGCCGGGATCATGTCACCGGCACTGAGTTTGACCACATCACCGACGACAATCTCATCAATGGGAATTTCTTGTTCCGATCCATCACGCAGAACGGTCGCTGTATTGACAATCATACGAGACAGGTTGCTTGCAGCCTTGTCACTTCTTAATTCTTGAATAAAGCGAATTCCACCAGAAATCAAGACCAAGGTCACAATGATGATGGAGGTCGTTGGATCTTGCTCACCTGGTTTTGCTAGCCAGACATTGGTGATGAAGGAAACCAGGGCAATGACTAACAAAATCACTGTAAAGGGGTTGATAATCGATTCGTAGATCTTTTTGAGGATAGAATCTTCTTGGCCTTTGGTGATGATATTGTCACCATAGGTATCCCGGTTTTCTTCTACTTGTTCTTCAATTAAACCACGAGCACTTGTTTTGTAATGAGCAAATGTCTTTTCAAGCGGTTCTTGCAGTGCTGCGAGGAGTCTTTCTTTATTTGTTTGCATTGGTATCTCCTTTTTAAATCAGGAGCCAATCACTTTTGGAGTCCATACGACACAAATCAGCAATTGGCTGGTTGGGTGCGGTTCGGGATGATCGTCGATTTGTATCATAGCTTTCTCCTTTCTCCTTTTTGGTAGGTATCAAAAAGAGTCCTACCCTGATCGGTAGGACTCCTGAAACTCGTCATTTATTTTTCAAACAATACTCTCAAAAAATAGACCGTCCAAGCTTTAGCTCCACAAGGCAATGAAATGATCTTAGTCTTGACCTTTGCGATCAGGACTGTTAACCAACGAGTAGTGTCTCCACTGCTTTGCGGTAGTCATCCGTATCCTTGTGGTAGCCTCACCTACCGTTTTCCGAGTTTATTGTACTCCTTCATGAGCAGAAAGTCAACACCTATTTGTGAAAAGTTTCCACCAATCGTTTGGTGATCTCTTCAATGAGAGTAAAGGGGGCTGCGACATTGAGGCGGGCATGCAAGGTTCCTTCTTTTCCGAAATCTGTTCCACGGTTCAAAATCAATTTGGCTTGGTCATGGATTTTAGCATGTAGCTCATCATCGGTATAAGGATAGTCTGAAAAGTCCAACCAAAGCAAATAGGTTCCTTGGGGTTTCATGACGCGGATTTGGGTCTTTTCATGCAATTCCTTCACCACATAATCAATATGTTTTTCAAGGACCTGCTTGAGCTCTGTTAACCAAGGTTTGCCGTGACGATAAGCCGCTTCTGTTGCAATATAGCCCAGGCCAGAAATCTCATGTTGGTTATTGGCCAATTGTTGTTGCTTGAAGGCTGTCCGAAGTCTCGCATTTTCAATGACCACATAGGAATTTTTAGTCCCTGCAATGTTGAAGGTCTTGGTGGCACTACTTAAAATCAAGCTGAAGTCTTTAAAACTTGGATCAACCGTGTTAAAGCTCGTATGACGGTTCCCAAACAAGGCCAAGTCTTGGTGAATTTCGTCTGACACCAGCAAGACTCCGTGTTTTTGACAAAGGCGACCAATTCTTTCCAAAACGTCACGATCCCAGACACGACCACCAGGATTATGGGGGTTACACAAGGCATAGAGTTTGACGTCTTGCTCCACAAGATCCTTTTCTAGTTGGTCAAAATCTATTTGAAAGAGACCATCTTTTTCAACCAAAGAATTTTCGATCAATTTTCGACGATTGAGTTTGATACTTCGTGCAAAAGGAGGATAGACCGGTGTATTGATTAAGACAGCATCCCCTTCCTTGGTGAAGGAGCTGATGAAAGTAATTGATAAATATGTAAA
>OFCV01000529.1_pt1 | contig 9539 bp, 18 predicted proteins | sample 1520931 | NCBI WGS metagenome assembly OFCV01 (sample SAMEA2699033, study PRJEB24076) | metagenome | biome: Human gut stool | place: Spain | collected 2012-10-21
GCTTTTGGATCTGGTGGGTGCTTCTTATAATGAACGCCCTCAATCCATCTTCCCTCCCGGTAAGATTTAATTTGCCGGGGAGTCATATACATCTTCGCTACAATTCCTTTTTCCATTACCCATTCATCTTCTTGAGCAATATCGGCCATAAATAACCTCATGGCCGGGAAACTATAATCAGTGTCCCGGCTTAATGTTGATTATTGGAAATCATGCAGTGTGCTGTCGCATTGTTTGAACTGAATTAACCTGCTTGTGAATTATTAAGCGCACTTCTGAGTGTTTCTTTCGCGGTTTCCCAGTCCTGATCTAAGGCTTCCTTGATGGACTGGTACAGCCATTCCGCATCCTGCTGCCAGTCGTCTGCGCGTCCTTCTGCCTCACTGGCTTCATCCTCCGCGGTTGCAACACGGTCCATCAGTTCGGACTCGACCTCATTCTGAACCTGCTGACGGATCCGTAGCCGCATCAGTTCGGCAACCTCTTCCAGAGGGATGACGCCAAGCAGCTGCTCAGGGTCGGCGTTTGAGTATTTAAGAATTAGCGCCTGGCACATGGCGCGCCTCCAGTTTTATGCGTAACTCGTGTGCTTGCTGCTGGCTTGCAACTTCAAAATGAGGGTGTTTCTTTTCGTCCGGGGTGATCACGGTCAGCTTGTGGATCTGAAATAAACCGTCGCACGTCCAGTTACAGCCTTTACCTTCAATACGGTCACTACCAGCACCCGTGAAGCGACCAACGCAGGAAAATCCCAGTACACCCTGCACCTCTTCAAAGTCTTTCCCGGCTCCAGCGGTAATCAACCACCGTGCACTTTGAACGGTGTTACATGCGGGACAGATAAAGGCGTAATCCAGTGGATCAACGTCCTGAGCTTTAATCTCTGCACGAAACGCCTCTAGGGTTAATTCTCTGTTTTGGTTGCTCATCGTATAGCCTCCGCCTGAAGCGTTTTGTACGCACGCAGTACATGAATGACTTTGCCAGATATCACCGTTTTCAAGATAAAGAAGCCGCTCCTGCTGGCACGAACGCCAGGAGAAAGGAATAACGTTGTTTCGACTGCGCGATTATGACGTCGGAACTCGAATACCGTACTGGTGATAGTGGCGGTCGCGGTTGCTCCCTGATCGTTGAACTCAACTTTCATGATGGTTATCTCCTGTCTTTAATTTGGTTATATTTTTCATGGCTCATTACCTCCCAGCAATTTCCATTATTTCTGGATAACAAGCGCCATTTCCTGCCGAGCTTTAAACTTAAATTCCCGCATTTGATTCGACATGGCTTTATATTTCCGCTGTCATACAAGCCCAGAACCTGTGAGGCCCTTTCATTGATATGTAGAGGGATGCGGTTAGATGTTATTATCATTTGCCACCTACCAGCGTTTATGGCTCATGTAGCCCGGTTGTGAAGGCAAAGATTTACGAAACGTAGATATAGAGTTAGCCAGAATGTTTTTCTGCTTCTCTTTCTCGTTGCATGCTGGACAGAAATATCTTTCTTTCCGATATGCACCTTTACCAGAAGGGCGGTATTGAAGTTCTTGGCGTGCGAAGGAGCCGCCGCAGCCATAGCAGTTATGAGTTTCGGTTTCCATATTTATTCCTGTGTTAAGGTGTGTGGATGCCTGCCGTTTAAGGCATTAATTAAATTAGTTGGTATTAAAACGTAACTTCGGTATTAACTTTATATTGAGCGGTAAGCGAATCAGCATTGACGAAAATTAAATCTCCGTACATGTCATAATTTAAAGCGACATCACGAAAATTAAGGTCTGATAGCATATCTACACGACCGCAAAACATCCGGTCTTCTTCGTGCTTTGCTGTCTCGTGAATATCTTTCATTGACGCCATGGCTTGAGCCCACATTCCGCCGTTACCAATATATTGCGCAATAGCGAGCTTACTTTGAGCTGCCAGCACCTGAGGATTGTGTTTCGGTAAACTAGCCATTGAACACCCCTTTGATATACATAATTTCGACAGCCAGCCCGCCCCAGAAAACCAATCCGATGGCCAGCGCGATAACCAGGGAACGAATGCCATTTTTGCTCATGAGGCACCCCAGCAAAATTCAAAGCTTACCCATGCGACTGCAACCACAAGCAGAGCAACCTTTATGCAGAACCGGTGCCACGCAGATACTTCATGTTCACGGATCATTTGCTACCCCTCACTGTCATGTGAATTTGAGTACCAACAGACCTTGCAATGCAGTGCCGGGTGCCTCCCGGTGATACCAGCCAGTTAACAACTGGTATCGGCCTGCTTTTTCCCCACAACATGAATGACCGTTGTTGTACCGCTTTAACTGAACCGCGTGCGCATAGCCGCATTCACCGCATTGCAAAGCCTGTTGGTTCTTAGCCTTATGGCGGCCAACCGAACGTTTAACCTATCGCACCGTTGTGTCGATGGGTATGATTGTTGTCATTATGGATACACATGTCAACCTATGGGTTACACTAAAGGCAAAAAAATACCGCCATTTGGCGGTATCTTGATGATATATGAAGAGTTATTTTTCTCTGGTGGATGGGTCAACATGATCAGAGTAAAAATCTTTGAGTTTTTGCAGACGCATTTGGAACGCTGCAAGCATGTTGAGCTTTTCGATTGGTGGCAGTTCTCGGTAAACCTCAATAAGCGCTAACTCATCTTCGGTAAATCCATCATTTTTCGCTTCCTCTCCCGTAAGTATCCAGGCAAGTGAGGTGTTCGTAGCAGCTGCAATTTTAGCGGCAGAATCCTTACTGATACTCCCCCTGGAAAACCATCTGTTCGCTGCTGAACGGCTAACCCCGGCAATTCTCGCCATGTCTGACTGGGATAGGTGATTTTGTTCCATCAGATACGTAAGCCGCTCTGCAACCTGGCTGTTATTGCTAGTGTCGTTTTTTGTCATGGATTTAATTGTAAGCCTTAGGGCAACAAAAACAATTGCATTGGCTGTTGACATGTGGTGATTCTTTGGCAACAATTGTTGATGTTTAGTCAACACATGGAAAATCATATGACCGGTTTAAACAAAGCAATCAAGATCGCCGGAAATCAGTCAAAGCTGGCATCTCTCTTAGGTATTTCACGTTCTTCCGTTAGTCGGTGGGTCCATAAGTTTGGTGGCAAGGCCCCGCAAGCACAACTTCCGGAAATCTACCGTTTAACCGGGGTCACTCCTCATGAGATGCGCCCCGATCTTCATCCTAACCCAACCAGTGGCCTGCCAGAGAATGATACGGCTGCAGTACAGAAGGAGTCTGATTGATGGAAATCAAACACGAGCACGTAGAAATGGCCTTGCTGGCTTGGGCCGCTGAAGTTGGTCAGGCTTTCGCCGCAAATGCGATCGCCGAAGAGTACGTGCGAATTGGCGGTAATCAGCTGCGACTGGTACCCGGTAAAACCTGGAGCAATCAGCAGAACATTTTTCACCGCTGGCTTAAGGGGGAGACCGAACTGCAGCGTGTAAAAATCCGGCTCCTTCTCCCGGCAATTTTGCGCGTTCTCCCGCGTGAAATTCGCCACCGATTGAGCATCTACGACACCATTGAGCGTCGTGCACTGCTTGCTGCTCAGCACGCTATCGGAACGGCTATTGACGCACATGACGATGCTATCGAAGCCGTATACAGCAAAGCGTATCAACCCGGTGCTGTTGAAGTAACGAAATACCACTGATTCCGGAGGTGACTATGTGTAACCAGTCTGCTGCTGAATTGATTGCTCGTCTGAAACGGGCTTATCCGGCGTATGCGCCGTCTGAAGGAGATCGCGCAAGCAACGGCACCCCTAAGGCCGGATCACGCTTTCAGCACAGGCAGAAGGGCCACATGGTGACGGTAATCACGGCAACCGAGAAAGATGTTTCCTACCGCAAAGCCTGCGGGAAAGTTGGCTGGGTGGGATTGAGAGAGTTTTTACGGCTACACAATGAGGTTTCGGTATGAGCAATCAGGTGTTTGACATTGTTCAGGCCATGTCAGGACAGGGGAATTGCATCACGATCCCCGGACCGTATCTGGATTTATTTGCAGGAGACAGGCAGCAGCATTTGCTGGCCGCCATCCTGAACCAGCTGGTGTTCTGGTCTGGTAAGTCAAGCCTGGACGATGGCTGGTTTTACAAAGAGCATGCGGCGCTTGCAAAGGAGGTGCGTGCTAAAGACGGCGATGTGGTCCGAAAGGCGATGTTCAAAATCACAGATCAGTACCTGTCAGGAGTTATCGAAGAAGAGCTTCGCCAGGTAGCTGGTACGCCAAAAAAACACTACCGCATCGATCAGGATGCACTCATCTCCCGGATATTCCCGCAAATACTGGATTCGGCTCTTAAGCCGAATGGGAATAAGTCATTGAAAGTAATGGAAACGGCTCAAGAGCCGAATGCATTCGTCCCAAGAGCCGAATGGAAACGGCTCAAGAGCCGAATCCTGGAAACGGCTCTCAAGCCGAATCCTATCTCTATACAGATCTTAAAAACAGATCACTACATACAGATCATAAAAACCACGCGGGAGAGATTTCTCCTGTGGATAACTTTTCTGAATCGACTCAGAAAACAGTCACCCCGGAAGAAAATCTTCCTGATGCTACCGAAGACGGCATCCTGGCTACCGATGACGATTTCGATCTCGCGATGTGGTTCTGGTCGACCATCATCGAGATGTACGAGCGTGCTGCCGAGTTCGACGGCTCTCTGGCAAAACCGAAAGAACCAAACTTTGTAGCCTGGGCGCAAGAGGTTCGCTTGCTGCGCCAGGAGCACGGCTGCAGTCATGACCAAATGCGCACCATGATTGAGCGTATTCAGCGCGACCAGTTCTGGTGCTCAAAAATTCAATCCATGAAGACACTGCGCAGCAAATGGCCTGAGTTGGCTCTGAAGCTGTGCCCGGTAAACCTCGCTGTCGGCGGCAACATTGGGTTTAGCGGCAAAGTTGATACCAACATCCCGAAAGGCTTTCGGGGTTAAGGACTTCTCATGAAAACGACGAAATCGAAAAAAACACAGTATCGCGGTGAAATCCCAATGCTCGAATTTATCGCGGCCAATCCCGACATGACAGCAGCAGAGATTGCCAGCGCACTGAATCGCGGTATGCCCTCTGTGTCTGGACAGATCCGCCAGCTGCGAGGGATGCACCGCATCATCCCTGGCGGTCTGCGCAATGGAGCGACTGTCTGGCGTGTTAACGACATGCCGTTTGGCTGCAGCAACCGGGAGCGCCTGATGTTTGAGACCCTCCTGAAGCAATGCCGTACAGCAGCCTGACCCCAACTTAAACGCGAGAACAAATCCGATGGAAAAAATCACTGACGTACTGAACGAGCTGGGGAAAGTTACCTGTCGTGACCTGGCTGGGTATTTTGAACTTGACCCACCTGAAATGCTGGCTCGCCTTCTGGTGCTGGAGCGTGAAGGCAAGGCGCAGAACCTGAACGGCTACTGGATGCCTGGCGGAGATAAAACACCGTCCAACGTGTCTCATAACCTCACGGCGATAGATATCAAGCTGCTCCAGTCTGTCCCGGTTGGCGTCTGGTTTGAGTGGCAGTCGCTGGTCGGCACTATCGATCGGCCGCACTACCGCTGCGGACGATTGCAGGAAGCGGGTTTTCTGAGTTCCAAAATCACCAACCCTGACAGTCCGTTTTACAGCATTAAATTTTGCAAACTCCGCGAGGTGGCTCAGTGAAATTACCTGTGTGCCCTGACTGTGGGCTTTCTCCAGAATTTAGCTGGAAGAATTACACATTCGGTTCCTGTTCAGTTTCCCTGATGTGCCCGTATGAGCATCATCGCGTCGAGCATAGTTACTGGGCTGGTGGAAAAGCAAATGCCCGGAAGGCGATAGAAAAAAAATGGGTATCAGAAGTGACAAACGGCGAGGTTAAAAATGGCTAAAGACTCAAAAGTTGTATACGGCGCCAGTGGCAAAACGAACGTTTTGACGTTCGAACCTGAAAACCTGCATCTGGTTACCGACAAAACTCACCCGCTTTACGATGAGCGTATCCACCTGCCTATCAGCGAAGCAATGGTGCTGAACATCATGGATCAGGGCGTTCTTGAGCCGATCATCGTCTGGAAAGACCCGGAAAGTGGCCTGTCCTGCGTGGTTGATGGCCGTCAGCGTGTACGCCATACCCTGGAAGCCAACAAGCGCCTGGTGAAAGAGGGAAAAACTCCGCTGCTGGTTCCAGCAGTCGCTAAGCGCGGATCGGCTGTTCGCATGGCTCAGGCGATGGTTAGCGCAAACGAAATCCGCCAGGCCGATACACCGCTGGGCCGTGCGAAGAAAATGGCCGATGCGCTGGAACGAGGGCACGATGAGCAAGACCTGGCGCTGATGTTCGGGGTCAGCATCCAAACCGTACGCGCAACGCTGTCTTTGCTGGATGCAACCCAGGCTGTTAGAGATGCAGTGGAGTCCGGCACTGTTACCATTACCCAGGCACGGCAACTGGTATCACTGAAGCCCGAAGAACAGCGGGAAAAAGTGGCAGAAATCGAATCAGCGACCGCTGGCACTACCGGCCACGAAAAGGCACGTCGTCAGCGCCAGGTTCTTGGGGTAACAAAGCCGCGACTCAAATCCCGAAAAGAGATAACCAAAGCCCTCGAAGGTGTAAGCGGCGAATACGCCGACGCTCTGCGCTGGGTACTTGGGGAGGATGCTGCATGAATACACCGATTTCAAATCTTGCCCTTGGAACAATGAGAAAGGACGCTGAGCGAATGCTGGCATTGCGTAGTCCTGCAGTCGATGAGGAATGGTGGGAAAGAATGCTCTCCATAGTGATAGAGCTGCAAGAAACCCGAGCTAAGGGAGCCAACCTATGACCAGCAAATTAACCAGAGCGCAACTTCGCGCATCCGTGTTTCAGTCCAGACCAGATAATGGTATTCGCGATAAATGTCAGGGTAGGGGTATGACTTTATTTGTACTTGAATATTAACTAGTTATTTGTTATTAATTGCTCATGGATTCGTCCAAAAGAGTTTGAGACCTACGGAACTCCTGTAAATGGTACTTGGGCACTGGTTTTAGGTGTGTTCTCATCCTTGGTAACGATCGGTGATTGGCTTAACCATCTGATCATTAGCTTTTTCAACATTGAGGATGTGAATATGAAAAAAAACTGTGGAACACTTGTGTTCATCTTAGCTGTGTGCGGTGCGGCGCTGTGGGAACATCATCAGTAACCGATAAACCTAAAGAACCATTTTGCAACCGTAAGTCCCATACAGTCGCCGGGGGTAGCCCCCTAACCCACACCAATTTAAAAGCCCCGCAAAGCGGGGCCTTTATGATTCACCAATCGAAAATTACCGAAATTAGCTTCCACAATATTAGGCGCCGTATTTGATTTTCACATATTCAAACTGTCACAGATGCAAGAATGCACCTGAGATTTTCTGCATTCAGCATTTTACCCCGTAGGAGGTGAAGTAGTGGATCGTTTACTGGAATACGCCCGTAAACGCATTCAGGGGCTGGAAAGTCTTATGCTAACGGATCGTCTAGCCCGTTGAGGTCGCACTGGTTTTGTTACAAGTGGAAAGCTCAGGCGAGCACTCGGCGCACCACCAGAGCCGGCTGCAGCATCACATAAACTGTATGCGGCTTGAAAAAATGCTGGTTCTGGTGAATGTAAGCCGAGAAGATTGACGAAATATTCTCGTTATCGTTCCGGAATCATGAGTTCTCAAAAATCGCTAGAGTATTAGAGAAGTTCATTCAAGCCCAATGTGACAGTATGAGCGCGAAAATCCGGATACTTAATCAAGTGAAGTATCGTTAAGTTCAAGCTCAAAAGTACCGCCCTTGCGTGGCATGACTTGATCGACCATTTTAATAAATCTATTCCATCCATATCCATTAGCTATAGCTAATCGCTGAACCATAATTAAAGAATGCAAGTGTTGGGATAACATGGGGTTGCCAACATCATCAGTAAACCATTGATGCATTTTGTTTTTTCGCTGGCCATTCAATTGTTTTGGCGTTTTTTTCTCAAGTTCCTGAAGAATAGAGTCGCCGAGACGCTCATAAACAAGGTCTCTGGTGTAATGGGCTACTACACTAAATCGGTTCTTACTCATACCTGCCCAAGGCCAATTTTTCAGCTTGTAAATGTTTTCGTAAAATTCATCAGGAAATTTTTTAGCCCAAGCAGAGAGTTCCTTACTTATTATTTTATCTAAATAGGCCTGCAAAGCATCTTTAGGGCGAATTTCTTGATAGCCTGTTGCTTCATCAACTAGGGCGATAATACCGACTTTCGCAAGTGAACGAACTAAGATTTCTGCTTTTTGAGCGGTATCCATCTGGTTTGCTTTTAGCGCGCCATCCTGTCTGGCCTTTAAATAGGCATCACATACCAATTGAAGTATTGATGCGTCATAGCCCTCAACCTCAGTCCCCGCATTGTCTAAATATCGCTCGCGTTTGATCACTTCCATAAGATCTTGATTAATATACGGAACAAGGTTGGCGGCATCCATGAAAGCGGGCAGTATGATCTCACCATCAAGAGTGGCCCTCACTCCTCTACTTGGTCGCCCTAATGCTTTAAAAACGGATGATTGAGAAATTATTCGCTTCCCATTGTTGAGTACTGCTACCTCCAGTTCAGTCTCATTAATTTTTAGAACGCCTTCAAGCTGAGTAGAAGGCAGGCTAGTTTTGATCCTTTGCCAGCGCTTGTTGGCTGCGTTTTGGGCAACTTCTTTGCGTTCATCCGCTGTCATTTTCTCTGCGCGAGCTTTGCCACCCTTAGCCTGTGGGGAATCGTCTTCAATGGTCATAGTGGACTCCTTGGATAATTGAGGAAGTCATTATCGTTTGATAAAAAATTTCCAGCAAGCATTATTGCTATTTTTGCTTGCTTATTGTCAGGGTTATTAGTACAACGTGTTTGATGGTTAGAGGATAACGATATCCGTGGGGACCATGAGCTGGCACTTGACAAGCTACAAAGGAAGTAGTGGTAAACACATTAAGTGTAAACGGCATTATCTCACCCAATCCTTTACCTACTTAATAACGTTATCATAGAGTTTTTCGATTTCAGAGAACACCCTGATTTTATAATTAAATCATAGTAATAGGGGTAAATATGACACAGCAGAGAACGGTCTCTTTAAGAACGATCCCTTTGGACCTTGAGGTAAAGGAAGAGGCGGTAATTAACGGTATTGAGATGGGGGTTCTTGATAACGGAATTCCTTACCTTACGCAAAGTGGGCTCACAAATGTTTGTGGCGTCCAGCGATTAAGAATCAAGGAAATTACTGATGAATGGGCGCAATCAGTAGAGCATGGCATTTTCCGAAAAGGAAGAATGACCTTCATTGGAACATACCTTTTAAAAGAGGGGTTTGCTGATGAAAAATTATACATCCCAATAATCAGGAATGGTGTCGAGTACCATGCATATCCAGATGTCGTTTGCATGGCGATCCTCGAATACTATGCTTTTGAAGCAAAACAAGCCGAAAGCGAAACAGCCATCTCAATACCGTTAA
>OFCV01000530.1_pt1 | contig 9536 bp, 2 predicted proteins | sample 1520931 | NCBI WGS metagenome assembly OFCV01 (sample SAMEA2699033, study PRJEB24076) | metagenome | biome: Human gut stool | place: Spain | collected 2012-10-21
AAATAGACTCCACAATTCCTACAGTGGTTTTACCCACTACAGAAATTATAGAGCCTCTTTTTGTATGTTGTTTTCGTGTCAGAAAATGGTCTTAATTAGTTACATTAGGGAAAAAATAAGGTATAATAACTTGATATCTAAAATTTAAGGAGCGGACATGTTTTTTAAACGTTCGAAGGGTGATTTTCGCGAAACGGAGCGAATCACACGTTTTAAATTAATCAAATCAGGAAAAAATTGGGTACGAGCATCTGTCTCTCGGTTGGGCCTATTTCGCGTCATGCGAGGTGGTGTGGATGAAAAGATCGTAGTTCAATATGAAGCGACATCACATTCGATGCCTGCGGATCTGGTCAAAGGGATGGTTGTACTCGGGGCTCTTGCTGGAGCGACAACGGTTGCTAATCCAGTATTTGCCGAGGAAAATGGGATGGATACGACTGTTGGGTCTGAAATCAGCCCATCGACCGGTGTAGCGGGTTCGGATAGTTTTGTCTTGGGGACGACCTCTAACTCAGATTCTGCATCAGCCAGTCAATCTATGAGTGAATCTGTCTCGCTATCAGAGTCGGCTAGTGACAGCCTTTCTTTGTCTCAGTCGGTTTCTTTGAGCGAATCACATGTTGTTAGTGCTTCAGCGAGTCAGTCCACTTCAGGAACTGATAGTAGCAGTGTCTCTGAGGACGATTCAATTCACAGGGCTACTCCTGAAACGAGCGAGAAGGTAGCAGAGGCTCAGACCACTCGCTCGGAAGACCAGGTGCAGCGTCTCCAAGCCTTGGCTTTGGATTTATACACCTATCGGGCACAAGCTATGGAAATCCCGGGGACCGAATCTGCAATTGAGAATGGAGATCTGGCCTTAGAGGCTATTCGAACTGGCTTGTCTAATCCGGCAATTCAAATCGATGCCGTGGAAAGCCAAGCAAAGATTGCTCGTAATCGCTTGGCCAATGCGGTGCTGCGCGCTACATCTGGTCAGCGCGACCCTCGAAATGGGAACCGTATTGACACAGATACCAGCCTCCGTGCGCCCCAATACAATCTCGGGCCAGCCGATAATGCCTTGATTTCTGTTTATAACTCTGACTACATCAATCAGGCTTATCGAGTGTTTGAAACAAAACCAACACAATTCAGTATTCGAAGTGTTGGTTACACCTCTACTAGTGACCGAGTCAATGGTATCAATGTTCCCCAGACCTCTGCTTTGAGAAATAGTTCGGTTGCCTTTAATATTATGGGGACAGTTGGGCAGACAGAGGTCGTAACGCCTGGGAAAATTTATAATCTTTCTTTCGTAGTGACTAATACGGCTAGGCAATCAGTGACACGTACGCTTCGTATTCAGGTTTTGCCACAAAATGATGGCATTCGAAACCCGATTACGGCTGTGACAACGGCAACTTTTGTCAATGATACCACTAACTTGGCCCAGGCTGAAAAAGAGAAGGTTTGGGAGGCTTTTAAGACTGCTAATCCAAATATTGCCACTTCAAAGGATTTTAAGTCTTATTCGGTTTCATCATCAGGTGTGGTGACTATTACTTATAAAGATAACACCACAAATGATGTAACCGCTCCTGTTAAGCGCCTAGCAGCACCGACGGTTGAGACTCGCTTACTAGAGAAAGCCTATACTCAAACACCTGTGACAGTGACGGGGGCTGAGCCTGGATCAACTGTTGTCTTATATAACAATGATGATGAAATCGGAACAGCAGTGGCGGATGCTTCTGGACAAGTCAGTGTGACGCCAACCGTTCCTTTACAAATTGGCGGTGTGACAGCTAAAGCACGGATCATGTATGGTGATCACGCGGTTTATTCTGATGCCAGTAATTCTGTGGCAGTGACAGATGCTACACGCCCTGAAGTGACGGCTAAGTTGACTGTCAATGGTGTGGAACCGAAATCAACTCCTCTTGAAGGTGGTGGGAAGAATTATACCATTTACGCTGGTGATGATGCAGTTGTGACTTTTACCGCTACGGATGACAGTGGCAAGTTGAAAGAAATGAAAGTTGTGGCACGGGCAGATTTGAATGACAATGCCTTGAACGGGAATTTCTTTGGTGGCAGCCAGTATGGAACAGGTGATATTGCTCCTATCACGGGAGAGATCACGGCTACCAGTGCCAACCCTGCAACCATTACAACTACCATTCATTTGAAGGATGATCTCTATCATTCTTACCGGAATACTTGGCAACGCAATGTCGCGGCTATTGACAATGCGTCTAATATGAACCGTCCAAATGGTTTGGGTGAAATTCGGATTACCCAAGGACGTCTTGCTGATCGTACGCCAGGTGTTGCTCCAACAAGCACTATTCAGGTGATGAGCCTAACTGCATTGACAGAGGCAGATAAGAGCAAGGTGATCGCAGCTGTGTCGGCTGTTAATCCAGAGATGGCTAACCGGATTAAGTCCTATACGGTTAATAGTGATGGTACAGTCACCATTACTTATAAAGATAGCACGACCAATGTCGTAGCTGTGAAATTGTCAGATAGTGATCACAGTCAGTCTGTTTCAACTAGTCAGAGTGCATCTGCTAAAGTTTCTCAATCTGTCAGTCAGTCTTTAAGTGCGAAGCAATCTCAGAGCGTATCATTAAGCCAATCACTGAGCTCGGTTCGCTCGCAAAGTTTGGCGGCTTCATTGAGTAAATCAGCGTCGGCGAGTGCATCTGCTCAAGCGAGTCTCTCTCGTAGTCAATCATTGAGCAAGGAGATTTCTCAATCTCAATCCGCTTCAACGAGTCAATCTGTATCTGCAAGAAAATCTGAATCTGTAAAGGTTTCGCAATCTGTTTCTGCAAGTATCAGTGCCTTGCAGTCTGCTTCGGTATCGGCGAGTGCATCCAAAGTGTTAAGCCAGTCTGTATCGAGCTCATTGAGTGCATCAGTTTCAGAGAGTACATCTAAAGTTGTGAGTCAGTCTGTATCGAATTCGGTTTCGACATCGGAATCTGCTTCAACAAGTGCATCGGTGTCAAACTCAGTTTCAGCATCAGAATCCGCTTCAACAAGTGTTTCAGTATCAACGTCCGAGTCAGTCTCAGCCTCTGAATCATTGTCAGCATCGTTGAGCAACTCAGTATCAGAAAGCCAGTCAGTCTCGACCTCAGAGTCGGTTTCAACGTCTGAATCAGTGTCTACTTCTGAATCAGTGTCAGCATCCGAGTCATTGTCAGTGTCTGAGTCAGTTTCTACGTCTGAGTCATTGTCAGCCTCAGAATCAGTTTCTACTTCAGAATCAGCATCGACCTCAGAGTCAGTCTCAACGTCCGAGTCATTGTCAGCCTCTGAATCATTGTCAGCATCGTTGAGCAGCTCAGTATCAGCCTCAGAGTCAGTGTCTACTTCTGAATCAGTTTCTACATCTGAATCGCTGTCAACATCCGAGTCGGTTTCAGCCTCTAAATCAGTATCTACTTCAGAATCAGTTTCAACCTCCGAGTCAGTATCTACATCTGAGTCGATTTCAGCGTCTGAGTCTGTATCAACGTCTGAATCGGTGTCAACATCAGAGTCAGTTTCAAGTTCTGAATCGGTGTCAATATCCGAATCGGTTTCAGCGTCCGAATCAGTATCAGCATCAGAATCTGTATCAACGTCAGAGTCAGTTTCTGTATCAGAATCAGTTTCAACGTTCGAGTCAGTCTCAGCCTCTGAATCAATGTCTACGTCCGAATCGATTTCTACCTCAGAATCAGTATCAACGTCAGAGTCAGCATCGACCTCTGAATCATTGTCAGCATCGTTGAGCAGCTCAGTATCAGAAAACCAGTCAGTCTCAGCATTCGAGTCAGTTTCAGTGAGTCAATCACAATCAGTATCAACATCTGGTAGCGGTTCACAATCAGCTTCTGGTTCAGAATCAATGTCGACCTCCGAGTCAGCAAGTGGATCACAAAAACACAGCCAATCTGTGGTGCTTCCGAATACTGGCGAAACAGGGTCTGTAACATCAGCTCTCCTTGGGGTTGTTACAGGGCTAGCTGGAATTACTGGACTTATCCGACGTAAAAAGAAGGGTAACTGATCTAGTAGGAAATACCATTTTTTCAAGTGAATCTCATAGGAGATTCACTTTTTTACTAATAGAATAAAATATTTTAAATTTGTTACAAAAAATTTGAAAATAAAGCAATAATATATAAGTTTTTCGTAGCAAATTACTTGAATATACGTAGTATTCCTGTATAATGAATAATGACTACAATGTAAGGGGTATATCATGCAATTTAAGCGTGCAAAGGGAAACTTTCGGGAAACGGATCGTGTCGTTCGCTTTAAATTAATTAAATCAGGTAAAAATTGGCTTCGGGCATCAACTGCTGCTCTAGGACTTTTTCGTGTGGTTCGGGGGCAAGTAGAAGAGATGGTCAATGCAGAAGTTCCAGAAGATTGTGGTCGTCTTCATAAAGATGGCCAACAGTTATTAAAAGGCTTGGTTGCTGTAGGAACTGTATTTGGAGGAGCTGTTGTGGCTACGACGGCTCAAGCAGAAGAAGTGGCATCTCTTGCGCCGACTGTGTCTGAAACTAAAAAAGAGACATTGGTAGAAGCAGATAGCGTCATTCTTTCAAAGACATCCTCGCTAGATTCTGCCTCCGCTTCTCTATCAACCTCCACAAGTCTTTCTGAATCGGCTAGCCATTCGCTCTCTATGAGTGAAACGACTTCTATTTCCATCAGTGGGCAAGAATCTACCAGTTTGTCAAGCGTTTCTAGTGAATCCACACAAGTTCTAGCTTCAGAATCTGCGGTAGATGAACCAGCGACTACAGATGAAGCGCCCCTATTGGAACAAAACGCTTCTGAAGCAGATCTACTCCAACAAATCGCAGGGAAATACGCTACTCAGATACCAGTGCCTGAGCGTAAGGCAGCTTTGGAAGCAGTCATCAATAAGCTACAATCGGAAGTAGCGACTAGCTATCGTTTGGTCCATACAAATACCAGTGCGCAAGCTTATGCCGAACAACGCGATCGCTTGGGCAAAGCAGTTGATGAGATGATGACCACCTTAACAGCTGCAGGCTTTGTAGGAAACTCCAATGTAAATGGGAAGCCAGCTATCTCAGCTCAATTGTCTCCAATTTATGAGGAAGTCTATACTGCACCTGATATTTTAGATATAAAACCCAATCCAGATGATCCAAACGGTGCCAGTGTAGAAGACCCCACTCTTGATACACCAGGTTATCTTAAAGATCCTCATCTTGATAAAGATGCTTTAAAGCTTACACCTGAAGAACTTAAAATGTATGCAGATAACCCCTACTTGCATCGCTATACATTTGGAATTTGGGAATTTGTAAATAAACAAGGAAACTCGCTCGGTTACTATGCGACTATGTCGATTGATACCAGTGAAATAGACCCGGACAAACGTAAAGGAATGGATGTTTATTTCCGTATTGTTCGGAAATCAGATGGGGCAGAGATTTTTTCACAAACAGTATCTCCAAGTAGAACGGGAGAAGAGATCCAACTACCAAAAGAAGTATTGATTGGTGAAGCTCCACTTGGAAACTGGGTTTACAATTCGATACCTTCTGAAGATAACGCGACTTTTGGAATTGTGACGCAAGTTATTCCGGATCAAGCTGTCTTGTTCCGGAGTATTTATGATGTCATGGAGCCTTCGAAACAAGGAAAATTAATTCTAACGTATCCTCGTATCAAAATTCCCTCTATGGTAGGGCAACAATCAACATTTTATAGAGAAGTTGATCCCTATGCTGATCCCTACACTACAGAGTACCAACCAACGGGAAGAGAAAGAGCGTTAATGGAATATAAAATCTATGGGTTGGAAGGCCAACACTATACGGCTTCAAATCCGCGCGAATTCCCAGGTTACGTACAAGTTGCAGCAAGAAATATATCTCCAAATTGGAAAAGTGGGGTATTTGATAATAGTAAGAATGGAAAGTCAACAATTGAATTACTAGGTGCTGCGCGTGAGCATTTCATTAAAAGTGAAGTTGTCCAGTTGAATCAGAATGGTGATTATTCACTTCGCTACTATGTTTTAGATCCTTCTAAAATTCATGATGTTAGTAGTGGTGATTTAGGCAATACTCAAGTGACTAATGTTTATACACTTGTTTATGAAAAAGACTTTAATCAGGATCGTACGGATAATCTTACTGATTTAGGTGGAACCCGTAGGGTTGAAAGTCAAAACAAGGATTACTTCCTGAATGTGACACCAAGACGGATAGATGAACAACATTTAGAGTTGGATATTACGGGATGGTTCTCTACTAAGGAGACGGTTACTTATACAGATGAGAAAACAGGGATCGAATATACAGTTCCAAAACCATTCACGGAACTTCCAAGCTCACCGTCTGTTAGTAATAATTCAACCATGATTGTAGGAGAGGATGCGACGCCTCACGGAGCTGACGGCTTCTCTAACTTCAAACAAACAATCAAAAAATATGTAGTCCCATACCCATTAACCAGTACCACTTATTATTATCGGAGAATGACACCGTCAGAATCTGCCTCACAATCGCAAAGCTTCTCGACTTCAGCGTCTATCTCAGAGAGTGAGTCACCAACCTCTGAGTCTGCCTCTCGATCACAGTCAGAAGCTAATTCAAAAAATCAGTCGCTGGCAGTGAGTGAATCTTCTGAATCCTTATCGCTATCTGTCTCTACAAGCGAGTCTACAGTGCTCGTGTCACGATCTATTTCTATGAGTCAATCTGAGTCCTTGGTACAAGCTTCAGCTTCCGTAAGTCAATCTGAGTCGTTGGTTCAAGCTTCAATCTCAGCTAGTCGATCAGAATCGATGGTCCAAGCTTCAATCTCAGTAAGCCAATCCGAATCCCAAGTCCAAGCTTCGACTTCAGCGAGCCAATCAGAGTCGTTGGTTCAAGCTTCGATTTCCGCAAGCCAATCTGAGTCACAGGTTCAAGCCTTGACTTCAGCAAGTCAATCTGAATCACAAGTTCAATCTTCAATTTCCGCAAGCCAATCTGAATCGCAGGTTAAAGAATCAGTTTCGGCAAGTCAGTCCGAATCGTTGGTTAAAGAATTGGTTTCTGCAAGCGAATCTGAATCGTTAATTAAAGTTTCGGTTTCAGCAAGTCAGGCTGAGTCGTTGGTTCAATCTTCAATCTCAGCTAGTCGATCAGAATCGATGGTCCAAGCTTCGGTTTCCGCGAGCCAATCAGAGTCGCAAGTCCGAGAATCACGTTCAGTGAGCCGGTCTGAGTCGCAGGTTCTAGCATCGATTTCCGCAAGCCAGTCAGAGTCGTTGGTTCAAGCTTCAACATCTGCGAGTCAATCTGAATCGCTGGTTAAAGAATCAATTTCCGCAAGCCAATCAGAATCGCAGGCTCAAGCCTCGACTTCAGCAAGTCAATCCGAATCGTTAATTAAAGCCTCGACTTCAGCGAGCCAGTCAGAATCGATGGTTCAAGCTTCGGCTTCAGTGAGCCAGTCAGAGTCACAAGTTCAATCTTCGATTTCAGTGAGTCAATCTGAGTCACAGGTTCAAGCCTCGACTTCAGCAAGTCAATCTGAGTCGTTGGTCCAAGCTTCAATATCAGTAAGCCAGTCAGACTCACAAGTTCAAGAATCAATTTCAGCGAGTCAGTCCGAATCTCAAGTCCGAGAATCGATTTCAGTAAGTCAATCTGAGTCACAGGTTCAAGCATCAACGTCAGCGAGCCAGTCGGAATTGCAAGTTCAATCTTCGGTTTCGGCAAGCCAGTCCGAGTCATTGATTAAAGCTTCGGCTTCGGCAAGTCAGTCTGGTTCACAAGTCCAAGCTTCAGCTTCCGTAAGTCAATCTGAGTCACAAGTCCAAGCTTCGGCTTCAGCGAGCCAGTCTGAGTTGCAAGTCCAAGCATCAGTTTCAGCAAGCCAGTCCGAGTCATTGATTAAAGCCTCGACTTCAGCGAGTCAATCTGAATTGCAAGTTCAATCTTCGATTTCAGCGAGTCAGTCAGAGTTGCAAGCCCAAGAATCACTATCGGTAAGTCAGTCAGAGTTGCAAGCCCAAGAATCACTTTCGGTAAGTCAATCTGAGTCACAAGTCCGAGCTTCGGTTTCGGCAAGCCAGTCTGAGTCACAGGTTCAAGCTTCGATTTCAGCAAGTCAGTCTGAATCGTTGGTTCAAGCCTTGATTTCAGCAAGTCAATCAGACTCGCAGGTTCAAGCTTCTACCTCAACAAGCGAATCTGCTTCAACTTCTGATGTCGTAGCTGCATCGCAGGTTTCAGAGTCTGGATCGTTCTCTCGATCAGTTTCAGAGAGTCTATCTGCTTCACAATGGGCATCTCATTCAGAATCTCTAGCGTCAGCCTCGCTATCGAAGTCTGACTCCTATAGCCAATCAACTTCGCTCCTTTCAACAAGCGAATCAGCTTCAACGTCGATGCCAGTGTCTGAATTGCCTTTGACAAGTGTTTCAGAATCTATGAGCGCATCCTCGACAGAGAGTCAATCTCTATCGTATGAAGCTTCTGAATGGATCAGTGTGTCTTATGCGTCAAGTTTCTCTGCTATGACCAGTCCTTCGGAGTCTGTCGTGTCTTCGTTCAGCACCTCTTACTCAGAATCTACAACAGAAGCAAGCTCGCTAAGTGCGAAACATTCTTCAGGACCTGCTCTTCCAGCGACAGGAGCTCATCCTTCATCTAATATCCTTGCTACGGGAGTTTCCATTCTTCTTTCTGGATTAGCCCTTTTAGGAATCCGGAAAAAAGATAGCAAATAAGGTATGAAATATCATGAATAAAGACCGGGATATTACCGGTCTTTTATGAATTCAAAAAGTTTAAGAAGTTTTAAAATATGTTATAATGGACAAGGAAGTTTTCAGTAAAGTAATATAGACAAGGAAACTCTATACGTACTATGTGAAATTACGAATATAGATCAAAAAGAAGAGTTAGAGGGAAGAAATGAAAATCCATTTTACAAATTTATTCGGGCAATCTTCGCAAAGTGTTGCTCTAATGGCGCAAAATGATATTATGAATGTGGTTCGTGAACTTGGGGTCAATGAACTTGGAATCTATTTTTATGATCAAACGAATGAACCGGATGGTGAGTTGAGTTCACGGATGGACGGTATTTTAGCAGGTGTAGCTTTTGGGGATATTGTCTTCGTTCAATCACCTTCTTGGAACGGAATTGAGTGGGATAATCGTTTGGTGGATAAGTTAAAACTCCTTCAAACCAAGCTGGTCATGTTTATCCATGATGTCCCGCCGCTCATGTTTGAAAGTAATTATTATCTCATGCCTAACTACATTGAGATGTACAATCTTTGTGATGTCGTCGTTGTTCAATCAGAACAGATGTACCATCGTCTAGTATCAGAAGGGCTTACAGTTAAAAAATATGTGGTCCAAAAGTTGTGGGATTTGACCCACAGTTTGGAACTCTACACTCCACAATTTGAGAAAAAGTTGATCTTCTCAGGTAATCCTTCGCGTTTCCCTCATATCATCGATTGGAAATATGATACTCCCCTTCATGTCTATACCGAACCA